>JGI24006J15134_10000892_pt1 | contig 17406 bp, 21 predicted proteins | sample LinPmetageLP53_FD_15134 | JGI IMG/M metagenome (IMG submission 15134)
AATGCTCAAGAACTAGGTAACGCGCAACAGATTGAACTAGCAGAAATGCAATATCAAAATGCTACTAATTCTGAAAATATGTCAGCCGAACAACAACAAAGGCTAACAGACTTTCAAGTAGCAGCAGACTTTTTAGCTAAGAATACTGGGTTTAAACAGCAGATGGACTTAGCTAATATGTCTAACGAGCAACAAACAAGATTAGCTAATCTTACTGCTCTTAATGCTGCGGATACTGATAATCTTTCGGCAGCCCAACAAACAGAACTTGCTAATCTTAATACTAAAATGCAAACTAATCTTACTCAGGCAAAAATTGCTGAGTCAATGGGTGTTGCTCAACTTAGTGTAGATCAACAACGAGCTATAACAAATGCATCAACAATAGCTAAAATAGATCTTACTAAATTTAGTACAGAGCAACAAGTAGAGCTTGCTAATAGTCAGTTTATGCAGACTGCAACGCTTACTGATTATAGTGCTAGGCAGCAAAGTGCTATTCAAAACGCTACTACATTAGCTCAAATGGATATGCAAGCCGCAGACTTACAAACTAAAACTAGAATTAGTAATGCTCAAAACTTTTTACAAATGGATTTAGCTAATCTTAGCAACAGACAACAGGAGCAAGTATTAAACGCTCAAATGGAACAACAAACTGCTTTATCTAATCAAGCAGCAAGCAACGCTTCTAAACAGTTTAATGCTGCTTCTCAAAATCAAGTAGATACATTTATGACAGGTCAAGCAAATCAAATGGAGCAGTTTAACAAGCAACAGTCAAATGCAATGTCGCAATTTAATGCTTCTGAAGCTAACAAAATATCTGCTCAAGAAGCTGGAAATCAATTACAAGCTGACTTAGCTCAAGCTCAATTAGATACTGATGTTAGTAAATTTAATTCTCAAATAGAAAACAGTAGGGATCAATGGAATGCGGCAAATGCTCAAGCAGTAGAACAATCAAATGCTAATTGGCGTAGACAATCTAATACTATAGATACTGCGGCAGCTAACGCGGCTAATCAACAAAACGTACAAACTGCTTTTAACGTGTCTTCTTTAGAACAAACACAACTATGGCAGCAAGTAAGAGATGAAGCTAATTACCTTAGACAGTCTTATGAAAACGAAGAGCAGCGCAAAGCTCAATTATATGCTACTGCTATAGGAAACGAAACAGGCACGTATGGTAAGAACTCTGCTACTCTTAATGGTTTAATAAACGCTATTACATAATATAAGGAAAATATAAATGGGATGGTTAAGTAAAACATGGAAAGGTATTAAAAAAGTAGCTAAGTCAATTGCTAAACCTTTTCAAAAAGCGTTTAAACAATTTGGTAAATTCATGGGTAAAATTGGCATATTAGGTCAAATAGCTATGATGTTTATTTTACCAGGAATTGGTGGCGCGATGATGCAAAGTTTAGGCGGTTTGTGGACAGGTGCAGCAGGATCATTAGGAACTTTTGCAGGAGCAAACGCAGGTACTCTATTAGGAACTTTAGCTAAAGGGACTGCTGCTGTAATGAACGGTGTAACCACTGCTGTAACAACAGTTGGTAATGTTTTTAGCAATATAACTAAAGGTGTTACAAATACTTTAGGAGAGTTTGCTAAAACAGCTACAAATAAACTGGCTAATACTTTTGGATTTGACCCAGTATTTGAAAATGCAGCAAGTAATTTCTTTTCGGCAGGAGGCACTACCGGAGCAGATACTGCGTTTGGTAGAAGTTTTGGAGCAGAATCACATTTTCAAAATGTATTAAGTGATCCTAAGTTAGCTACAAAACATTTAGAAGCCCTGCAAGAAACAGCGGTTGAAAGTCGCGCATTTGAAAGCAGTGTTGCAGACTTAGCAACAAATGTAGGTGAAGATATTGTAGGATCAACAGTTTCTCCATTAGACACGGGTTCTCCAATTACTGAGTCTTTTAAAGATATAACACTTCCTGAAAATTTAAAATCTGGTTATGATGAAAAAGGTTTTTTACTTAATCCTTCAAGTGTAGAAGAATCTATGTTTGGTTTTAATCCAAACACCGAATATTCAAAAGCAGGAGTAGGCACTGAAGCTAGTTTACTTAGCGATCCTAAAAAATACATTTCTGATAAATTAAGTTCAGCTTACGACGAAGTTACAGGGTTTGTAAAAGATCCTATTGGAGGTGTAGCAGACATGGTAGGTAATCCTGGCGAAAAATTTGTTGACTCTACAATAGGTTCAATAGCTAGTGGTGTAGGACAACAAATAACAGGAACTATACCTGAAGATAATTCAACAGCTTTCTATGGAAGTGTTCCTACTTTTCAAACTGCTCAAGTTGGACAATATGGGGCTTCTCAAATTCAAACACCTGCAATGTTCCAACAACAAGTTTTAAATAATCCTAGTCCATATGGCTTCACCGCTTTTGATTTTGCATCATACGCAAATAAATTTGGTGCTGGTTATGGAACAGTTTAAAAAGGTATTTTAATTATGGCGACACCTCAAGAAGAATTAGCATTAATCGAAACTAGTTTTAAACGACCTATTCCAGGTTCGTCTTTAGCTAGTGATCCTGATAGCCCCGCGCCATATGAAAAAGCTCCTGAGTTTACTTCGCTGCATAAAGCTAGTGAATATATGTTTACAGTATTAATACAGCCTAAACTTTATGTAGCTTTAATGGAATCCATAGATGAAGGGATTCCTATAATGGACATAACGCAGTTTATTGTGTTTAACGAATTTCAAAAAGGAAAGTTTAATCCTGATTTAATGTTGTTAATGATGGAGCCGGTTGCATATATGTTATTGTCTTTAGCAGAAAGATTAGATTTAAACATTGTTATTGATCAAGATGAAGATGAAGAAGAAGCATTGTCAGAAGAAGCAAATAATCAAACTTTAAAAATGTTGCAGAAAAAACTTTCTAACAGTCCGGTATCTAGCAGTACCCTTCCTAAGAACATACAACAGGAAATACAAGAACTTCCACAAACTTTAAAAGAAACAAAAAGTTTATTAGAAGTACCGGAACCAGTAGAACAACAACCAGATAGTTTAATGGCAAGAGGTGATCAATAATGGCTATAACAGGATTTGGAAAAAGTTTACTTGGCGATGCCATTGAAAGAAGTGAGCGTCGAAATAAACCAAAAAGTCAATTTGTTCAGTTACGCGATGCAGCTATAGGAACTCTTGCTACAAAAGGTATTGAATCTGCAACTAATTATATTGTAGGCGGTAGTTTTTTAGGAAGTTCTTGGAACGATTTTACAAGCTCTGAAGCACAATTAAATAATAATATTTTGTCTAACAAAGCAATTAAAAGCGCAAGTTATTTAGACGGAATAAACGCTAAAATAGATGCTGACGGCAGCGACATAGATACATATTATTTAAATAAAACAGCAGAAGAACAGTTTAATTCACAGTTTAAAGCGGGAGCGTTTTCTCAATACGCAAATGATGCTGAAAAAATGAAGACATTAAAAGGTCTGCATATGAAAGCTTATCTAACTGACGAAGATGTAATAGCTAATTCTAAAGTGTTTGCCGGTCATCATAGAGAAGCCATGAAAGCTTTAGAAATGTTTAAAGCTTCTGGGACTCAAGAACAAGCAGTAAATTTTGCAAAAACAAGGATGCCTACAACGCTTGGCGGCAAACTAATAAATAAATTTACAGGTGAAACTGGAGCGCAACAATCTTTAGATGCTTATAACAAAACTAAATATGCGCGTAATGCTGCAACATTATCTGCTTGGACAGGCGTTCTTAGGCAAACAAGTGGTGATTTTGTACAGGCTGACAAACTTGCTACAGATTTACAACTAAGCGAAGAAGAGGTAAATAAAAAAGTAAGTCGATCAACTCCAAAAATGTTAAATATTGGTGATGGTCAATTTATAAGTTATACCGAAGTTTTTAATCCTATAACTGGTCAAACATCTTCTGTTGGCTTGGAACAAAAAAACCTTGTAGATTTAAGAAATGAAGAACAAAGAGTAACACATTCATTAAAAATTAATAACCCTACTAAGAATGCAGGACAATTTTTGAACGATAAGGGAAAAGAAAAATATGTTGCAGGAGCAAACCTTAACCCTACAACATTAGAACAATTAGAAGAAAATCGCGCTCTTTTTAACGAATTAAAAAATGATCAATCAAACACTAAAAAATTAACTCCAGTAGAACTCGATGCTTTAAATGCATTTTCTGATTTAACATTAAACAATAAAGCATATAATTTAGCATTGGGAGAGCATTTTGAGGCAACAGCAAGGTTAAAAGATGCAAAAAATAAAGGCGTAACAGGTGATGCCTTAATTAAACTTCAACAAGAAAACACAAAAACTTCATCAATTATTCTTCAACATNAAGCAAATGTAAAACAACACNTTCAAGATGTTTATGGTGTTGATATAACTACTGTTAGACTTACAGATGCAGAAATAGAAGCACTGNAANAANAAGAAGAAACTACTNTATCTCCTGTTACANCAAAAGAAACAGTAATGNACGCTGCTTATTTACAAAGTNANTTTCCTCCTACAGGCGATGATTCTGTAACAATAGGAAAAAATAGAGGACAACTAAAAGAAATAGCAGCCCTAGAAGAAACAATACGGAATGCTGAAAGTAAAATAGAAAATAGAGATTACGATACAGGATCTGCGACAGATCAAATACTTTCTATTGTTGGAGGAGCAGCAGGTCTTCTCTCACCTCGCGAAAGAAATAAAGCTTATTATGAACAACAGATAAAAGAAGCTCAATATAAAAGAGATAAATTATTTAATACTTACATTTTAAATAACCAAGAAGACTCTGGGTTGTCTAAAGAAGAAATAGAAAAGTTAGTAATACGAGATTTAATAGATCCTAATTTTGATAAAGATAATGATGACACAACAATGACTTTAATGTCAGCACAATTTGGAACACCCTCTAAAAAATTAAAACCTTTACAAGATGAAGAATTTCTTTTAGCAAGATCGTCACTAATTAAAGATGGGGAACGCATACAAGAAAACAACAGGATTAAAAACCTAGCGTCAAAAACAGAACAAGAACAAGCTTCTCTTTTAGCAAAATCGTCACTGATTAAAGACGGGGAACGCATACAAGAAAACAACAGGATTAAAAACCTAGCGTCAGAAACANAACAAACTTCTCTTTTAGCAGATGGAGAACGTATAAAAGAAAGCATTCCTANTAATGATGCTGATTTAATGTTATTACTAATGGAAGCAAGAGCCAAAAAAAGTAAAAATAAAATTTCACCTAANCAAATGAATAAAATAGATAAAGATATAGTTAAACAAATAACAAATTCTGCTGAACCNGNTACTATAGAAGAAATAGAATCTATTATAGAAATTGCAACAGAGTATGGTCTTGCTCCAAAAAGAATAGAGCAACTACGAAAAAATATGTTGACGCTTATGAAAAATTCAAAGAGTAAAAATCAATGATAACAAAACAGTTAAAACTTGATAGTGGCAAAACTATTTATTTATCTTTTGAAGATGGGACATCTGATGAAGATATAGAAAAAGCTTTACAGTTGCGTAAAAATAAAGATGATTTTTCATCTAAAATAACTCAATATAAAGATTCAGGTTCTTTTAAAACAGATCTAAAACGTATTGCCTTAGATACTCAAAGAGATCTTGTTCGTTTAGGGGATGATTTTATTCCCGGCGATACTTTTGGACTTGACAAATTAGAAGGTTACGAGAAAGAAAAAAGATTAAGCCAACTAGCAGAGTTTGGGTACTTAGATTCTAAAGGACAAATAGATTCTTCTACAGGTAAAATTAAAGAGTTAGATACTTACGGAGGCATGGCTGCTTCGCTTGTTCCTTATCTTGTAGGAGGTGGTTTAGCCTATAAAGCTTTGTCTAAAGCAGGTTCTATAATGGGTGGTTCTCGTTTAGCATCGTCTTCTTTCGGTAAATTTATGGGTAAAGACATTGTAAAAGGAACAGTAGCAGGTGTTGCGGTAGAACAAGCTTTTACTGACCCCGATGAAAATCTTTTTAATGTTGTTTCAGAGGTGTTCCCAGAAAAAACACAAAGCACAATATTTGAAGCTTTGTCAGCAGACGAAGACGATAGCACAGCTTCTAAAAGATTAAAATTAGCTATAGGTGATGCTGGTTTAGGCGCGGTTATTGAAGGCATAACTACAGTTTTACCAATAGCTTATAAAGCAGCTAGAGCTAAAAGCCCAGGAAAAGGCGGTGATACTGTAGATACTGCTATAAAAACTTTAAGAATAGCTATGCAGTCTAGCAAAAGAAAAGGTATAGAAGAACTTAAAAAATCTTTTGCTTTAAACGAAGATACTACAGATTACGATCTTTTAAATTTAAAAACTTCTGAAAGAAAAGAAATTTTTAGTGAGACTCCTGAAAGTTTAAAACAAATAGAAAACCAAAGAACAGATATAAAAGGCACTTCTTTTGTTAATTCTCTTTCAAAGTTAAATCAAAGATTCCTTACTTCAAGAGGTTTTTTAACTGAAAATTTAAATAATATTTTTAACGAAAGTCAAGCAAGGCAAGCCAGAATTATTGCAGAGTCTACTTTAATTGGTAATAGACTTACAAAGTCTCTTAAAAGAATTAAAGATAGTTCTATTAGAGAAAAAGAAACTGCTAGAACTCAAGATCTTTTAACAACAGATTTAAGTTATTTAAACAAATTAGATTCTAAAGATAAAATTTTAACTTTATCTGCTAAAGAAAACATTAGTGTTACTACAGCAGAAGCTATAATTGATGGTAAAAAATTAATAAATGATCTTTCTACTTTGCTTTATAACAGTAAAGGATTTACAAAAGAAGCAAGAGCTTCTATTCAAAATAATTTTGGAGTGTACTTAAAAAAATCTTATCGTTTATTTGAAGACAATAATTTTGAAATTGACGATAATTTATTTAATGAAGCTGTTCAAGAAAGAGTAGATGCTTTAAAACAAGTTGCTATTGATAGCGGAAAAACAATAGAAGAAATAGACGAAGGAAAACTTTTTAATAAAGCAACTTTACAACTACAAAAACTTATAGATAAAGGCAATAAAGAAAACATTGATTATTTTACACAAGTAAAAAGAGTTTCTAAAATTTATAAAAAAGGAGATGTTCCTCCTAAACTTGCGGCATTGTTAGGAGAAATTACAGATCCTTCTGAAAATTTAATTCTGTCAGCTACTAAAGCTGCAAGACTTTATGAAGTTAATAATTTTTATAATCAAATGCTTGAAGTTGCTAGTAATACTAAAGTTGCAGATAGGTTTATTCTTGGAAGAAACACTAAAGCTGCTGTTCGTAGAGGACTCAATAACGAAGCAAATGTAATTAAAGGAACTAATTCTCGTTTAGACGGTAAAGTTACTACTCCAGAAATGTTAGCGTTTCTTGAAAGACGAGAAGATATCTTTCCGTTTTTACTAGACAGCAACAACATAACTAACGCTCCTTATAAAGCTTTTTTAAAGTATAAAGGATTAGCGCAGTACAGTAAAACTATATTAAGTCATACAACTTTGCTAAGAAACATTATGGGTGGTATGCAGTTTGGTTTAGCTAACGGAGATTTTTCTGGTGTTAACCCTGTTCAATGGTATAAAAAAGCAGGAGTAATTAGAAACAATATTTGGAAACTAGGAGATAAAGAATTAGATGATTATTATTTAAAACTAATTGATTTAGGTATTGTTAATACTAATGTTAATGTCAATTTACAACGAGAACTTTTAAGTCTACAAACTGGAAAATCTTCTTCTAAGGCTGCTGAATTTTTAACTGACAACAGAGTATCTAAAAAGGCAGAAGAGTATTATGTAGGTTGGGATGATTATTTTAAAATGAGTAATTATGAACATGAATTAGCGTGGCAGAAAAAAGCATTTCCTGATCAAAATATAGGAGTGCTAGAACAGAAAGCTGCTAATATTGTTAAAGATACTTTTCCTAATTATGCTAGAGTTTCTAAAGGTGTTAAAGCAATAAACTATTTACCTGTCGGTAATTTTGTTTCGTTTCCTGCTGAAATGATTCGCACCAGTATTAACATTGTTAAACAAGCAAGCGAAGAGTTAACGTCAGGGAATACTGTATTAAGAAATAGAGGTATGTATCGTCTAGGTGGTTTTACTGCGGCGGTAGGAGCTTTTGGAGTTGCAGCTAGAACTTCTGCTAATTTAATGGGTTGGGATGCTGAAGAAGCAGAAGCTCATAATAAAATGGCAGCGGGTAAATACAATAAAAATGCAAATAACATTTGGTATCGAGATGATCAAGGTGATGTCGGTTTTATATCTACTAAATATTTAGATTCATACGCGACTATTAAACTTCCTGTTGTTGCTGTTATGGATAGGATTGTACAAGGAGAGCTTAAAGGAGAACAACTAAATGATTATCTTCTTAAAGCTGTAGGTACAGGAGTTTATAGTACAATAGAACCTTTTGTTGGAGCGTCAATAGCTACCAAACAAATAGCAGATGTTTTTACTGCTATCAACTCAGAAGACGGTAGAACAAATGATGGTCGTTTATTAATACCGCCTAGTTTAGATATCAGTGAACAAGCAGCCGTTGTTACTTCTGAACTTTGGAAAGCTGTAGAGCCAGGAACTATAACAACTGCAAGAAGAACTGCTGGTTCTTCTATTAATAAATTCACAGGTGAAGAAAATACTTCTACAAAATTTGGAATAGAAAATGAAATTCTTTCAAACTCAGGCGTAAGGTTTACAAAATTTGATCCTAAGTTACAATTAAGTTTTGCTGTTAGAAGCTACAACAAAAAATTTAGAAACAATATTCGTTCTACTTACAAAGCAGGTGAAGATACAGGATTGACTATTTTAGATGACTATATAGCTAGGCAGTCTAGAAACTACGAATATCAACAAGAGTTGTTTTTACTTGCTGATGCTTTTTCATCTATATATAACGAAAGAGAAACACTAAAAGAATTAACTAACAATGGTCTGTCTAAACCCGAAGCTATGTTTATTATTAGAGGAATTTTTAAACCAGTAAAGCCTCCTGAAATAGACTCAAAAATTTCTAAAATTATTAATGCAAGCGGTGAAAATAACAGCCAATATAGAATTAGAAAAGAATATGATAAAGCTTACAAAACTTTTCAAAAATTAACTTTAATAGGTGGTGGTCAAGAATTTAATCCTTTTACTATTTCTGATGAAACAGAAGAAAGACTAGGTTTTAAAACAGGTGGGGAAGTAGATGTGCCTAACGCTCCTAACGAACCTGACGAGCGCATAGATAAGTATACTGGAAAACCTTACAATGAAATGGCAGGAGAAGCTTATCAAGATGAAGAAGAAGACCCTTTAGCGCGTCTTGGGTTTGGTAGAGGCGGTTATGCTAAAGCAGGTGTAGTTAAAAGCATACTTAAAGCAGGTAAAGAAATTATTGATGAGGTTGTTGAAACAGCCGATCAATTTAAAGCTAGGCGAAGGGCTGAAAATAGTGACTCAGCAGAGACTCAAATAGGAAGCACTGAAGGGACAGCTAAAAAAGCTATTGCTTATTTAGATGAACAAGGAGCAAAGGGGTTAACACTTGACTATGGCGCAGGGTTTGGTAAAAATGCAAAAGCTATAAATGCTGATGCTACATTTGAACCGTTTCCAAAAGAAGGATTTAAACCTACTTATATTGATCCTTTATTAATTCCTGAAAATAAATTTGATAGAGTTATTTCTACTAATGTTCTTAATGTACTACCAAAAGATATTAGAGATGAAGCTGTAGTTACAATTGGAAAAACTTTAAAACCTGGCGGTCAGGCTGTTGTTCAAGCATGGAATCCCGCAGCTAATTCAGCAAGATTAAAAGGAAAAAACTTTGAAAAAGGTCAAGAAATTAATTCTTCTGTAAGTGTTAATGGCGGCAAATTTCAAAAAGGTTTTTCTAAATCTGAACTTAAAGATTACATACAAGAAACATTAGGTGACGATTTTGAAGTTTCTATTGTTCCTAATAAAAAAGGAATAAGTATGTCATCTGTTTTAATAAAAAAACTTTCTAAAGATTCTAGAAAAGAATATGCTAAAGGTGGTGTGCCTTCTAGTGCAAACGAAGCAATGATGATGTTAGCTGAACATTACGGCGTAACAGAAGAAATGATGTTTGAAAATCAAAATGAAGCAGCAGCTTTAATTAATCAAGCAGTTAAAGAAGGTTTAATAGATAAAAGAGAAGCAGTTCCTGTAGATAAAAAAGGAAGTATTAAAGAACGCGCTGACGTTGGAGAAGCTTTTAATGCTATTAATCATGCTATTTTAACTTCTAAGTATCCAGAGCATGAAGGTAAGCTAACTATAAAAGAATACGCTCAGATGTTGCCTCAAGGTTTTGAAGATTCTAAAGTAGATTTGTATAATAATGAAGTAGGTTACATTTTATCTGGTTTACCTGTAGAAGAACGTAACAAAGCTTTGTTAAATAAAGTTGCTGAAAGGACTAAAAAATTAAACACAGGTGTTCCTTTAGAAGAAGGTGATCTTATTTTTAATTATAATGAAAGTCCTATTTCTACAAAACTAAGAAGTCTTCCAATTTTAGGAAAATTATATGAGAAAGAAGACGCTTATAATAAAAAAATAGCTGAACGACAAGATAAAAATAAAGGCGGTAAGGTATATAACTCACTTAAAAGGAACTGTAGTTAATGGTTGAATTTAAATATTTTAAACTAGAAGATTTTAATTGTCAAGAAACAGGGGAGAATGCCGTTAACTTTGACTTTGTAATTAAACTAGACAATCTCCGTGAAGCTTGCGGTTTTCCTTTTGTTATTACTAGCGGGTATCGTAGCCCTAATCATTCTATAGAAGCGTCAAAAGCTAATCCTGGCACACACGCGCAAGGGATAGCCGCCGACATTAAAGTATCTGGTGGGGCGCAGCGCATGAAGTTAGTTAAACAAGCTATTGCTTTAGGCTTTACAGGCGTTGGAGTCGCCAAAGGATTTGTACACGTTGATGTTAGACAAACTATGCCAGTTCTCTGGTGTTATTAATTAAGGAGATAAGTAAATGACTGAATCAATCAAAGTTCCTACTTGGGCATTGCCCTTTGTTATTTCTGCTCTAGGAGCCGCAATTGCTTACGGTAGTAGCACAGCTATGGCACAGTCCACGGCAGATGAAGTAGAAAGAATAGAAAAAATTGTAATACAAACGGCTGAAAGGTCTACAGAGAATGGAACATCAACCAAACTTAACGCACAGGCGATTCGTAATATTAGTACATCGTTGAGTCAACAGCAGGAAACAGCTAAAGCTAGTGACGAAAAACTAGCACAGTTAATTAATATAATGTTAGAGCAAAGACGCGACTAATGGATGGCAAAAGAAATACTGGCGTTCTCTTTGGTTGTTCTTATGGACGGCGATGTTTACGAGAAACACGCCGACTATTTTTTACATCTAGAAGAATGTCGGTACAACGCCCAAGAACTAAGCAGAGATCAGAAGTTTTATAAACCAATTAAAGCGTACTGTAGACCGGCGTTTGTTGACCCTAAAGAAAATACAATAAAGGGACACGTAATAAACAAACCAGTTGTTAAACCCGCAGAGGTAAAGAAATAATGTTGCAAGCACTTATAGGGCCAGTAGCAGGACTACTAGATAAGTTTATACCTGACGCTGACGAGAAGATGAAGATCGCAGCAGAGCTAAGTACAATGGCAGAACGTCATGCACAGGAACTAGCAAAGGGACAGTTAGAAGTAAACAAAGCAGAAGCTTCTAGTTCTAGTATGTTTGTTTCTGGATGGCGACCGGCTGTTGGATGGACTTGTTGTTTAGGCATGGCCTCAAATTTTATTTTTATACCTATGGCTAATTTTGGTTTAGCTTTAGCGGCTATAGATGTTCAGGTAGAACTGTTAGATACTACAACAATGATGCCTGTATTGATGGGAATGTTAGGATTAGGATCTCTTAGGACTGTAGAAAAGATACAAAAAGTGAGCCGCGAAAAATGATATTACAATTTCCTGAAGTTTCAGCTATAGAAAAGGAAGAAAAGAGAGTTAAGTTCCAACAAGAACAACTTGAAGAACAAACAAAAGCTATACAAAAACTACATGAAAGGTTGAGGAAAAAACTTGAAAGACAAAAAACTACAACATCAAAGTAAATACGATGAGTTTGATTTAGATGGCGATGGCGTTGTTACCGACGAAGAGCTTTCAAGATCACAAGCTATTGTAGCTTTAGAACTTCAAGAAGAAAAAGCAGAAGCTCATAAGAAAATGGCGTGGGTTGCTATGACTAGCATGGTAGTATTTAGTGCATTTTTAATGACTCCTATTATGCCAGATACTCGCGTTAATGCTCTTTCTGATTTGCTAGGTTTATTTTATATTGCTCAAGCTTCTGTGTGTGCGGCTTACTTTGGAAGCACTGCATACATGGCAGCTAAAAAGTAATGTATGTTAGCGGAAATAACTGCGGCTAATACTGCTTTTAGTACAATAAAAACAGCACTAACTCATGGTAAAGAACTATATGATGTAAGCGAAAGTTGTGCTACTTACTTTAATTGTAAATCTACTCTTACTAGAAGAAGCAATAAAAATAAAAAAGGATCTTATCTTCAAAACTTTATGGCTCTTGAGAAGTTAAAAAAACAAGAAGAGTGGATAAGAGAATGGATGATATATGCNGGNCGTCCCGGTTTGTATGATGATTGGTTAAAGTTTCAAAGCGAATGTAAGAGGATGAGGGCGGCTGAAGAAAGAAAGAAAAAAGCACACTCAAATAGNTTAGAAGTTTTAGCGGAAAAATGGATAAAGTGGATGGGCATAGGAATAACAAGTTTAGGTTCTATTTTAGTAACAGTCATGGAATTTTTAAATACGGTATAATTATAATGAACAAAAAACTACCAGTGATTGACGGGTTTCTTTTGATTATGATTATATTTGGTAGTATAATTGTAGGGTTTCATTTATTTTTAGGAGTATAAAATGGCAGCAAAGAAAAAAACAAAATCTAAAGTAAACGAAGCAGGTAATTATACTAAACCTACGATGCGTAAGCGTCAGTTTAATCGTATTAAAGCAGGTTCTAAAGGCGGCAAAGCGGGTCAATGGTCAGCGCGTAAAGCTCAGATGTTAGCTAAAGCTTATAAAGCAGCAGGAGGAGGATACAAATGAAAGGTGTTAAACATTATAAAAAAGATGGCTCTGAACATAAAGGTGGTTCACACAAGATGCCTGACGGTTCTTTACATACTGGAAAGACTCACAGTAAAACCAGTGTAAAGTTATTTCATTTTAAAGACTTGTCAGCATCAGCAAAAAAGAAAGCTAAACCAAAAGGTAAAAAATAGTGGCCCTTAAAAAATCTCAAAAGTCTTTAAAGAATTGGGGAAAACAAAAATGGCAAACTAAATCTGGAAAGCCTAGTGCTAAAACCGGAGAGCGTTACCTTCCTAAAAAAGCCATAGCGTCTTTATCTTCTAAAGAATATGCAGCAACTACTAAAAAGAAAAGAGAAGATACTAAAAAGGGCAAGCAACATAGCAAACAACCAAAGAAGATTGCTAAGAAAACTAAAACCTATAGGGCTTGATTATGTTAGAAGAATATAAAAAAGGCGGTAAAGCTAAAAGTAAACGAGATCCTAGACTAGAGAGGGCAGGAGTTAGTGGCTATAACAAACCGAAGCGTACACCAAAGCACCCGAAGAAAAGCCATGTGGTTGTGGCGAAAGAAGGAGATAAAGTTAAAACCATTAGGTTTGGAGAACAAGGAGCTAGTACAGCAGGTAAACCGAAATCAGGTGAGTCAGACCGAATGAAAGCTAAACGTAAATCTTTTAAGGCTAGGCATGGTAAGAATATAAAGAAAGGTAAAATGTCAGCAGCTTATTGGGCTGATAAAACTAAGTGGTGAACACCATAGCGTCTAATTCGTTTTCTAAATAACTATGTAGCTCTTCAAGTTTAGGTCGGGCTTCTTTTAGTATCTTTCTTATAAGCATTAACTCTCCGTCCTTGAAGAGTTTATGCAAATAGTTTTCAGGCACACCACTTAGTTCAGTAACTATAGTTCCTGTCTCATCAATTAATATCTTAAAAGATAACAGGTTTCCTTCCTTACAACTCACAAGCACCTCCTACACACGCAAGTTCTTGCGATCCTACAGTGTTATCATCCTCTTCAAAGTTTTCTAGATCATTCCAGTTAACATTTTTAGGCATTTCTTCTAACAACTCCTGGTATTTCTCTGCGCTTATGTCTTCATATGGGGCTTGCTTATATACGTGATCGCTATAAGGAAGAAGAGATACGCCGCTACAAAGATCAAAGTTTTCCCATATCCATTGCGCTACTTGAAAAAACTCATTGTCAGTATAGTACACAGTAATACTAGGTTTATGCTCACACCAATGATTCTGATAAGTCTTCCACAGTTGTAGCTGCTCCATTGCACCGACTTGCTTTACCGTGGTGCTTGTTTCAGGAGCGCGGGTCGGGAAACTAAATACTAAAGACTGCTCTGACATCACATCTTTCTCTACGGGGAAACCTTTCTCAGACATAAAGATTGCTAAAGGATCTTTTTTATCTGAACGAACTCTTCTAATGTAGTGGCTAGAAAAACGAGGATGAATACCAGATGCACTATCAACAAGCTGAGATACAGTACCACTTGGCTTAACACAAGTAATAGCAGCCGAGGTATTAACATCAAGTTTAGCAGCCCATTCTTTATTAGTATCCACACTAACATTACGCATCTCCTCTAACCACTGTTCTAGCTGATCTGAATGCTTACCAAGCATAGGATGATCCATTATTCCTGTAAGACTAACTCCAAGAAGTGCTTCTTCTTCCGTGTTCTTTTTCCAAATACTACGAAGGTATCTAAAATCTGTAAGTGTAGATTGTAATGTACCTATAATTGTTGCTACTCTTATCTTACCTTTAAGGTTAGCTAAAGTATCGTCGGGACGGACAACCACCTCACTAAGATTACAGAACTGATTACTTCGTAGTATAATTTCAGAGCAAGGATTAGTACCAAAGTCTTGTTCAGAGTCACGCCTACCATTCCTAGCGGCTATCTTCTGCGCTGCCACCCTACTAAAAATACCGCGCTCACCTGCCTTACTAGCATACATAGTCTGCATCTCACTAAGGAATGCTTCAAAGTCTGGCTTCTCAGTATAGGCTACAGAGTTGTTAGCTAGGCGGCGTTGCCCTTCCGACTCCCACCACTCACCTGACTTAGCTCTAGCCATGCGTTGATCTGATAGGTTAGATAAGCTAATAAGGGCTGAACGCCTCACGCCACCAACAACTACAATGTCTGCAACCTTACAGCAAACATCATGGCATTCAAGTGATGTTAACTTTCGACCCGCTGATCGTTGAAATAAAGAACAGCAAAAATTAAACAAGTCTTCTAAAGGATCAGGGCCAGATGCTCGACCGCCAAATACTTTAAGCCTCGCACCGGATGGACGTATCTTACTGTAGTCAACATTAGGAAGCTTACCTGCATACAATAAACTAATTAGTTCCCGGAATGCACTAGCCCAACCAATCTTACTATCGGCAACTACAATAGTTGTTTCAGTAGCGTGGAATGTTTCTGCTACTGCGGGTAGTTTATTAATAAAGTTTCTTTCTACGCTAAACCCTACTCCTGTGCCGCACATTAAAACATACATTAACTCATCGAATGCGCGAGGATGATCTATATGCAGGTAAGAACAGTTAAACCCTGCGACATTATCTTTATCTAATGCTTGACCGGCTGTCATCATGCAGCGCATAGATGGCATAACTTCTAAATTATAAATAGACTCCCAGATTTCTTTACTATCTTTAATGTTTAATTGACCGCGCCGAATCCAGAAATCTACATAACGAGTAACTGTTTCAGGCCATGTCTCGCGGCGTTTCTCCTCTGGCATCCATCTAGCATACCGACTTTTGTGTATAAATTCTTGATACTGGTTCATGTTAAGCTCTCATATTTTGTAATTTGTTTTCGTTTAATGTACCTACGCTCCGAAGCAGTTTTAGTTTTATTAAACCTCTTCTTACGCAGAAACCTGTCCCGCCTTTCCTCTTTACGAGTTGTTTCGTTCATCTTCTTCTAAAAGCTCCACCATTTTATTAAGATACCAGATAGCTTTACGGGCATCTTGTACTGGTTTATCTTTATTAAACAGCCTTGATCCTGTGTATTTTAACACGTTTCCGTGGCAATAGTTAACTGCTCCTATTGGCCCCAACACATCAACAATGTAATCTATTGTTTCTATATCGCCATTGTTATAATGAGGAGGGTGATCTACTGCCTCTGTAATAGCATTAGAGGCTTTGTTCCAACCTGTACTGCCGGTGTCCCATTCAGTATCAGCCAAAGTAAAATGTATTGTATTATTAGTCATCAAACTCATCTCTCTTTTTAGGGTTAATCCAATCGTCAGGTATCGACTCGCGGCTATACCATCTAAAACCGTTAGCGGTTGCCCACTCACCGTGACTTCTTTTAGTTCCATCCTTACGTCTTTTAGCTTGAGGCATGGGGGAGCTAGGATTAGCAAACAAAAACACTAGCTCTTTATTTTTAGGCAGAGCTTTCTTAATCCAAATATACTTACTGAACTCTGCGTAATCCCAGAACCTTCCTTTAGCTTCAAGCAAAATTAACGTGCCGTCTATAGTCTTTACAAAATCAGGATGGTATTTATGCTCAACAATATAATCAACAGTATCAGGGTGAAACTTCCAACCTTCTAGTATAGTTGTGTGTAGCTCATACTCAAAGGTAGAGTCGTAACCTTTAGTTAAATCTTTCTCAACCGGGCGTTTAACTCTAGGCTTGCGGAATCCTTTTCTAATTTTTGTCAATGTATTGTTGCTCCTCTTTTTTCTATTTCTGCATCTAAATAAATATTAAGATCTTTTAAATATTGTACATCTACATCTACAAGTTCTCCGTCATTATATAAATAACTACCTATAGTAATTAAAAGAGTTTCAAGTTCCATTTCTTTTATGTGCTTCCATTTTTCAATAGCCATTGGACTAACCCCAAGTCTATGCTGTTAATTTTAAGATTAGGAAATGCACGTAACAGTTTCTTTATTTTATTACTCACCCACTTAGGATGGTACGCGCTTAAATACATTGTTCTTTCAGATATGTAATGCGTCTGTGTAGGCATATAGTTTAACACGTTAGAAAGATTTACTTTTGCAGCCTCTTCATCTGAAAGTAAACCCTTTAACCATGTAACTAAAACAGGCTTGACTTGTTTTCTTATTTGTTTAGCTTTTTTATTATTCATAATATCTCCGGTACATTAGGCTCTGATTCTACTTTAG
>JGI24006J15134_10000893_pt1 | contig 17393 bp, 12 predicted proteins | sample LinPmetageLP53_FD_15134 | JGI IMG/M metagenome (IMG submission 15134)
TAATGACTAAACACGAAAAAGATAATTATGAGGCTAAGTAAGAATTTTGTATTGTCTGAAATCACTCGAAGTGGTACAGCTAAAAGATTAGGTATAAATAATGGGCCTGACAAGGAACATCTTCAAAACCTACAACACCTTGTTACAAAAGTATTGCAACCCATGCGAGATGCTTTAGGACCTATTAGAGTAACCAGTGGGTACAGAAATCCTTCTTTAAATCGAGCCGTTGGGGGAAGTAGAAAATCACAGCATTGTAAAGGCGAAGCGCTTGACGTACAGTTCTGGAAAGATGGAACTATGTGCAATGAAGAAATTTACAGGTGGGTTATAAAAAACGATATAGAGTTTGACCAGATGATTAATGAGTTTGATTTTTCATGGATACACATATCATTTACTCGAACTAAAAAAAATCGTAAACAAGTTCTTATGGCGTATAAAGATGAGGATAACGATACTAAATATAAATATGTTGATGAAAGACAATTTGTATGAGTAAACTTTTAAACATATTAGGAGGCGGGGTTATTAAACAAGTTGGCGATGTGCTAGATAACTTATCAACATCTAAAGATGAAAAGCTAGCTGCCCAAACTAAGATAAAAGAAGTTCTTATGCAGGCAGAGTCGCAAGCACAAGAACAAGTTAGCCGTAGATGGGAGGCAGATATGAAGTCTGATAACTGGTTAAGTAAAAACATTAGACCTCTGATTTGCATCTTCTTAACAGCAATGTTCATAATTATTTCTATATTTGATGGTAATTTAGGAGAATTTGTTATAGCACCTGCATATATACCTATCTACCAAACCCTATTAATAACCGTGTACGGTGCTTATTTTGCTGGTAGAAGTATAGAAAAAATTAAAAAGAAATGATACAGCAGTTAGACCGAGAAGGAAACGTTACCGATGAATTCTCTAGTATCTATGAAGCTAGTAATGCGCTAGGGATTGATCAGAGTAATATAGCTAAGGTAGTTAGAGGTATAAGAAAGTATGCGGGAGGATATGGCTGGAAAGACAGTAATGATAATGTAAATGAAACAGAAAATATAGGAGATATAAATCCTTTATATATACCCGAACTCGATACACATCTGAAAGACAGAGGGATAAATAAACAAGATGTAAAGTCAGTTAAACACTGGCAAGCTGCTAATGGAGATTATAGATTTTCTGTTGTAACAAAAGAAAACGGATTTGATCTTAAGCAGTTTAAAGANGAGTTCTTTGAAGAAATGAAAGAGTATATACCGCAAGTTGCAGCACCTAGCTACAACTCTAAGGTAGGAANTCCTGTAGCATACGAAATATCTTTACCTGATTTTCACTACGGTAAGATAGGNACTATAACTCAAGACCAAGCTAATAGAGATTTTTTAAATACTATTAGAGAACTGCANAGAAAAGCNGAGGGATTGAACATAGAAAGATTTGTATTACCAATTGGTAATGACGGATTAAACTCGGAAGGGTTTAGTAGAGCAACAACTAAAGGTACGCCGCAGCATGATGCTGAAGAATGGCAANAAACTTTTAGAGGATATTGGAAATTGTTAGTTANTGCAATAGATTATTTNTCAACATTTGCACCAGTAGATGTNATAGTAATACAAGGTAACCACGATTTTGAGCGCATGTTTTATATAGGAGAAGTAATAGAGTCTTGGTATAAAGACTATGAACCAGTGACAGTAGATAATAGTTATGAATCAAGAAAATATTACCAATACGGTAAGAATATGCTTATGTTCACACATGGCGATAAAGAGAAGCCAGCAGAAATGCCCCTTCTTATGGCAACCGAAAACCCAATTATGTTTGCGGCATGCCCAAACAGAGAAGTCCACTGTGGACATCTCCACAGAGAAATCGTTAACACCTACCAAGGAGTAAAGGTTAGATTCCTTCCTAGTATTTGTACAAACGATGCGTGGCATAGAGCTAAAGGCTATAGCGCTCCGAGAGAAGCACAAGCTTATATATGGAATAAAGAAAAAGGATGCGAAGGATACTTACAAGTTAATTTAAAATAGAATGGCTACAATAAAAGAAATAGTATACGATATTAAAAATCTTATCAGAGGCGGACAACAATCTGATGATGAAATGATTTCAGATCGTCAAATAGAATTTCAAGTAAATAGTTTAAGAGCACAGTTTATAAGACAAGATATAAATAAACGTCGAAGTGTATCTGATAACATTAAACAAATGATACATTGTTTAGATGTACATCAAGTAAATGGAAGTACGTGCGGGCTAGATTCTAAGTTAGTTATTATGCGTAGTAAAGAACAAATTCCTAATGCAATAGAAACATCTCATAATGATTTGATTACATCTATAGGGCCAACAGGAATACTTTCTACAAATTTTCATGTAATACCATATAATAGAGCTCCTTGGGTTGGAACTAATAAGTATACAAAGTTAATGACTTTTGCATTTATGCTAGATAACTTTATATATGTTACAGGACCTGATTCAGAACTTCTTGAAAAAGTTAAACTAGAAGGAGTGTTTCAAAATCCTAGAGAAATATCAAACTTTACAAATTCAGATGGAGAAATGTCTTATGATCCAGAAAATCATGATTACCCTTTATCTACTTCTATGTTAGATTTAATAAAACAAAGTATGTTAGCTACTAACATGCAGTCGTTTGTACAAACATTAACAGATTCGTCTAATAATTCTAAATCTGATTTTGAACCTAACGCTCAAAAATAATGTTTAAAAATACAAAACGAGGAGAAGGTAATTATAAAAAAGATTTTGGATCTGATGATATTTATTTACATTATAAGAATGAAGTAATTTCTGAACTGCAAGTTGACAAACAACTGTTTAGAAAAATATGTGATGAATTTAATAAATTAATAATAGATGAAATATTAATAAGCTCAGAAGAAATTAGACTTCCTTACAGACTAGGAACTGTAAGAATTAAAAAGTCTAAAATGAAATATGATGATAAAAATAAACTAAAGATTGATTGGGCGGCTAGCCGTAAATTAGGAAAAAGAATTTATCATCTAAATGATCATACTGGTGGATACAAATATAGGTTCTACTGGACTAAAGGAATAGTTAAAAATATAACAGCATATTCTTTTATACCAACTAGAACTAATACAAGAACTCTTGCTAGTATATTAAAAGATAAAAACAGACAACTAGATTATTTTATGTAATTATGGCAATAACAAAAACAAAAGTCAACGCTCCCGAAGGATACCATTTTATGATACGGTTAAATGGATCTTTTTATTTAATGAAAGGTGCTTACACAGCTCACACCTTAAATAATGGTGATAAGTCAAGTCCCTACGTAATGATGCAGTATCAAACTACTCATCCAACAGGAATGGTTTCTACTACTAGAACATCTTCTACAGCAGCAATAGGTAGAACTGTTACTAGAAGTACTAGAAGTACTAGAACAACTGCTCCTGTTAGATCTACAGTATCTAGAACATCAACTTCTTCTGGAAGCTCTTCTAGTGGGTCATCTGGTGGAGGCTATTAATTATGGCAGCTTGTTCAGAATGCCGTAAAATGAAAAAAGGCGGTACAGCTAGAAAAGAAAAACCTATAAGAAAAACCACTAAAGGTAAGGGTGCTAACTATAGATCGACAAAGTCAGGAGCAGGCATGACTGCAAAAGGTGTTGCAGCTTACAGACGAAAAAATCCAGGTAGTAAACTTAAAACTGCAGTGACAGGTAAAGTTAAAAAAGGCAGTAAAGCTGCAGGTAGACGTAAGTCTTACTGCGCAAGATCTTTGGGCCAGTTAAAAAGAAGTAGTGCAAAAACAAAAAATAATCCTAACTCTAGAATAAGACAAGCTAGAAGAAGATGGAAATGTTAACATGGCAATAAAAGATAATATCATATCGTTTTGGAAGCGAGTTAAGCTTAAGTCCTCCGACATGTTTACTTTATTTAAAGTGGGTGTCGGAGTAAAAGTTCCTACACATAAGCTTCATGTAAAAGATTCTACAGACCCTATAAAAATTGAAGGATTACAGAATGATGCCACTGATCCTGATAAGTTTCTTACAATAGATGCTAATAATGTAGTTAAGTATAGAACTGGTTCACAAGTGTTAACTGATGTTGGTGGAACGCCTTTAACTACAGAAGAGGTGCAAGATATTGCAGGAGCGTTAGTAGCTACTGGTGGTACTAAAACAAATATTGCTGTCACGTATGATGACACTAATGGTAATATGGATTTTGTTGTAGCATCAGATTTAGACACAACAGGTAATGCAGCTACTGCTACTAAAATTGCAAGCATAACTAATAGTAATATAGTACAGTTAACAGATACACAAACTCTAACCAATAAAACTTTAACATCTCCCACCTTTACTACTCCTGCTCTTGGTACACCTGCTTCAGGTGTAATGACTAATGTTACAGGCGTGGCTAATAATCTAACTGCGGGGTCTGCTAAGGCGGTTGCGGGTGCAGAGGTACATATTGCTTCTCAAGGAAATGTAATAGTTGAACTTGACACTGATCAAAATGCTACAGATAATACATTTAGTATAATTGATGGAGCCGATGCTACAAAATTTAGTGTGCTAGAAAATGGAGAGGTTAATTTATATAATACTTTAGGATTTCTTTCAGCAGATGCTCTTATATCAAGTATTGGTAGCATGCAGTTTAGAATTGACTCAGACGCAAATGAAGATAGTCAACTTTTTTCATTTATAAATGAAAGCACATCAATAGCTACTATAAGCCAAGGAGGTACTTTACATTTAGATGGGGATATAGAGCTAGGACATGATTCTGATACTACCATATCTCGTCTTTCATCAGGAAGAATTACTGTGCAAGGAACTGAGGTGCTTCTTTCGGGTGCAGCTCTAGGCACTCCTAGCTCAGGTACTTTAACTAATTGTACATTCCCTACTTTAAATCAAAACACAACTGGGACGGCGGCAGGATTATCTGCAACTTTAGTTGTAGGTAGCGGTGGTACTGGAGCAACCTCCTTAACAGATAATGCTATATTAACAGGTACTGGTTCAAGTGCTATTACAGCTGAATCTAGTTTAAGTTACACTTCTGAAGTTTTAAGTATAGGAGATAACGATGACGGTGCTTCTACTATAAAAAGACCTCAAAGAACTGGCGATGATGCAGCTGGAGGAGATTTACAATTTTTTGCAGGATTTGGTACGGGCAGTGGTCTTGGGGGAGAATTTAAATTTGTATCTAATATTGCTAATGGTTCTGCTGGAATTGTAGGAAACCCTTTAACAGTGGGGACATTAAGTAATACAGGTAATTTTACAATTCCAGGTGAGCTAGATGCTGCGACAGGTGATTTCTCAGGAGATGTTGATGTAGATGGAACTTTAGAGGCAGATGCAATTACAGTAAATGGTACAGCTCTTAACACAGTTATAGCAGGTGTTACTGTAACTAATGCTACAACAGCAGCTGTAGCTACAACCGTTACAGTCAGTGCTAATGAAGATACAGATGAAGATAATGTTATTTTATTTGCAGCAGGAGCTGACACTGATGGTGGTAATTTAGGGGTAGAATCAGACAGCAGTTTAAAATACAATCCATTAGATAATTTAATTACATGTAAGGGAGTTAAGTCGGCAACAGGGAATACTATATCATCAGGTGGTGCTACTGTTTTAGATGCTGGTAGTTTTGTAAGTCTTGATGCTGGTAATGGAGATATTTATTTTAAAGACCATTCTGTTACTAAGTTGCACTTAGACATGGATGGCACTAACTCTTTAATTTTTCAATTAAAAACAAATGGTGATTCTTTAATATTTAGACAGTTTGACGGTAAAGATGTTTTACACATTGATGATACAGGATATGTAGGAATAAAAAATGGAGACACCTCAGCAGGAGAGTTAAGAATATTTGAAGATAGTGATGATGGCGATCATTATGTTGGACTTACTGTTGCAGCAATGTCAGGTAGCCAAACATATACGTTACCTACTGCGGATGGTTCAGATGGTCAAATATTAAAAACAAATGGTAGCGGAGTTTTAGCTTGGATTGACGCTGCTAGTGGTAGTGGAGATATAACAGGTGTAACAATACAAACAGATAGTGGGTCTGGTGCTAAAGCTACAGATACAGATGGGAGCGCTGATTTTTCTTTGCTAGGTTCTAGTGGTGTTGGTATAACTAATAGTGGTGCTACAATAACAGCAGTAGCTGTACCTGGAGAAATAGATCACGATTCTTTAAACAACTTTGAAGAAGCTGAACACTACCGATGGGATACAGATATAAGTAGCACAGCTACTATTGATGCTGCTAATATACCCACGTTAAATCAAAACACTACAGGAACAGCTGCTACAGTAACAGGGGCAGCACAAACTAACATTACATCTTTAGGATCTCTTACAGCTTTAGATGTTAATGGTGCTGCTGACATATCTGGAGATTTAACATTATCTGCAGGTGGTGATGGAGCATTAACTTTTGGCGGTGCAAGTTCAATTAAAATTATAGATAATCATGTAACAGCTTTAGTTATTGAAGAAGCTGACAATGCTTATATGACATTTAAGTCGTCAAATTCTTCTGAATTAGTTAAAGTCCATACTCATTTTTCAGCACCTGAAGTTACTTTTACAGGTAATTTTAATCTTGGATCTGATGGAAGTGGAGTTGATTCTATATTTCATGGGGCAACGTCAGGTAGGAATGCTACTTTTGATGCTAGTGGTAATACATTAGCTTTAAATGGTTTTACGGTTACAGGAACTGGAACTTGGCAGGCGGGAGCTATAACTCATGATTATATAGGAGCTGATGCTATTGATGGAGATAATATTTCAGACAATGCTATTAACTCAGAACATTACACAAACGGAAGTATAGATACAGAACATATTGCAGACGATCAAGTTACTTTGGCTAAAATGGCTGGACTTACTAGAGGTAGTATTATAGTAGGAGACGCTAGCGGTAATCCTTCTGCCCTCGCAATAGGTACTAATGAATACGTATTGACTAGTGATGGTACGGACATATCATGGGCCGAAGCTTCTGGTGGCGGTAGCGGGGATATAACTGCAGTTGTTGCTGGTACAGGTTTAAACGGAGGTGCTACTAGTGGTAGCGCCACTGTTAATATAGATGCAGCACAAACAGGAATAAACTCTATACTTGCTACAGATTTAGTATTAGGAGAGGACGCACAAACAAAAATAGATTTTGAAACAGCAGATGAAATTCATTTTTATGCTGCAAATGCTGAACAAGTTTATGTAGCAGATGGTGTATTTGGACCTCAAACAGACAGTGATGTGGATTTAGGAACTACAGGAGTTCGTTGGAAAAATGCTTACGTAGACTCTGTAACATCAACAGGTGCTGTCGCAGTAGGAGGCACACTTACTGCAAATAGCATACAAATCCCAGATGGTTCAGAGTATACTGGAGTAATGCAATTTCAAACAAGTTCTACTTGTGAATTTCAAGACGAAAATGATAACACGTTAATTGCTTTTTCTAATAACGGTATTACATCCCTTATAGCTGCAGGTAACTTAGATATAGGAGCTCATCAGTTTAGAGCTTTATCATTCACATCAGATGTNGCTACAGGNACTGCTCCTTTTGTAGTATCATCTACAACTCCAGTAGCAAATTTACAAGCAGCTACAGCAACTATATTACATACAGCTAGGAATATAGGTGGTGTATCTTTTAACGGATCTGCCAATATAGATCTTCCTGGAGTTAATTCTGCAGGTAATCAAGATACTAGTGGTACTGCTACAAATGCTACAAATTCAGCTCACGTTCTTATAACAGATAACGAGAGCACTGATGAAGAAAATCAAATAACATTCATAGAAGGTGCTGGAGGGGGCGGAGCAAACAGAGGTCTTGAGGCAGACGGTGACTTTACATATAATCCAAGTAGTGGAACTGTTACTGCAACAGTGTTTAAAGGTAATATAGATGCAGTAGATGGAGATTTTGATGGCACTTTAGAAGCAGACGCTTTAACTATTGGGGGCACTGCAATAGCTACAGTTATAGCAGGGACTACTGTAACAGATGCAACTAACTCTGCACATGTTTTAGTTACAGATAATGAAAGTACAAATGAAGAAAACCTAATTACTTTTGTTGAAGGAGCTACTAGCGCAACAGGTAATGTAGGTTTAGAGATGGATGGACATCTTACTTACAACCCAAGCACTGGTACAGTAACTGCTACTGTATTTAAGGGAAACATAGATGCTGTTGATATAGATGTAGATGGTACATTAGAGGCTGATAACATAACAATAGGTGGGGCTCAAGGAACTGACGGTCAAGTTCTAACTTCTACAGGAAGTGGAGTAGCATGGGAAGATGCTACTGGTGGTGGAGGAAGTGTTTCTGGTAATACATTTGCAGCAGACCTTAAAATCGGTAGAGATGCTGACAATCTTGTTGATTTTGCAACCACTGATAATGAAATTGTTTTTAGAGCTAATGCTGCTACTCAGGCTACGTTAACTTCTAGTGGGTTAGACGTTCCAAAAAGAAAAATATCTGTTACTGCTAGTGGTACTCATGGTGATGTTAATGGTGATGTTATTTATATAGGCACAGGTAGTACAGAGGCGGGTAAAATATATTACTACAAATCTGATGGTAGCTGGGGATTAACAGATGCTGATGCTGCATCTACAGCTACAGGATTATTAGCAGTTGCTTTAGGTTCTGATCCTGATGTAGATGGAATGTTATTAAGAGGCACTGCTACATTATCTCAAGAAATAGCAGGTACAGAAGCTTTAGGTAGTATTTTATATTTAGACACAGCAACTACAGGGGCGGCAACAACTGCTCATCCTAGTGGAACAAATGATATAGTAAGAATAATAGGTTACGCATTGTCAACTGACAATGATCAAATTTGGTTTAATCCTTCTAACGATTGGGTAGAACACGCATAGTATGGCATTTATAAAAGCAACATATAACGTAGATGAAGAAACTGTTACAGTAAATGGTACTACATTTGAACACGGTAAGTATTGGAAAACTCAAGACGGAGTTACGGATGAGCAGGGAGTGTGGGATGATGTAAATGAAATTTATGTACCTCACGGAGAATATGATAAAAATAGTGGGTGGTTGTGGCCAACACACTTAGATTTTAACAACTATGGCAATAACTAGCGAACTATTACCAAACAGCAACGCTGCTGTAGGCACAGGTATTGGTGATGGCACTAACTACGTAGCGTGGATACAACCACAACGTATACATAACGGTGCTACAGGGGCTAGCGCTGCCGTAGTAACTTCTGCAGGTAGAGGTACTCTTTGGAGTAATTGTTTTGATTCTTCACAAATACCCAGTGATGCAACAATAACTGGAGTTGAAATAGTTGCTGGTCTGGATTCAGATGGTAGTGGTAATAGTAATATAGGAAATTCAGGAGCTACAGGAGTAACTGAAAGTATTACATTTCAATTGTATTTACATAACGGAACTGATTACTCTAGCCCTCTAGTATTTACTCATGCTTTGGGTAGTGGATTAACTTTAAATGGGGATTCAGACGAACTAACTGCTACTGGACCTAATACACGTTATGCAAATACTGATTCTACTGTAGATACTTTAGCTGGTTCCACCACAAGTCTTTCTGGTTTGTCTTGGGCCCCCGCTAATCAAGCTAGTTTTGGTTTTGCTATTACAACTATTGCTGTTAGCGCAACTCCAGTTGCTATAGCCTCTAGAGGGTTAGGCATGCGAGTAACATATAATACTGTAGACCAATACACTAATACAATAATGGGAGTTGCTCCTGCTGATATATTAAAAGTTTATGGAGTAACGACTGCAAACGTAGAATTCAGAAGTACTCCAGGAAATACTGTAGAGCCAGCTGCTATTATTAATCTAACTTATCAATTTGAAAGTGAAACAAATGTTGTAAATACAAGCGACTGGTCTCCAAGTGGTTCTAGTGCTGGATGGGTTAATGGATCCAGTGCAGTAGATGGTACCTATTGGGGTAGAGATTCAAATAAAAATGTAAAAGGCTGGAACATGGATAGTGGAACTACAGGCTCTGGAAACACAGGACCTAACGGTGGTGTAGATCCTTCTGACGGTTCTCATGAATCTTCAGAAAGATATATGTATACAGAATCATCTAGTGGTAGAAATGCTTATGCTTTTGTAGCAAGACTTGCAATACCTGATATGAATGACACTTCTAATGATTTAGATTTAAAGTTTTGGGTACATGCTTTTGGAGCTGCTATGGGAGATTTATATGTTTACATTGATGATGCAAGCACATCTAACCACTCTAGTGCAACTGAACTTGCAGCTTATGAAACTTTTAGTGGGTTTACAGCAACTAGTAGCGTTTGGCAACAGAAAACAATTAGCTTAAATAGCTACAGAGATAACTCGACAGATTATTATATATATTTTGTATCACAAAATGGAACAAGTTTTACTAGTGATCTTGCAATAGACGCAGTACAATTAATAGAAAGTTAAAATAAAATACTATGGCACTAAACGGAAAATATATATCACTTAAATCTATAATGGAACAAGTGTATGCAGATAATGGTTATCAATTTGAACTACCTTGGGTAGACTGCATGATGTGGGCAGAAGAAGCTCTAAATTTAATAGGACATCCTAGACAATATATTCGTAAGGTTACAGGCCATAAAGATAATCCTGATTTAAATATAAAAGATTATAGAGCTGCACTGCCTTGCGATTTTCATCAACTAGAACAAGTGGCTGTAAACGGAAGAGCTGCAGAATATTCTGGAAATACTTTTCATCATTTAATGTCTGGAGATTGTTGTGGTATAGATGAAAATACTAATTCTTCTTTATACTATAATCAAGATCAAATTATAACTAAAAACTGGGGTCAAGATGTTCTTACATACGATGAAGAAACTGAGGCCTACTCATATCAAGCAAGGGATTTATTAGACATGGAAAATTTAAATCTACAAAGTGACGGTACTCAAGAATTTGTATTAGGTAATAATGGATACAATGAAACAAGTGTAGCAACTTTTGATTTAAATAATAATCATATAACTCTTTCTGTAAAAGAAGGTGTAGTATGTCTTGCGTACTTAGCAATACCAACTGACGATGAGGGTTTACCTCTTATACCAGAAGACACTAGTTATCAATTAGCTGTAAAAAAATATCTTACAATGAAAATAGATTATATAGCTTGGAGAAAAGGTGAGCTTCAAAATCCTATATTCCAACACTCTGAACAAGAGTGGCAATGGTATGTAGGTCAGGCGGGTAATAAAGCTAAGATGCCAAATATAGATCAGATGGAAGGATTAAAAAATCAAGTTATGAGATTACTTCCTAATGTCAATCACCATGAAACATTTTTTAAATCTTTAGGTTATCCTGAAATAAGAAAAAACTTTAATAACTAATGAGAGATCAACAGATAAATAGTTTTAGTAAAGGTATGGCTAAAGATCTTGGGGCTACAATTCCTCAAGAAGGTTTTTATATCGACGGTAAAAATATTAGAATTTCTACAGATGGAGATTCTTTTAAATCTGCAATAGTAGTAAGTGTTGAAGGTAACTCTAAAAAACTTAGTTTAAGTTATGATGTAACCTTTACAACATATGATGCAACAACGGGGCCACTAGTAAGTTTTGAAACTGTAACCGATGCAACATTATCTCCTCATATCTTAGGTTGTACATACATTAGAGAAACTTTAATTGTTTTTGCTGTTATACCTTTAGATGAAATGCCTGCAGGATCTAACGCTGTTAGTCTTATATATAAAGTAGATTTAAATTCTTTTGATCCTATTTTATTATACGATTCTGATGAATTAGGTTTTAATAGAAACTATCCAATACAAGCTATAGGAAGATACGAAAGCAATGAAATACAAAGAGTTTATTGGACTGATAATTATAACTCTGTAAAAACTTTAAATATTTCTGCAAATTTAGATTCAATAGAGGACGTATCTTATTTTGAATTATCTCCAAATGTAGTTTTTAATAAATTAGAAATTGATTCTGTAGAACTTGGGGGTAATCTTGACTCAGGAATGTATCAGTATGTGTACAGATTAAAAAATTCTGAAGGTGCTGTAACAAGATTTTCACAACCTTCTAATTTTGTACATATAGTTTCAGGAAGCGCTTATTGGGACTACACAGAAGATCCTGAAAATCAAAATGAATACAATGCAAATACTCCTGGAGAGACTACAAATAAAAAAGTTGTAATCGAAATTTCTAATATAAATTCTGAGTATAATATTGCAGAGCTAGTTTCTATATATAGAACTACTTCTACAGGAGTAACTTCTGTTAGTATTGTAGATCAAAAAAGTATACTTGAAAATGGTACTATAGTTTTTGAACATAGTAGTAATGAAAATAATACACCAATAAGTATAGAAGAAGTTACAGCATTTAACCAATCTTTTTCTTCGGTAAAAACAATATCAGAAAAAGATAATAGATTATTTTTTGGAAATGTAAAACAATCTAATAATGCTTTAGAGTTTAATTCTAAATCATACAGATATAAAAGATCTGATGACATCATTTATTTTCCTTATAAAGAAACTGAAAATGTAGAAACTTATACATCTTTTAATAATCCTTATAATGATTTAAACAATTGGTGGGACGATTCCGAATCACTATTTAAATATCAAGACGACGGAGTAACTCTTGGAGGTACTGGAGAACATATAGATTTTAGATTTACAAAAGAAAAAATTACAGGAAACACTAAAGATAATACTTCAGAGTCTCCACCTTTTGTGGGAGGTTCTATAACAGGAGATTATAAATCTCCTATAATTTCAGAAAAATTTAAAGGATACCAAAGAGATGAGGTATATAGATTTGGGATACTCTTATATGATAAACTTGGTAACCCTGGATTTGTAAACTGGATTGCAGATATTAGATTTCCTGCATTAGAAGATGTAGATAAAGATGGCCAGCATGGTATATATAATTATACAATAGCACAAACAACTTTTACTAAAAGTGGTGGCCTTTATAAACAAGACTTTGACGATGACGGACATGTTGATATGACAGACGTGGTAGAGCCTTCTGAAAATACAGTAGTTTCTACAATTGCAGATGTTATAAATTCACAGAATGCTGCTGGCGCAGGAGATGCAAGCACATTATTTGGCCTTCCCTGTAACGGTGATTTATATGCTTTAGGAATTGAATTTAAATTAAAGTCTTTACCTGATGCGTTAAAAGATAAAGTAGGGGCCTATTCTTTTGTTAGAGTAAAAAGAAATAAAAAAGATAAATCTACTATAGCTGTAGGGGCTTTAACAAATTATTTTCATTATCATGATGCTAGTGACAATAATAATATTGCAGAGAATTGGTATGTGTCAGCAAATAGAAATTTATCATATTTACCATCTACTCACGTTAGCGAAACTGACGCAGGATATGCTACAGGATGCAGAACTTTTAGTATAAGTTCTCCTGACTTTGATTTTACAGATAATTATATAAATATTAATCAGGTTGGGGTAAGTGATCAAGATGAGCAATACAAAACTTCTTATTCCATAAGAGTTTTAGGTAGTATGTTTGCTCGAGCTAATATAGATCTTCTTGGAAATAGTAATGAAGTCTATGGTTTTGTATACGGAAATACCAGTGTGTATGATATAAGTGAGTCTATAAAAACTCCTGAGCAACAGGAGCGATTATCTTATAATTTAATATATTCCAATAGACATGGGGTTGGGGAAAATTTATCAGATAGTACTATAGAAAGCTTATACGGTGCTCAAGTAGAATTAGGACAAGGAGTAGCTGAAGATGAAGATAGTGGAGAGTTTTTCGGTGTTTGGAACATGGTTACTTACGGTGGTGAAAGCGGAGTTTTAAGGAAAACAAGTGTAGGAGAAAAATCATTGTTTGCCGCAGTAGATCGAAGTCTTGACTGGACTTATTTTTTAAGCTCGCTGTCAGAAGTTTATGGTACAGATTACCCAGGTAACTCGCATGACAAACTTTTAGTGGCTGTAAAACAAAATAATTCTCATGTAAATAGATACGGAGGAAGCTCTGAGGCAGCAATAGCCTCTAGACAATACATACCTACAGGACATTTTAATGTTATTGATCCAGATAACATTTCAGTAAATGAATATGAAAAAGTATTTGGTGGGGATACTTATGTTACAATATATGATATAACTAGATTTAGAAAAGCCAGTACTAATCAAGGAGATGTTGCTCATCCAGGAACAATAATTAACAATATCAGAGCGCTAAATATGGCGTTTCCAGTAGAAACTTCTATTAATACAACATTAAGACAGGGCTATCACTTTGCAAATAAAAAAGATTTTAGTAATGACACGGACACTCCTCTAAATCAATTTATATTAAATGCTACATACTATTCTGAAAATGATATATTTTCTTATAGTCCTAAACCTGCTTTGTATAATATTACAAATGAGCATTCTAGCAGAATAGCATTTTCAGATATAAAAATAAATAATTCTATTTCAGATGGATGGCGAAATATATCTCCTGGCAACTATGTAGACATAGATGGAAATCTCGGAGGTTTAAATTCTTTAGTAGTGTACAATGATAAAATGTTTTACCTGCAGGATTCTGCATTTGGTATTTTAAGCATTAACCCCGTGTCAACTATAACAGATAAAGAAGGTAATGGATTAGTTCTTGGTATAGGTAAAAAAGTAATACAAGACTATAAAAATATTTCTGTATATGCAGGAGCTAAAAATAATAAACATGTTGTTGTAGCTCAGACTGGAGTATATTGGTTTGATGCTAATAGTAACAAAGCTTACCATTTTAATACAAAAGGTTTAAATCCAATTTCTGATTCTAAACTTTTAAAATCTTATTTTTCTCAAAATGAAAATAATAATATATGTTTAGGGTATGATCATAAAAATAATGAAGTACTATACAGCATGGGTTCTATAGGGAACACTGTAGTGTACAATGAATTGACTTCATCTTTTACGTCTACGTATAGTTTTACAAGCCCCTTATTAATAACTTTACCCAACCATTTATTTTCTATAGGAGGGAATACAGAAGATGAAGACGATCTTGTTTTGCAGAGTATTTATAAACACAATGATGGAGATATAGCTAAGTGGTATGAAGCTAGCTATAACTCAGAGATAGAGTTTGTAGTAAATAAAAATGCTTTATATACAAAAGTATTTGATAATTTAGAATGGTATTCTGAAGGAGGGACTGCTAGTACAGACAATATAGATGTAGTATCTACTGAAGATTCTTTTTCAGAAAGTGAAGTTCAATTTAATAATGAACAGGAAGATAATTATTTTCCCTACAAAATTGTTAAAGAAAAAATTACTAGAATGCCTGTACCTAGAACTCCATCTAATACTAGATTTAGAGATACGTATTTAAAAGTAAAGTTAAAAACAAGTTCTAAACTTATACTGCACTATGTAAAAACCTTATTTAGAATTTCTAGAAGATAATTAAAAACAGTATATTGCGCGATTATGGCTAAGAAGAAAAAATATAAATATTCTCATGGAGGANCAACTGATCCGCCAACAGGAGGTGCAGGCCAAGGAACTATATCTAGAGTACCAGGATTAAAAGGTATGTATTTAGATATGATGTATACTCCTCAAGACTTTACAGTTAAAGGAAAACCTTATACAACTTCTTTAAGAGAAGAGCTAGGTAGAACTGGAGCAGAACCTACAATGACTATGACTTCTGCAGGAGGATTTGGTAAAGGATATAGATTATATTTTCCATACTCTGATCCTNCAGGATTAGGATTTGAAGTTGATGTAGANCCTACAGGTCCTGGAGCGGGATTGCTAATAGATGCTCAAAAGCATCTTGAGCCAATGCTTGGCACTGAGTTTCCTCCTGGATACGGATATGTTGGAGCAGAAGTAGCAGGTAACGCTGTAGCTCCTTTTGTAGGATTAACTGTAGGACAGCATGATATAGGAAAACTTAAAGATTGGGCAAAAGAACCTGGTAGAGAAGGATGGGAAACATCTTTTAATGCTACTGAGCACGGTATGGGGCCTTTTCTAAGTATGTGGAATCAAGGTTCTCGATTATATGAAGGCTCTTATTTATTTCCTAAAGGAATTCATAACCCTTTAAGTGGTACTGGAGAAGGTATAGGAGGTAGAATGGGTATAAGAGGTGGTAACCTTATACCTCACCTAGAAACTCCTGGAGGAAAGACTATCGTATCTGTACGTGGAGGAGCTCAGAACCTTTTAAACGAAGTAGCAGATATTGCTAAAAGCGAAAAGATACCATTTAAACAAGCGCTTAATGAGGAGTATGGTAAAGCAGGATTTAAAGCTTTAAAAAAAGGTAAAGGATTACCTACTTTATTAGATAAAGCAGGTAAAGCTGTGTATGGTAGTGAAGGAGTTTCTGGGTATGGAAAAGGTGAAACTTTAGCTAATTGGCTTAGAAATATTGAGATTCCTTATGGAAAAATAATCGAAGAAGGAATAGATCTTGGAGCACTTAGTAAAAGTAAAAGTGCTTTAGGTCAAACTTTAGGGGCTGTTGCAAATTTACCTGGAATAAAGCAAATAGGAAGTGTTCTTAAATCTCCTGTGTGGAATCCAATTTCTGCAGCTTTAATGGCTCCTGATGTTATGAACCTTTTTCAAGAAGCTATGCATCAAAAAGGAACATCTCCTAAAGGGTTTAGCGTAATGGGTAGAACTGAAGAAGATCTAGGAGATAGGCCGTACGGAGCATTTCCTAGTATACAAAGATCAATTGATGAATCTATTGAGGGAGTAGAAAAAGATAAGCAAAAAGAAATATACGATGAAGCTGAAAAAATAATTAAGTCTCAATTTGAAACTAAATCTAACAATATTCAAGGGGCTACTATAGGACCAGATACTCAAAGCGAAGAAGAAGGGTACCAAAGTATGCAACAATTGCAAAATATATTAAAACAAGCAGAGCAAAATGTAACACAAAATAGAAAAAATTATACTCCTAAACATTGGGGTCCTAAATATAAATACGGAGGAAATATGAAAAAAATAAATAAATATCCACATGGTGGGCCACATAAAAAGAAACCTGCAATGCTTCAATATGATCCTTCTGCAGAAGTATTTGGTAATCCTGTATACGATTTAGATACGTATCAAAATGCAATAACTAGAGATAGTTTAGCTTTAGAAAATATACTAGCGCCTGGACCNTTATCTAGAATGTTAGGCTATGATGAAAATATTTTTGCAGATTATGGCGTAGGCTCGGAATTATCTAAACGTTTATCAGTAAACAGAGATAATAGAAATCA
>JGI24006J15134_10000896_pt1 | contig 17358 bp, 26 predicted proteins | sample LinPmetageLP53_FD_15134 | JGI IMG/M metagenome (IMG submission 15134)
TTTTGTATTTGTCTCTGGCATTTAATAGCCTCCTATTTTGGAACTCGTTAATAACATCAGTATAATTCTTTATACCAACATTGGTAAAATGCTCTGCATACTTAAGAGTAGCTTCGCTGTTACGTGCATATGATACACCACTAGCTTTGTAACCTCTAACAAACTGTTCAACTCCTAGAGCTATAGCATAACAATCGTCTCTTCTCAGCCAATCTACATCATTGTTTCCGTGAAGTCTTGAAATGTTAAGTATTGTTTCGTAAGAATTGTACATTCTATCATTTCTGCCTAAAAAGTACGCTATATATTTTAGACCATCGTCTCTGTTGAGATAAGCAATGTCTTGATTAGCGATACCTTTATTAAGTCCTCTTTGAAAATCTAGAATATTAGACATTTCAATAGTGGAATTTGTTGTGGTAGAATCGTTTCTCGTAGCTCCTCTTGCATCTTGTATCACAGTATTGTAATACATCATAGGGCAACGTACTTGAGAACTACTCCTGTACCAAGGTTTTACTTGATATGCTTTAGGTTTGTCAATCATAGCTTCAGCGGCTAGATTAGATGCAATGTTGTCAGGAAGACCTAGTTCACCAGTTAGGTTAGTTTGCGTTTTATAAAATATATGTTCTATGTGTTTATAGAAGTCTGTAAAACCTTTAAACAAATCACACTCTGTGTCGAGTCTAGTTATTCTGTTCAAATGTATTCCATAAAACAAGTTCATTAATCTTATACCCCATTTATCATCAAAATCATACATACGAGCGTACTCTGTAATCTGACCAGTATTTTGAACAATCCATTCACCAAACTGTCTACGTCTGGGCATTGGATTATCAATACTTGTAAAATCATAATTACGTCTGTATAACGCCACTATAAGCTGTCTTTGAGTTAACCATTTTGTAAATGGTACAGCTTTTTTGAAGATATCAGGTAAATAACGCCACTCTCTGTAATCACTGTTAATATTCCAATAGGCATCATTAGATGTCCACGTATTAAGAAATGATTTCATAACATTTACCAGCGATGGTATTTGTCCAGAGTTTACAGCACTTGACCAAGCATTAGCCCAGCCACCTAAACAAGGTTGACCGTCTTCACTTACGTGAGGATGCACTGGAACAGCTCTATTTAAATATGGTGTAGTATTGTAGTTCCTAGAAACACAATTCTCCCAGTTTTCCATTTGAGCATTACATAGCTTAGTAAAAGTTGAGTCTTCTTGACCAGTTAGAAAAATACGCACATCTGTAGGATACTTTGAATCAAAATACAAAGAATGTGATGGTAACGTAAAATTGACTGCTCCTCTAAATGAAGGAGTACCAACTTTAACATAAAACTTATAATATGTTTCCCTACCTCTTTGACCTGTATCTATAGTTACACTTTCGCAATCGTGCATTTCTATTTTAGGTAACATATTCTTTGCCAAATCTGTTGACTGGTCAATATCTAAAAAGTCACCATTATATGCTGTTAATGCTCTTAAATACTTAGATAAAAATAATACTTGTTCGTGCATTATTCTCCTCCTTTAGTTAGTTAAAAATATCTATTCAGGGAGCTCCGAAGAGCCCCCCGAATGTTCAGTCCTTACTTAGAACCAGATGTTACCTTATCAGTAACAAACGCAACAAAATCATCATCTCTGAGATTTGTGTTAGCTTCTGCTTTCTTAGCATTGACATTGATTGTGGTGTTGTCCAAAGACATACCAAGGGCTTCAGCTAATCCGGCTGGATTGTCTGCGTCCATAGTTTTTACTACACCACCAAAGGTCTGTACTAGTACTTTAGCCATTATTTGACTCCTTTGATTAGAGGTTTTAAAGATTGCTTACGAGGACGTCCTCTCTTTTTACCGTTCTCTAAAGCAAGTTGGATTTCGTTTAATTTAAATGTTATTCCATCTAGTCTCTTTTGATGTTGTCTCACTTGATACCATAGAGCATTAGTTGCTCTCTTCCAAGGCATTATGATAAACATTATTATTCGTTTTATCTTACGCATAAGCGTCTCCTATTTTAGGGTTATTGTTTCCAGATTTCTCTGTCTTGATACAATATTGTTAAAAATGAGCCTAGTATCATACACAAGGCTATTACTATTAATGCTCCTAATAATTGCATTATTCATCCTCCATATCATAACCGTTACCCGGTTCTACTTGATGTTCGCAATCATCACAAATAATACCTAGTACTGAATCTTCAGGGTCATTTGTAATGTACTCTTCATATGTAGTGTTAGATGAATTACATTCAGGACATTCATAAGGTGAAGGGTCGCCACCTATTGGTGATAACCCTTTATCCTTAATCTCTAACATTCTCTTTTAGACATCTCTGTCTCCAGTAGTCTATTTGTTTCTCTAAATGTGTCATTTGCTTAACGTGATAGTTAGCGACCATAATTAATACAAACGTACTAATTAATAATAGCAGATAACCTACGACAAGTAGCACATCCAGATAATCGTTTAAAAATAAGTATCCGTCAATCAAGATACACCTCCTATTCCTTCAGCATTTACAATGAACATATGACCATCTTCATCAACATCGACATCCCAGCCGTCTGTTTCAAATAGCATTTTCATATAAGTGCTTTGTTCTTCTACTTTAGTTTCTAAACTATCTTCATACGTCTTTAACATAGTATTGAGTTCTGTTAACGAGTAGTTTAATAGCTCTAATTCAGATAGCCCAAGCACCTGTGAAAGATGCTCAAGCCATTGTGCTTTGACCTTACCCATCGGTCGTTAATATTCTAGCTCTCTTAAAAGCTTTGAATTGGGTACTAGCTCTAACGGTAATGAGAGAACCGTTTACTATGAAATACCATTTAGGTTTCTTCATATTGTCTCCTTGTTACAGGGTTATTGATAATAAATATAAGTGCACTAGCCACTCCTTTATATTAAGAGAGAGATAAGGATGGATGCGGAGTCCATCGAAGTGACTAGTGCTAAATAAGCTACTTAGCTTTCGGTATCTTCCGATGCTTAGTAACGCTAGAGTAGGCTTGTTTGCCTGTTCTAGTCTTAACACCAACAAGTGGTGTCTTGATAACTACCATTTCCATAGTAGCATTACGAGATATTACTATCTCTTGGGTTTCAGGTTTCTTTGACATAATGTCCTCCAGTTGATTACTGTTTACGTTACGGTTAATTAAAATCTTATACCTGAATAAATATGGGGCGTGTTAGTAGGTACTACTCGGTATGCACTGATGTTGAGTAGATTACTGTGCAACCTCTAACTTAGTTGCCCCAAGGTTATTGTTGAATCCTTTAGTGGGTGTGATAAAATAGAACTACGCTATCGGGCATAACGGGGACGCATAGTCCCCGGTGCTCGGTAAGTGGTTCGTTAGAACTTGAACTCGCCCATAGGTGGTTTCTCCGGTCTGAAGTACCATAGTACGGCAGGTTGGAGAGTTACACCGTTGGGATTAGTCGAGGAGTCTCGTGAGTCCGAACGGCTAAGTTCATAGTTCACACCAGCCCTTACGGATACGGAGGTGCCGTTGTCAGTTGCAAACTGGATTAGCTTGCTAATCTGGGTTGCGGTTAGCTGACTAGGCATCGTAGAATCCGGGGTGGTGACAACCTTGAATCGTTCGGCAGAGTATATTACTTTGCCAGAACGGTCACGGTCTGCCTCGTACTCTTGGGTACGGGGATTGACACTACCTTGGGTGGTGTTGGAGATTGATATTATATTCATAGACATAAAGGTTCCCTTTGTGGTTATGATGTATGATAGATACATCTTCATAACAAGCAGGGGATACTGCACCTAGGACACGTTCGTTGAGCCAGTGGAGGGACGAGCGTTTAATCGCTGTAAGGCGATTCAACGGGAGACGGACCCCCACGCCCGTAAAAACGGACGGGTACGGTGCAATGTATATTGCGTACACTCATTCTACGGTAATTTTTAAAACTTTTTTACAAATGCCTATTGAACACTTATTACTTATTTCTGTAATTTTTTTTATGGAAAAATTGATTATTATTATCTTTATGTTGACTTTAACACAGATTTCTGATACAGAAGAAGTATGCCCCCCTCATTACAAAGAGATAACTGCTTCTAATGATAGCTTAAAACACTGGTATATAAACCCCCTAGAGGGTGAGAACTGGTGCTGGAGGCACAATATGTATGAAAACCTTAGGATTGTCCGCTCAAAGATTGAAAAAGAAAAAGAGACTTTAAGCCTAAATCAGTAAGTGGTTGCTGTAGAAGCACCTATAGGTTTTAGGTCAAGTGTAAACTGACTATTGCATCGCTTACTATTTGTTATTACATTATTAGTATATTTTGTGACCAGTTCAAAAGAACTGATTTAATAAATAAGGGGTTGTTTCGCACTATATGAGTAACTTAAACGAAGAACATAGTTTCATCGCTCAATACTTGTTACCTAACAATAAGCTGAATCACACTAAGGTGTGGGAAGAGTTGGCTAAAGTCAACGGATTCCAAGCTGAGGTTAATAGAGGGAAGCAATACCATAATATAATGGAGGCATATGGACGATTTAAAAGAGATAATCCGGAGACTGCTGAGGATAATGTGGTTATGGATACAACTAGGAGCGGGTTACATAATAGTGTACACTTGGATACCAATACGCAAAGCGTTAAAATCGGTATTAAAGAACCTATAACAGAACAAAGTATTTGTGATTGGCTGAATCAACAAGCTAGAACTAAATTGAAGTTAACTGGTGAACAGTATTCTAGTTATGATGCTGAAGAGGATAGGTATATAGCTGAGATTAAAGTTCGTGGTAAACATTATGACAACTGTTTAATAGAATACGACAAGTTTAACATTAATTCAGAGCATTCAGGTAAGACAGGTAAGGATTTCCTTTACATAGTAGCTGTAAGTCCTAATATATATGTATTTAATGTAACACATCTTAATAAAAAAGAATGGAACTTCCAGTGGGAGAACCGTAAGATGCCACAGAATACAGCATTTGGTGGACAAAACAACAAGATAATTAAAAAAGTAGGCTACATACACGTAAGCCAAGCTAAGATTGTTCCTTGTTTTCTGTAAATATAAACCATAAGGACATAGGTCCTACAGATTATATTATATATACTAAGGAAGAGGCTGAATTAGCTAAGATTCCTTACATTTTTTGGCAAGAAGCTAATCAAGGCGAGTATGCACTCACAGATGACGATTATGTAGCCAAGATTATAAAGAAAAAGAAGTATGAAGACAAACAAGGCAGAAATTCGTGGTATTATAGGTTCGCTTTTGGTTATATTATGTGGGATAGTAAATATCCTAATAAGAAACTTAATTGTGGCGGTAGAGTCACCAATACTACTATGTCAGGCAAGAACTGGCTAGAGGTAAGATGCAATTCAGAAGACTATCAAGACTTAGCCTTTTGGGCGGCAGTTACTGAAAATAGAGATGTAGCTATTGATAAAGTGTATGGCAGTGTTTCCGTAAGTAAAAGAAGGAAACTTAAACGTCATATGAGAACGGAGAGTTTTAAAAGTATGAAAAGAGATGAGGCACAGAAGATGTTGGCTTCCAATATGATGGATGCGGACTATTTTATTGATTTAATGAAACAAGGTGTTGAGATAGCATTAAAGAAAGAAGATGTTAATGGTATTCGGGGTTTTGTTAATGACGGTATGGAAATACACGGAATGAAAGATAAAGAAACAGTAACAGTTACTGATAGACTAGAAGCTGTACACACTAGGTCTTTGATTGATAGTATTAACCAAGAAGAAAATAAACTTATCGCTACAAGAAAGCAGGAAGTTCCTATTGAGACCAAAGATGAAGAGGAATAATTGCAATCAGCAGTCAAGATAGATTCCTTTGAGGAGAAATGGGCTGAGCAAAATGCTTTAAAAAAGCTGAAGAAAGACATAGGTCTTTTTGGAAGAACTATGTTTCCTACTGCTTTAAATAAGGATATACCTCCTTTTCATAACGAGATTTACAAATCCTTGGCTGATGAGTCTTTAAGGCGGGTATTGATAGCGGCTCCGAGAGGAACTGCTAAAAGTACCGTGACCTCCTTGATTCTACCCCTTCACAGAATAGCCTTTAAGCCTTCAGCCGAGGACTTATTTATAGTTATTATATCTGAGTCACAATCTCAGAGTATTAACTTCTTATCTAGAATAAAATATCACTTAGATAGTTCTAGTAATTTTAAACAAATGTTTGGAGACTATGGTGGAACAACAGCAAAAAGATGGACGAACAACGACATCGTCCTCGCCAACGGAGCAAGGATTATTGCTGTTGGTACTGGTCAGCGTGTTCGTGGCTTTATTGAGGGTGATACTCGCCCTAACCTCATTATTGTAGATGACTATGAATCAGAATTGAATGCGGCTACAGCTGAAGGAAGAGCAAAGAATAGGAAGTGGATTACGGAAGCAGTAATCCCTTCCCTGTCGGACGAGGGCAGGGTTGTTATGATTGGTACTGTTATTTCAGAAGATTGTTTCTTATATTGGGCTAAAGAATCTCCAGCTTGGAATGTTTTATGGTATGCTATTTATGGAGATGATGGTAATAGTATATGGGATGAAAGATTCCCAAAAGAAAGAATTTTACAAATAAAGGCAGAATTTGAATCTGTAGGAAATCTTAATGGATTTTATCAGGAGTATATGAATGAAGCACAATCGCCGGACAACGCCCCTTTTAAACCACAATATATTAAACTTCATCATTATACCTATAAAAGAATTGACGGACAGAATCTACTCATTCGGACGATTGACGGTAAAACAGAGCATAAACCTGTTGACATTTATTGCGGGATTGACCCTGCTTCTAGTTTATCTGCTAGGAGCGATTTCTTTGTTATTGCTACTATGGCTGTCGATGGTGATGGTAATAAGTATATTGTTGATATTCTCCGTGATAAACTGGACCCTGCAATCCAGCCAAGTAAGATTATTGAAATTTATAAAAAATATAAACCTAGAAAAATGAAAATAGAGACTGTGGGCTACCAAGAGGCACTTAGGAGTAACGTAAGAAAAATGATGCTGGAAGAGAACCTGTATATACCGGGACTCGAAAAAGGCATAAAACCAAGACAAAGAAAATCCGAACGACTGTTGTCCTTGGTTGCCCCCTTAGCTAGAGGTGAGTTCTTTTTTAGAGCAGAAGACATACACGCTCAACAAGAATTTTTATCATACCCCAGAGGTAAGCACGATGATATATTAGATGGAATTTATTATGCTATAGATGGAGTACGTCCCTGTAGACGAAAAGAGTTTATAGATGGAGAAGTAAAGAAAAAGCCCCGGAAAATACTTGACTGGATGACAATGTAGTAGTTAACTTCCCCCCAATGGCGTACGTAGAGAGAGAAGACGAAGTCCCAAAAGACATCGTTGAAAAAACACAAGCAATATTTAAATCTTATTCTAATAAGAGAGAACTCTGGGCTCAACAAGCTCAAGAGGATGCTGAGTTCCGATTGGGACGACAGTGGACTCAGGAACAAGAAAAGACTTTACTTGAGAGGGGTCAAGCACCTCTTGTAGTAAACAGAATCCATCCAGCAGTAGAAGCCGCAAAGGCACTTCTTACTTCAGGAAAACCACAATTTAGAGTATCACCGAGAGAAGATTCCGACAATAAGGTAGCACAAGTCTTCAATGGTTTACTTGAATATATGTGGTACATATCAGATGGGACTCAGGCACTCCGCAACTGCATAGACGACTACTATACGATGGGTATGGGAGCTATGATGTGTTACATTGACCCCTTAAAAGATTATGGTCGTGGTGAAGTTTGTATTCACGACATTGACCCACTTGACGTTTACATAGACCCTAACTCTAGAGATAGACTTGCAGAAGATGCAGAAAATATTATGGTTAGTCGTATGTTTACTAAAGAACAAGCTAGGCAAATGTATCCTCAATATGAAGAGGCTATTAAAAACGCTCAATCAGATTTACATACAGATAGACCTACTACGCAAAGAGTAGATGATAAAGGAATTGTATTCCCAGAAGATACTGCTACAAAAACAGATATTAACTTTGGTGATAGCAATGAATACGTTAGGGGTTATGAACGCTATTATAAAGTATGGGTAAAAAGATATCACGTTAAAAACAATGTTGAAAACCGTGAAGAAGTTTTTCTTGAAGAAGAAATGGAAGAGTATCTTTCTAGACCTGCTGTAAAAATAAACGGACAGCCTATTACTGATGCAAAAAAAGCAGAAGGTATTATTAGTCAGTTAATGGCTCAGTATGAACAAGGATTAGCTCAAGCAGAGCAAGAGGGAACAGATGCCCCACCTATGCCTAACATAGAAGAGATAACTCACGCAGATTTAATAAACGAAGGTTTAATTGAGACCGTGTCAGTTCCAGTACAAAGGGTTAAACAGTGCGTCATTATGGGAGATAAATATCTCTACTCCCGTGTACTCCCTATGGAACATTACCCTGTTGTAGTCTTTATGAATATTCACACTAGAACACCCTACCCGGTATCTGATGTCCGAATGGTTAAAGATATGCAAGAGTATATTAATAAGACACGGTCTCTTATTATTGCACACGCTACTACAAGTACAAATACAAAAATTTTAATACCAAGTGGTTCTGTAGATATGCAGGATTTTGAACAAAGATGGGCACAACCGGGAGTTGCAATAGAAGTCGATATGGACTCTGGAGCACCACAACCTGTACAGCCTACACCATTACCTAATACATTATATCAGAATGAACAAGTAGCTAAACAAGATATAGACCACGCATTGGGTTTATATGAACTTATGCAAGGAAACGCTCAAGCCGCTCCTCAAACATATAAAGCTACTATTAGTTTAGACGAGTTCGGTCAAAGAAAGATTAAGTCTAAGTTACAAGATATAGAAACTGGGTTAGTTAGATTAGCAAAAGTGGCTATACCTTTAATGCAACAGTTATATCAAGCTGAGAAAGTAATTAGAATAGTTCAACCAAATAACAGTCTATCAGAAGTTGCAATTAATAAAAAGCTATACGATGATAAGACTGGGGAGGTCAGTGTAATAAATGATATATCCAGAGGCAGTTTTGATGTTGTTGTGGTTACTGGCTCTACGCTACCCACCAATCGATATGCTCAACTTGAAATGTATATGGATGCTTATGAAAAAGGCATTATCGACAAAAAAGAAGTCTTGAAAAAGACCGAAGTATTCGATATGGAGGGTATCTTGGAAAGAACAGATTTAGTTGGACAGTTACAGGGACAAGTACAGTCACAACAAGAAGAAATAAAGAAATTAAAAGGCGATATGCAAACTCGTGAAAGAGAAGTTTATCACGCTAAGCAAAGAGCTGAGTTAGAAAAATTTAAGAGCGGACTTGATAAAACCTCAACCCGGACTAAAGAGTCAGGCAGGTTATTCGAGAAACGCCTTGATGACGCCCTTGGACAGGTAAAGAGCGAAGTACGCAATAGCGTAGCTCAAAGTAAAAAAGAAAGTAGTACCTCTAAGTCCAGTTAGAGCCTACAAATGAAAAGGAGTAACTAATGGAAGAGAATTTCGCCCCGGAACAGGGTACCGAACAAGCAAATCCAGAAGTACCTCAAGAGCAGGGTATGACACCTGAGGTCGCATTTGACCAAACAAAGGATAAAGCCCAGCTAGTAGATGAATTTTTCCGTGCAAATAAGGTTGAGGAAACTCAACCCCAAGCCCCTGATGAGCCTTCACCTGTGGAGATACCTTTAGAAGGAGCAACGGCAGAACCTGCTATTTTGGATAACGATGTCAAGCGTTACCAATACTGGCAAAGTGAAGCAGATAAAGCTCGTAATGAGAAAGAAGCTCTTGAGTCTAGGCTCAACGCTCTTGAACAACAAGCTCAACCTCTTCAGCCAGAAGAAATAGAACCAGAACCAGAGGAACAGTTTCCTGAACCTCCAATGAAACCGGGGAAACCTCGTGGATTTAGTAGACAGGATGCTATGGATGACCCTCAATCAGAATCTGCGGCTTATCTTGACCAAGTAGATAACTGGCGTGATAATATGGATGAGTACAATAGGTTACACACCCAATATACACAAGCAGTAGTACAAGAAGAAAGACAGCGGTTAGTGCAAGAGAGAGAAGATATTCTTAGGCAACAATCTGAAAAAGAACATCAAGCTAATAATATGGCTCAGATGGGTCAACATCTTACTAAAGCATACGGAGCATCTCAAGATGAGATAAGCCAATTTGTTAAAGTTATGGATGACCCTAAGAACATAACAGTTGATAATCTATTTCAGCTATATAGGATGCAAAATGGGGGACAACAGACTTCAACTTCTGTAACCCAAACAGCTCCAAATGAAAGCTTCGAACAAAGAAAAAGGGCACAGCAGGTTCCAACACCTATGGGTGTTGTACCTTCTCAAACTAATTCTTCAGGAAGTGGCAGTGACTCGGTAATGGACTCTATGGTTACAGATTATAAGAACAGAAATCCTTTCGGTTAAGGATTTCTATAACTAAGGAGTAACTAATGGCTAATGCTTTTAGTAACAGTACTGGTGTCGCACCTCAAGGTGTAAGCATCAATGACTCCCGCCGAATTTATAATTTTGGCGAGAGAGTTGCAGAACTTGCTCCTCAGCAGTCACCGTTCTTTGTCTATCTTTCTAAAGTTGCGAAGGAGTCTACAGATGACCCCGTTTTCAAATTTCTTGAACAACGTCATCAGTGGCAACGTAGGAACTTTAAAGTAGAGACAGATGGAGCAGTGTATGCTAAGGACGCAACAAATGTAGCATATGACCTTACTTGTGATTATGACAAGTATGGTAACTCAGTAACAAGTGCCGCACCACTTTTCATTTTAGTAGGTCAGGTATTACGTATTGCCGGTAAAGCTGTTAAAGTAACAGCTGTAACTCCCGGTAATGGCGTTGCCGCTACTTATGATGCAAGTGATGCTAACACTCATACGGGTATAGTTGGAACAGCTCTAGAAGCTATCGCTGAAACAGACATCGAATCAGGTGCTAAGGGACAGGTAATCGGTAGTGCTTGGGGTGAAGGAACTAATGACCCTGATGGATGGAAAGATGAGATGTACTCAAGAGAAGGATATTGTCAGATTTTTAAGACAGCTATTCAACTCTTTAGTGGTACAGCTCTAGCTACTCGTTATAGAGGTCGTCCTGATGAATATCGCAGAGTTTGGGCTGATAAGTTAATGGAACATAAAATGGATATCGAACACGCTATGTTGTTTGGTGTTGGTTCTTCTAACGAATCAGGTTCAGGTCCTGTTAGATATACACACGGAATGGTCCCTTATACTGAGGCTAATGGTAAAGTAATGAACTTTGATTACTCAAGTTCTACTTATGACGACTTCCTAGACCAGATGCAAGTTTTCTTTGCACCTGAAACAGGTAATAGTGGTGATAAGTTAGTCTTGACTTCTCGTAAGATTCTAGCTTGGCTCCAGAAGTTAAGTGCTTCTACTGGTGGTTTTTTAAAGAACACTGTTGGTGGAAGTTCTCAGTACAACTTGGATGTTCAAAACATTCAAGGGCAATTTGGACACTCAGTTACAAAGATAAATACCATATTTGGTAATTTACACTTTGTTGCAGAGCCTCTTTTCAGAAACCAAGACGAAGATATTGCTTTGGCAATCGACTTGGCTAATGTTAAGTATCGTCCATTAGCTGGTAATGGAGTATCAAGAGACACTCATATTATGACGAACATTCAAAATAATAATGTTGATGGAAGGAAAGATATGGTTCTAACCGAAGCCGGTTTAGAAATCAGTCTACCTGAAACTCACGCTATTATGAAGTTTGTACCGTAAACAATAGTGGGTATATTATGGGGGGTCTTCGGACCCCTCATATAACAGAGAGATAATATGTCATTTACAAGTAAAGTATCAAATTACACAAATAGCGTTTCAAATGAAACGTTGCCAGACGCACTTTCTAAGGGTCTTGATTATACACTGGGAATAGTTAAAGCTATGAACCCAGATATGTTAAGATTATTTGCGTATGAAATATCTACAGGAACTAATACAGTTCAAGGCTTAGATTGGGAAAAAACTTGGAATATATCTTATCTTATTGATGTAAAAAAAAGCACTAAGTTTTGCAGACCTGTCTCAGATAGATTAGCAGAAGACTTAGTCGATACTAGTAGTATTTATTACGCTTTAGTTAATGACCCCGTGTACTATCTAGAAGGAGATGGTTCACTTACAGTTAAACCGGTTCCTACTCCTAATATAGGAGGGACTAGTGGTAACTGCAAATTATTTGGAGTACCTAACTCAAACGGTAGAACTATACACGATGGGAATGAAACTATTACTATAAATAGCTGGGGTGCAAATGGTATCAGTTATGTTTCTGTTCCTGATAAACATTTTCCTGTTATATTTAAAGAATTAATAATATTACACGCCGCTGAATGTATTTTAATGGAAAGATTAGCTGACTTTAGAACAGTTATTCCAACAGGTTTAGATGCAGAGTGGGCAGACGCTTTAGCAAAAGCTAAAAAATTATTTGATGACGGAGCTGGTATACAAGGCGATAATGCTGGTGCAAGTATGAGTGTGCAATACTGGTTAAGCGATGAAGATGAAGATATGGCTGGTACAACTTTACAAGCTATAGGCTCTGAAATACAAAGAGCAAACTCATACGCTTTAAAATTTAAAACAGATATTGAAAAAATATCATTAGACTATCAATGGACTCAAGGTCAGTTACAAATGCTTGGTCAGAAAAAACAAGAATTTATACAATCAAATATTCAAATAGGTCCTGTCGGTTCACCTGATGAGGAAAAGAAAATATGAAGTTAAAAGAAATGATTGACAGAGTAAGACAGCATCATCCAGATATGGGTGAGGTAGAAATAATAAGAAGCTTAAACGATGCTTTAAATGACTTTGGTTCAAGAACAGAAATGATAGAATCTGTAGACCAGTTTAATATAGCAAATCCATCTGGAGATTCTAGCTTTAAAACTGGACAAAGAGTTTATCCATTAAAACCTCATATTATAAAAGTAAAATCAGTAGATTACGATGGTAAATCAATTAAGAAATTATTGAATAGACCTTTAGAGAGAGATTTGATATAATGGAAAGAAACAACTTAAATCTAAGTCAAACAGTATGGTGGATAGAAAGAGATAGTGTTTGTATTGTCTATTACGATGCAGGTGCTGGTAACTTTATTAATCACACTGATACAACTAAGAAAGTTTCTTTATTATATATACAACGACCTGACAAATTTTTAATACCAGACGAAACCCCTGAAAGAGATGGGTTTTCAGCTGGTGATACTTACTTAGAAACTGTGTTAACGAATGCATCTCCACCACTCGTAACTAATGCTACATACAGAAACCAAAAAACAGAAATACCGGAACAATTTCACGAAACATTAGTTGCTAGAGTAATAGCAAATGGTTATGAAAGAAAAGTAGAAACTATACCATTAGCACAATACTATATGCAGAAATATGAATCAGGAATAAAGAAAGGTAAGGCTTATGCCTTTAGAGGAAGAGACGGTTCTACTATAACCAGAGTACAGGTAGATTTTTAATGTCAAATATAACCTTTAACACACTTAATAAATCATTCAATGATATTAACTTCGTATTTACAAACATTATACTTGGTGCTGTTTTATTTGGTACAGCTTCTACAAGGGTTGCTAAATCAACAGCTCCTGTATTGACTAGAGTAAAGTTTCCTAGTATTCCTGTAATAACAAGAGTTCAACCACCAGTTACTCCTGTTTACACAAGAGTAAGGTAATGTCTGAAGCTTGGACAAGAAGTGAGGGTAAATCTAAGTCAGGTGGGTTAAATGCTAAAGGTAGAGCTAGTTACAAAAAAGGAACTTTAAAAGCTCCAGTAACTAAAAAGAATCCTACCGGTAAAGCAAAAGCAAGACGTAAAAGTTTTTGTGCTAGAATGTGCGGAATGAAAAAAAGACTTACTGGTGTAAAAGCTAGGAATGACCCTAAAAGTAGAATTAACTTAGCGTTAAAGAAATGGAGATGTAATTGCGGTTCAGTCTCTAAATCAAATGCTGTAAAGAAAGCAAAAAGTTTATAATGGCTGGTAAAGGTGGTTTAATAAGTTGGATGTTTGGTGGTAAAAGATATTCAGGTAGACTTATACCAAGCAGAGAAACAGCTACACATAGGTTTGCTAGAACGCACAATGGAAAAATTAAAAAGTTACCTAAGAGAGGGAAATAATGGCAGGAAGTTTATCAAGTCCTAATTTAGTAAAGGATGTTTATACTAAGCTTGTGTGGTATAATACAAGTGATGGTAAAATGTATAGAGACAATGGTTCTTCTGACGTAGAAGTATTACCTAATTTAGTAACTGGAAATATTTTAAAACATCAAACAGGTGGTTCTGTATCATCAGGAGACTTGTTTCAAATCTTAAATAACAGCACACAAGTGTTCTCTGTAGATTATCAGGGAGCAGTGCATTTGAAACCAAGAACATCGGCACCAGCAGACAACTCCGAAGGGACTATTTATTATGATAGCTCTCAAGGGTCCTTATTGGTATCAGTCGAAGTATAGGAGAATAACACTATGGCTAAAGAGTGGAAAAAAATCCAGCGGTCTGATGAGGACTATACTGGTAAAGTTACAGGTACAATAGATGGAACATCTGTAGCGGACATTAAATCAGGAGCGTCAGCAGGAACTGCATCAAAAGTAGTAACAGATGCGGCGTTCGATGGAAGTAATAAATTAAAAGTTGCAAATGCGGCTGATGCGTTAGTTAACTCAAACGTAACTAAAACTGACGTTGGGTTAGGAAACGTACCTAATAAAACTGAAGCCCAGTTATTAGCAGGTGATTTAACAGGTACTATCGGTGGTACTGCTATAAACACAGTTAAGACCGGAGCGGCTTCTGGTGCGACAGCGAATCAGGATTCAACCTCTACTATTTTAGGTGGAACTTTAACAGGTAACGTAAGTGGAACAGTAGACGGAGTTGCCGTAGGTACAATTAAATCAGGAGCGGCTTCTGGTGCAACAGCTAACCAAGATAGTACATCTACTATACTTGGAGGTAACTTAACTGGTCAAATTAGCGGAACAGCAGTTGCAACGATTAAATCCGGTGCGGCAAGTGGTCTTACTGCAAACCAAGATTCAACAAGTACTATACTAGCTGGGAATCTAACTGGTTCGGTTAGTGGTACAGCAGTCGCAACTATAAAGAGTGGTGCGGCTTCAGGTGCAACAATAGCTCCAGCTTTTGACACATCTGGTTCCTCTCCAGTAATTAAGGTAGCTAACGCTCCATCAACAATGATAAACTCTAATACGACAAAATCGGATGTTGGGCTAGGGAGTGTAACCAACGTAAGTCAGGCTACTATTCAATCAGCTACTCTTAGTGCGGCTACTAAAGCTGATGTCGGTTTAAGTGCTGTTGATAATACAGCGGATAGTGCTAAACCGGTATCGACTGCACAAGCAACTTCAATAGCAACAAAAGCACCTACAGCAAATCCTACTTTTACAGGTACAGTGGCAGGTGTAAGTAAAGGAATGGTTGGATTAAGTGATGTAAGTAACATTACTACTTCGGCAATAAGAGCGGGTGTAACTAAAGCTAATGTAGGTTTATCAAGTGTTGTCAACCAAGCAGTAACTGTTTCAGGTGGTAAAATTAAATTTGATGGAAGTTCTCAAACGATTGATGCTGACAAAGTTGGTGGTAAAACAGTAAGTGAAGCTGAAAGTGCCGCATCAAGTGCCGCACAAACAGCAATTATAGGTGGTGCTCCGGGAGCATTACAAACACTAGACGCATTAGCCGCCGCTTTAGGTGATGATGCAAGTTTTGCTACAACTACTACTAATTCAATAGCTACAAAAGGTAAAGCACCAATGACATTAGTAGCTGAAGACGTAGATGGGGATTCAACATACACCAATGACCCAGCCAACGAAGCTGTTGGTCAAATAGGAGTGTTTGGTGGTAATCAATACGTAGTTGTAGACATTTAGGAGTAAATAATGGCTAGGGAAGTAAAGAACTTTAAATTAAGTGAATTAAAGATTACAATACCCGACAAAGGGCAGTGGGAGGGTATGGAAGCATACCCTTACGCTCCTATTAAGGCGTCTTTAAAAGACAAAGGGTATAAACCAGAAGACTATAATTATATTTGTGCTGATACTAATGGCAATGTAATGTATGGTTCTAGAAGGGTTTGGCTTATGCAGAAAGATATGGATATGGACCAGTCTACTGAAATCGCTTGTGAAATTATGACTAAATCAGAATTATTTGCTGAATTAAATAAAAAGCTAAATGATGATATCAAGGACTTGTTACCAACTAAAGATAAAAAAGGTAACATTGTTCCAAGTGGAAAGATAACAACAAACATAACAACAGGGGGTGTATCTAATCTTATAAAATATCACAAAGGTAAAAGTGATATTAGTAAATATCCCTATGATTACAAAGTAGATGGTAAAGTAGTTGACGCAGGAAAATCATAATGGGATTTTGGGAAGACACAAAAGGCAAGATATTGCCACCTAAAGAGGAAGTAGTTGATTTACAACAAAAACTCTCTAAATTAGAACTGCCTGATATTAACTATATATTTGAGTTAATGACAGAAAGAACCTACAGGGGTAGAGAGATAGAACAAGCAACAACAACTTATTTAAAAGTTAAGTTTATTAAAGCTATGCTAGAACAAGGAGATAGTAATGGAAAAGAAGAAATTAAAGATAGTTAAATGCACCACACAAGAACTTCAAGGTATTTGCACATTAATAGCAGGTATTGAAGTTAAAGTAGGTGAGGGTGCTTGGGTCTATGAAATGCACAAGAAATTTACAAAAGCGTTTGATGAAGCGGCTGAGTCTGACCCTGACTATGAACTACAAGAAGTAGATAATGGCTAAAGAATGGAAAAAAGTACAAAGAGCTGATTCTGATTTTTCCGGTAATGTAACTGGAAAAGTAAATAATGTAGCAGTTAGTGGTGTATATACTACTAGTAATAAGCCTACTAAAACAGATATTGGTCTTGGTAATGTAACTAATGAATCTAAATCTACTATGTTTGCTAATCCTACATTTACAGGTACGCCAAGCGGTATAACTAAAAGTCACGTAGGTTTAAGTGCTGTAGAAAATTTTAGTAAAGCAAGTATATTAGGTGGTACCTTTACTGGCGATATAGGCGGTACAAGTGCGGCTGATATTAAGGCTAAAGCTGTAGCTGGAGAAGCGGC
>JGI24006J15134_10000903_pt1 | contig 17250 bp, 10 predicted proteins | sample LinPmetageLP53_FD_15134 | JGI IMG/M metagenome (IMG submission 15134)
TAATTCAGATTATGATTTTATAGTAATTAGTAAAACTGGACAAATTGGACAGATCATTGAAATTCAAAACCTCCGTATTGCTTTACCAAAAGCAGACAAACCTTTTAAACGAAGCGAAAAAAAAGAGGAACAATATTGGGAACAATACGAGTATCCGAAACAACTAAATAGAATTAAAAGTAGATTTGACTGGGACGAATATCCTAATGATTTTAAAGAAGAATGGTACGATTATATAGATGAAGAATTTAAACGTAGATCAGATGGCTACTGGTTTTATAATAACGGTATGCCTACTTACATCACTGGCACTCATTACATGTATTTGCAGTGGTCAAAAATTGACATCGGAGCACCTGATTACAGAGAAGCAAACAGATTATTCTTCATCTTTTGGGAAGCATGTAAAGCCGATAGCAGATGTTATGGAATGTGTTACCTTAAAAACAGACGGTCTGGTTTCTCCTTTATGTCATCGGCAGAGCTTGTTAACCAGGCAACTATATCTTCAGATGCCAGATTCGGCATCCTTTCAAAATCTGGAGCAGATGCTAAAAAAATGTTCACAGATAAAGTTGTCCCGATATCCGTTAACTATCCGTTTTTCTTCAAGCCGATCCAGGATGGTATGGATCGTCCTAAAACCGAACTGGCATATAGAGTCCCAGCTTCAAAGCTTACTAGACGTAAATTAGATGACAACGTTAAATTAGAAGAATTAAAAGGTTTAGATACAACAATAGACTGGAAAAATACGGGTGATAACTCTTACGATGGTGAGAAATTAAAAATATTAGCACACGACGAATCAGGAAAGTGGGAGCGACCCGACAATATATTAAACAACTGGAGAGTTACAAAAACTACACTAAGACTAGGCCGAAGAATAGTAGGCAAGTGTATGATGGGCTCAACATCAAATGCATTAGATAAAGGTGGAAACAACTTTAAAAAACTCTATTACAATTCAGACGTTACAAAAAGAAATAGAAACGGACAAACAAGTAGCGGACTCTATTCTCTTTTCATCCCTATGGAATGGAACTACGAAGGATTCATGGATACTTTTGGATCACCTGTATTCACTACGCCAAAAAATAAAACAGTCGGAAGAGACGGTGTTGAAATTACAGTAGGTGTAATAGAACACTGGGACAATGAAGTAGATGGTTTAAAATCAGATCAAGATAGTTTAAACGAATATTACAGACAATTTCCTAGAACAGAGGCACACGCTTTTAGAGATGAAACAAAAAACAGTTTATTTAATTTAACTAGAATATATCAACAGATAGACTACAATGAAGAGTTAAATAACTTAACTGCAGTAACAAAAGGTAGTTTTATGTGGGAAAATGGTATAAAAGACACTAAAGTAGTTTTTGTGCCAAATAAAGACGGAAGATTTTTAATATCTTGGGTTCCAAATAAAAATTTACAAAACCAAGTGATTATAAGAAATGGTATTAAATATCCAGCAAATGAACACGTTGGAGCTTTCGGACTTGATAGTTATGATATTTCTGGCACTGTTGACGGCAAAGGCTCTAATGGATCTCTTCATGGATTAACAAAATTTTCTATGGAAGATGCGCCACCTAATCACTTTTTCTTGGAATATATAGCTAGACCACAGACAGCAGAAATATTTTTTGAAGAAATACTAATGTCTCTAGTATTTTATAGCATGCCAATACTTGCTGAAAACAATAAACCTAGATTTTTATATTATTTAAAACGTAGAGGTTATAGAGGTTTTAGTATGAATCGTCCCGACAAGATATGGAATAAATTATCTACAACAGAGAAAGAAATAGGTGGTATTCCAAATTCAAGTGAAGATATTAAACAATCGCATGCTGCAGCTATAGAAAGCTATATAGAAGTACACGTAGGAGAATTAGAGAACGGTTATGGTGATATGTACTTACAGAAAACTTTAGAAGACTGGGCTCAGTTCGACATAAATAATAGAACAAAACACGATGCTTCAATAAGCTCTGGTTTAGCTATAATGGCTTGTAATAAAAATAAATATAGACCAGTCGCAGAAAGAATTAAAAAAAATGTCAATTTTGGTATCAAAAGATATAATAATGACGGAAGTTTATCTCAAATAATAAAATAAATGCAAATACAAACTTACAATGGTAGTTCATTTCCTGATCAGGTAGTACCTGAAGAAGTAAAGCAGAGTTTAGATTACGGTAGACAAGTTGGTAGAGCTATTGAAGGAGATTGGTTTAGTGGTACTAGAACAGGTGTTTCTGGAAGGTTTAATACTAACTATAATACATTTAGAAATTTAAGATTATATGCTAGAGGTGAGCAATCTGTTCAAAAGTATAAAGATGAATTAGCTATAAATGGAGATTTATCTTACTTAAATCTTGATTGGAAACCAGTTCCTATCATACCTAAATTTGTAGACATTGTTGTCAATGGTATGGACAGTAAGCTTTTTGAAGTCAAAGCATATGCTCAAGATCCAGAGTCGCTTAAGAAAAGAACAGGTTATGCTGAAGCTTTAATGAGAGATATGCAAGCTCAAGATTTAATAGAGCAGATAAAAAATACTTTGGGTGCAGATATGTACTCAACTGCAAATCCTGAAGATCTACCNCAAAATAAAGAAGAGTTAAGTGTACATATGCAGTTGACTTANAAGCAGTCTATAGAAATAGCTCAAGAAGAGGCTATAAACAATACATTGACTTTTAATAAATACGATTTAACTAGAAGACGTATAGCAGAAGATTTAGTTATATTAGGTATTGGAGCTGTTAAAACAAACTTTAATTTATCAGAAGGAGTAACAGTAGACTACGTTGATCCAGCTAATTTAGTATATTCATATACTACAGATCCTAACTTTCAAGATGTATGGTACGTAGGTGAAGTTAAATATATCAATTTAAGTGAGATTAAAAAAGAATTTCCTAATTTAACCGAATCAGAGTTAGAAACAATACAGCAATATCCAGGCAGCGAAAGTTATAATTATCAGTTCAATGGTAGAAGAGACGGTAACAGTATAGCTGTTTTGTATTTTGAATATAAAACTTACCAAGATCAAGTTTTTAAAATAAAAGACACACCAACAGGTTTAGAAAAAGCATTAGAAAAGTCTGACACTTTTAACCCACCTAAAAATGATAAATTCGATAGAGTTTCTAGATCTATAGAAGTTTTATATAATGGTGCTAAAATACTAGGTCATGAAATGATGTTGAAGTGGGAATTAGCTAGAAACATGACAAGACCTGACTCTAATCTAGTTAAAGTTAACATGAACTACAACATCTGTGCACCTAAAATGTATAAAGGTCGTATTGAGTCTTTAGTTGGAAGAATGACAGGTTTTGCTGATATGATACAGCTTACACATTTAAAACTACAACAAGTACTAGCTAGAATAGTTCCTGACGGTGTATTCTTAGACGTAGATGGCCTAGCCGAAGTAGATTTAGGTAACGGAACTAATTATAATCCAGCAGAAGCGTTGAATATGTATTTTCAAACTGGTAGTATATTAGGTAGATCTATGACTCAAGATGGTGGAGCTAATCCTGGTAAAGTTCCAATACAAGAGCTACAAACGTCTTCTGGTGGTGCTAAAATGCAATCATTAATACAGACTTATCAGTATTATCTACAAATGATAAGAGACGTGACGGGATTGAACGAAGCTAGAGATGGTAGTTCACCTGATCCAAATTCTTTAGTTGGTCTGCAAAAATTAGCCGCAGCAAACTCTAATACAGCTACAAAGCATATAGTACAGGCTAGTTTGTTCTTATCAGCTAAAACATGTGAAAATATATGTCTTAGAATATCAGATGCTTTAGAATATCCATTAACTAAAGAAGCTTTAAAATCAAGTATAAGTTCTTATAATGTAGGAACTTTAGAAGATATGTATAGTCTTAATAATTTTGAATTTGGAATATTTTTAGAATTAGTTCCTGATGAAGAAGAAAAAGCTCAATTAGAGCAAAACATACAAATAGCATTACAGAAACAAGATATAAATTTAGAAGACGCTATAGAGTTAAGAGAGATAAAGAACTTAAAACTAGCTAATCAATTTCTAAAAATAAAAAGAAAACAAAAAGCAGCTCAAGACCAAGCCAATCAAAAAGCTAATATAGAAGCTCAAGCCAATGCAAATGCAGAGGCATCTGAAAGATCAGCTCTAGCAGAGATGCAAAAACAACAGGCTTTAGCTGAAACTGAATTACAAATAGAAAAAGGTAAAGCTCAATTCGCTATACAGAGAATAGAACAAGAAGCCGCTATAAAAAGACAACTCATGGAGTTACAGCATAGATTTGATTTAGAACTAAAACGAATGGAAGTTGAAAAAATGACTCAAAAAGAAAACATGATAGAAGATCGTAAAGACGAACGAAGTAGAATAGAAGCTACACAACAAAGCACATTAATAAACCAAAGATCAAATGATTTAACACCAACAGATTTTGAATCTACATTATCACAAAATTTAAATGGATTTGGAGTTGAAGGAATGCAATAACAACTATTAATTATTATATTATATTATGTCAGAAGAAATAAAAGAAACACCTACAGGTGATTTAGAACAAGGGGAATTTAAGATAAAGAAAAAACCTAAAAATCTTAATAAAATAGAAAACACACATGCTAAAATAGATCTGTCAAAACCTAAAGAAGAGGTAAAAGAAGAGGTTAAAAAAGAGATTAAAGAAGAAGTTAAAGAAAATCCTATACTAGAAGTTGTAAAGAAACAGGATGATAAAAAAGAAGTTGAAGAAAAGCCTAAGCGTAGAATAGTAGAACTTCCAGAAGACTTAGAAAAAGTAGTTCACTTTATGAACGATACTGGTGGTAGTTTGCAAGACTATGTTAGGTTAAATAGAGATTATTCTAATATAGATGAAAAAACACTATTAAGAGAATATTACAAAAATACTAAGCCACATCTAGACGCAGATGAAGTTGACTTTATAATGGAAGACAACTTTTCATATGACGAAGAAGTGGATGAAGAGCGAGATATAAAAAAGAAAAAACTCGCTATGAAAGAAGAAATTGCAAAAGCCAGAGGTTTTTTGGAGGAAACAAAGAGTAAGTATTACGAAGAGATCAAGTTGAAACCTAACGTAACTCAAGACCACCGAAAAGCTATGGATTTTTTCAATAGATACAATGAAGAACAAGAGCAAAAAAATACAAATCAAGAAAATTTTATTAATAAAACTAAAAATTATTTTTCCGAAGATTTCAAAGGTTTTGAGTTTAACTTAGGAGAAAGAACTTTTAATTACAATGTTAATAATAAAGATGAGATAGCAAAAGATCAATCAGAACTACAAGCTTTTACTAAAAGGTTTTTAGATGAAGAAGGTTCTATAAAAGATCATGAAGGTTATCACAAGGCTTTGTACGCCGCAAAAAACGCTGATACTATTGCGCAACATTTTTATGAACAAGGCAAAGCCGACGGGATTAAAAATATTGTAAACAAGTCTAAAAATGTAGATGCTGCCGCAAGGCCTCAAGCTAATCAAGATGTGTTTATAAATGGGTTTAAGGTAAAAGCTATTTCAGGTGTTGACAGTTCTAAATTGAAAATACAAAAAAGAAACAAAAACTAAAAACTATAAATTATGAGTTTTACAACTAGCGGGAGTTTTCCTGCTTCTTTGGTCCCTGCTCAAAACAGAATGGCCTTACAGTCGAATTATTTAAATTTCGACTCTGCAACAGGTGGTGGCACCTTTGCACAACAATATCTACCTGAGCTTTATGAAGCGGAAGTGGAAAGATACGGAAACAGAACATTATCTGGATTCTTGAGAATGGTAGGAGCTGAAATGCCTATGACTTCTGATCAAGTAATTTGGTCTGAACAAAATAGACTACATGTAGCTTATAGAGGCGTAACAGCTGCTGCTGTAGCCGGTGCCGGTTCTACTAATATAACTGTAACTTTAAACATTACAGCTGCAGAAAATCCAAGTTTAAATGGAGCTATAAGACAAGGACAGACTATTTTACTTTCTGACGTTGCTACAGGTTTAGTAACTGCTAAAGCATTAGTTCAAACCGTAACTAGTACTGGTGGTGGTATAACTAACGATATACTTACTTGTTCATTGTATGAAACAACTGCTGCGGCATTTCCTGCTGGATTAGTTGGAGCTGCTGCTTGTAACGTATTTGTTTACGGTGCTGAGTTTGGAAAAGGAATGGTTGGAATGGAAGGTTCTATTGAGCCAAATTTCACTCAATTTTCTAATTCTCCAATTATCATTAAAGATAAATATTCTATTAATGGTTCTGACACTGCTCAAATTGGTTGGGTTGAAGTTGCTACTGAAGATGGAACATCTGGATATTTATGGTATTTAAAGTCTGAATCTGAAACAAGATTAAGATTTGAAGATTACTTAGAAATGTCAATGATTGAAGGTGAGTTAATGACTAATGCTAATGTTGCTTTTCAATACGGACCTACAGGTGGATCTAGTACTGTTAAAGGTACAGAAGGTTTATTTGCTGCTATAGAGGCAAGAGGTAATGTATACTCTGGTTTTTCTGGAGCTGCTGCTCCTGGTGCTGGTGCTTTAGGTGATTTTGATGAAATCCTTAAAAACTTAGATAAGCAAGGTGCTATTGAAGAAAACATGTTATTCTTATCTAGAGCTACTGCTCTTGACTTTGATGATATGATAGCTGCTCAAGCTGGTGGAGGTTATGCTTCTACTGCTGCTGCTTCTTACGGTCTTTTTGACAATGAAGCTGAAATGGCACTTAACTTTGGATTTTCAGGTTTTAGAAGAGGTTCTTATGACTTCTACAAAACTGATTGGAAATATCTAAACGATGCATCTACTAGAGGATTAGACAAAGAGATCGATGGTGTTTTAGTTCCTGCTGGAACAACAACAGTATATGATCAAATGTTAGGTTCTAACATCAGACGACCTTTCTTACATGTAAGATATAGAGCTTCTGAAACTGAAGATAGAAGATTCAAAAACTGGATCACTGGTTCAGTAGGTGGAGCTTATACTTCTGATTTAGATGCTATGGAAGTACACTTCTTATCTGAAAGATGTTTAGTAACTCAAGCTGCTAATAACTTCGTGTTATTCAAAGGAGCTTAATTATTTATTAACATTTAAAAAATAAGAAAATGGGATATATAAAATTACCAGTTGATCAATTAGTTAATTGTGATGCTATTAACCAAATAACAGCCGATATATCAAGTAATACACTTACTATTGACGTGGTTTATAACTTAGTTGGACAAACAGGAGCAGGAACATTTGCTTGTGTAAAGTCTAACATTGTTTATACAAAAGGCGCATCTAATTCATTCATTAAAACAGAAGCTGAATATTTATCAGACTTTGTTGATGCTTGTGAAAAAATGAGTGGTGCAAGTGGGTCTAGCGTAGCTGGACCTATTGTGGAGCAAAAAGTAACTGCTAGTGGTGTACTAGTAGGAGCTATTACTCCAGTGGTAACAATAAAAAAAGGAGCTAACTTAGCATAAGTTAACTTAATAAGATCCCGCTTCGGCGGGGTCTTTTTTAATTATTATATTATATTATATTATGGCAACAACAAAAAAGGCTCCTGCTCCCAAGCAAGAGGTTAAAAAAGAAACTTGGGAATATAAAGATAGAAACTATTTTTTATTAGGTTCTAAAGAACCATTAACATATACTTTACCTAGTAGACATACTAGAAAATATCCTTTAGTATGGTTTGATAAAGATAAAGGCTATGAAAGAGAGTTGAGATATGCTACTAATCAAGAAAGTGTTTTTGTAGACGAGCAAAAAGGTCAAGTTACTTTAAAGCACATAGTTTTTGAAAAGGGTCATTTAATGGTAAAAAAAGAACAAAGAAATTTACAAGAGTTTTTAAATAAGCACCCTCACAATGATTTGATATTTGTACAACATGATCCTGAAGTACAAGCTATAGATGATGTGGATGATTTAGAAATAGAGTTGTTAGCTATGAATGCAGCATCACAAATGGATGTTGATTTTGCTGAGGCTATAATGAGAGTTGAAGTAGGTACTAGTGTGTCTAACTTGAGCTCTAAAGAGCTTAAAAGAGACTTAATGCTTTTTGCTAGAAAAAATCCATCTTTATTTATAGAACTAGCTAATGATGAAAATGTTCAATTAAGAAATGTAGCTATTATAGCTGTAGAACAACACATTATAAAACTATCTGGAGACAATAGAGCTTTTTCATGGGCGAGTAATGATCGTAAACTTATGAACGTACCATTTGACGAGAATCCATATTCAGCTATGGCTGCTTGGTTTAAGACAGATGAAGGTTTAGAAGTTTATAACTCAATAAATAAAAAGCTTAAATAACAAGTGATAATATAAAGGGTGGTTCGCGCCACCCTTTTTTTTTAAAAATATTAAAATGGCAATAAACGTAAATACGGTATATACAACAGTATTAAGTATCCTAAACAAAGAGCAACGTGGTTACTTAACTCCATACGAGTTTAATCAACTAGCTACTCAAGTTCAATTAGAGATATTCGAAAAGTTCTTTGAGGACTATAACCAATATATACGTATGCCTAAAACAGATGTAGAATTCGCATCTAGAATGGATCACATAATGGAAGAGTTTCAAGTATTTGAAAAAAATGACAAAGCTTCAACAGTTGCTGGTGGAGGATATACTCAACCAGTGGATTTACATAGGTTTGGATCTGCTGTTTTCAATATAGGTTTAAATTCTCCACCAATAGAAATAATGAGCAATAGAGAATATAATAGTATTAAACTATCTCCATTAACACAGCCTACAAATAATTTTCCTGTCGCTAAATACCAACAAAATAAACTAACAGTTTTTCCCAGTGTAGTTGGTCCTAATGTGAAAGACGTTTCTTTTAATTACATAAGAAAACCACTAGACGTGAGATGGGGTTATATAACTAATGCAACTTTAGGTAATTATGTTTACGATCCTATAGTTTATGTATCTCCAACAGGNGCTGTACCATATCCTCCTGTNCCACCTACAGCGGCTGCTCCTGCCACTGCTGGTTCTACTAATTTTGAAATAAGTGAATCACAGCAAACTGAAGTAATCATAAGTATACTTAAATATGCTGGGGTAATAATAAGGGATCCAAATATTATTCAAACAGCTTCTCAATTAGAAGCGTCTAATGAAGCTAATACTAAAAGATAACACAATATGGCACTAATAACTGAAACAAACGCACAATATTATTCTGGGCAACAAGTATTTAATCATACAAGTGCTGGTGTAAGCTTTTTAACTACAACATTTAACACTGATTTAGTAGGCACAATAGTTAATGTTTCTAACTCTAATTTTAAAGTAACTAAAAATGCTAACCTACTGGTAGAGGGAGTTGATTATAATTTATCCACTACTATACTTAATCAAATAGATTTTACAGCTAATATAGTAGCAGGAGATCAAGTTTTAGTAACTTTAAATCAAACGGCTATTAATAATAATTATGGTAGCTATGAGTATATTAGTTTAATTGACATAATTAACAACTTCATGGTTGCTTATGTAGGTATGGATAAATTAATACCTAGATGTAAAAGATCTGATGTTATATTTCATGCAAAAAGAGGTTTACAAGAGTTTAGTTACGACACTCTTAAATCTATAAAGTCTCAAGAGTTAAAGATTCCACCTAGTTTATCTGTTGCTATACCTCAAGATTATGTTAATTATGTTAGAGTTTCTCATATAGACCAAAGTGGTGTTAAAAGAATTATATATCCAGTTAATAATTTAACTATATCACCTACAGAGTTACCAGTTCAAGATGCCGATGGAGTACCAACACAAAATTCTTTTGGACAAAATAACCAGGCTGAACAGTCTATTACAGAAGAAAGATGGAATAAGGAGAATCAAAATAANCTTACAGGTAATTTAGATATAGANAACACTAACGTATATGATTGGGCTTGGTGGAAACTTAACTTTGGTCAAAGATATGGCTTAGAACCACAATATTCACAATCTAATGGTTGGTTTCAAATTAATGAAAGACTAGGCACATTTAGCTTTTCTAGCGATTTAGCTGGTAAAATAATAGTTTTAGAATATGTATCAGATGGATTAGCTTATGACATGGATTCTAAGGTACCTAAGATGGCCGAGGATGCATTATATGCTCATATTAATTATTCTATACTATCTACACGTGCTAATACACAAGAGTACATCGTACAGAGATACAAGAGAGACAGATCAGCTAAACTTAGAAACGCTAAAATAAGATTATCTAATTTAAAACTTGATGAAATAGTACAAGTTTTCAGAGGAAAATCTAAATGGCTTAAATTTTAAATATGGCAGAGATTAGAAATACTTTTGTTAAGTCAAAAATGAACAAAGACCTAGACGATAGGTTACTAGGAAACGGTGAGTATAGAGAAGGCCAAAATGTAAACATAAGTAGATCTGAAGGTGAAGATGTTGGCGCTTTAGAAAACGTATTAGGTAATATAGAGCTATCTAATTTTGGTTTAGCTAGTATTCCTAATTTAGAAATAATAGGTCATTTAAGTAATGATATTGAAAATGTTTCATACTTTTTAGCTACTAATTATACTGACACTTCTTCCGATGAGCTGAGCAACCCAGCCCCTTATGGAGCAGCTTGTTACATACTGATGTTTAATTATATTACTAACACTAGTAGTATATTGGTTCAAGGTAGATTCTTAAATTTCTCTAAAACACAACCTATATATGGTATAGATTTAATAGAAGAGTTACTGTTCTGGACTGATGACAGAAACCAACCAAGGAAAATAAATGTAAAAAAAGCTATAGCAGATAACACTTATTACACGACTGAAGATCAAATATCAGTTGCTAAATATTTTCCTTATGAAGTACCTTTGCTTTATGATAGTGTTGTAATAACAGGTGTCACAACAAATCCCGCAACTGGAAACACTATACATTTCTGCGCTGATGCTACAGATTTAAGAATAGGTATGACTATAAATGTTCCTACTGTAAATGATTTTCCAATAATAGTAAGTAATGTAAATTATACAACTAATAGTTTTTTAACTTTAATAGCAGTAAGTTTAGGTACTACTGCATCACCTGGCACACATTCTTGTGAGTTTGCTACTAGTCAAAATACTGTAGATAGATATACTACACCTAGTTTCTCTGGTGAATTTGTAAGCGTAGCAGCGTCAGCTGGTGGTTCAACGATTAAATTCACAAAAGCATGTGCAAACGCTACAATAAGTTTAAACCAAAACATGGGCGTATCATGCGCTGCTTGGGAAGCTATAGGAAATCCTGGCAGTGTTCCAATAGAAACTTTAAATGCAGCTACTTTATTTTCAGGTAGTTTAGGTGACGCAACTGCGGTATACGAAATAAGTGTTAATGTTGATTTAACAGACGCATCTTTTCAATTTTCAACACTAGTAGCTGGAGATATATTGTTTTTTGCAGATCCTAATCCTAACTTTAACAGTAGTTGGCCTGGTGACAAAGACTATTTAGAAGATAAATTTGTTAGGTTTGCGTATAGATTTAAATTTGACGATGGAGAATATTCTTTAATATCACCTTTTACTCAACCAGCTTTTATACCTAAACAAGATGGCTATTTAAGAAGTATAGGTGTTTTAGCAACAAGTACTACTAACGCGACACCAGCTGTAGAAACTACTACTAGAGGGTATTTATTACCATCTGGTCAAGAAGCTAATATTAGATCTAGCACTATAGTTAATTGGTTTGAAAACAAGGTTCAGCAAGTTAAACTTAGAATACCAATGCCTTTTATTGTAAACCAATTAGCCGCTAAACTTAAAGTGTCTGAAATAGAGATTCTTTATAAAGAGTCAGATGGTTTAGCTATACAAGTTGTAAACACTATGCCAATTACAGACACTACAATTACTGGTAATAGCACTAATATTTATGAATATGTATACCAATCAACAAGACCTTTTAAAACTTTACCTGAAAAAGAAGTTTCAAGAGTTTTTGATAAAGTACCTATAAGAGCAATGTCTCAATCAAGTGTTGGTAATAGAATAGTATATGGAAACTTTTTAGATAAACATACTCCTCCAAGTGAAATAAATTACCGAGTTGCTGTATCACCTAAAACACCGATTTCTGAATCAGGTTTGTTTTATTCTACTCTAACTACTAGTCACGGCATAGTATCATACCCTAATCATTCTGTAAAGCAAAATAGAAATTATCAAATAGGTATAGTCTTAGCTGATAGGTACGGAAGACAATCTGATGTTATTTTACAACCTGTTAGTACTAATCAGACTAAGCAAACTGGCAATACATTGCTATTTAACGGTTCTACAGTGTATCATCCATATAGAAGAAACTCTCAAGGCGGTCAAGCTAGTATAAGAGCTGGTAATTGGCCAGGTGATTCTATAAAAGTGTTGTTTGTAGAAGCTATAAATGCTTTACCTGATAACACAACTGGTTATCCAGGTGTTTATAAAAGCGGTGAATATACTGTTACAGCTAGTGTATCTGTAAATGACAATACATTAACTTCCGCAACAACAATTGACAAAGATGTATCTCCAGGTGATTTAATAAATATAAATGGTAATATAAGACCTATTATATCTATAGATAGTATAGGAACTAACGCTAGAAGAAAAATAACTTATGGCGGAGTGTCTGTAAGTGTAGTTGCTTCAACCGTGTATAATATACATGGACCTGAAAATAAATTAGGTTGGTATACTTATAAGATAGTTGTTAAACAGCTTAAACATGAATATTATAACGTTTATTTACCTTGTCTTATAAGTGCTAAGCCAAATTTAACTGCCGCTTCTAAAACTAGTAATAATTCTTATAGTACTTTATATAGCGATAACATAAATAAAATACCTTCAGAACTAGAAGAAGTGCAACCAGAACAAACGCAGTTTGGTACTAATAAATCTTTATTGTTTCCTATAGTTACAAACGAGTTTGATTATAATGTACAGGCTCCTAATCCTAATAATTTCATGACCGCTGATATTATAGGTAAAATAAAAGATTTAGATCTAAACACAAAGGGACCCAACAAAACTTCACCAAACAACCAACCAGAAATAGAGGCTAGGGGTTTATATAACGCTAATGCAAATCCTAATGCTGTAGAGTTTAGCACTTACGGAGAGTTCAGAGGAACTAATCCTAATGATGGAAGACCAACAGCTCCGTATATTCAAGACCCTGGCGCGCCTGGTGGTATTTCAATACTTGAAACTGATCCTGTAGAATCAAGAATAGAGATATTTTATGAAACTTCTACTAGTGGTTTAGTAAGTGAACTAAATGATTTAATAGCTAGCGGAGTAGCAGCGTCAGAAGTTGCTCCTGATCCTCCAGCTGCAACAGAATAAAATTAATAATATGGGAAGTGTTTATATTGAAGTAGATTTTTACAATACGTATATAATTAGAAAAGTAGCTACTAGTTATCAACCTTATAATACAAGTAATTCATTTGGAGGTTTTGGTACTATATATGCGTACCCAGGTATTGCCACACCAGGCGTATGCGATGATGGCTTAAATGTAACGTATAGTTCTACTAAAAATTGGTTTGCAGAAGAAGCTAGAATAAGAGGTGGTTTTAACAACACTATAACCGACTTAGGCGTAAGAGCTTATTTAGATGAAGAATTTCCTGACCAGCAAAGAAGAATAAATACATTAATATATTCTGGAGTTTATAACTCTAGAACTGGTATAAATCAAACTAATGTTTTTTCAGTAGGAGATACACTGACTAGATCAGCTGACCCAATACACGGATCTATTCAAAAAACTTACGCCGAAGATACTAATCTTATAGTTTTTCAAGAAAACAAAATAAGTAGGGCTTTAATAGATAAAGATACTATATATACTACTGAAGGTGGTACTCAAACTCAAGCNGGTAGTGCAGTGNTAGGTCAAATAATTCCTTACAAAGGAGACTATGGAATAAGTAAAAATCCAGAATCTTTTGCAATATATAGTTATAGGAAGTATTTTTCTGATAAAAGCCGTAATGCTGTAATGAGATTATCTAATGATGGACTTACAGAAATTAGCATGTATGGCATGAGAGATTACTTTAGAGACAATCTCGCTCANGTTAGTAATAATAATACTTTACAAAGCGTTCAGCGTACTAAAGTGTCAGGAGGTTTAAATGGAGAGATAAGCGTAGTNGTGAATTTAAGTGGTATTTCTCCAGGAATGAGTATAGATGGTTATCCTGGTCACGTGACTTATGTGGATGGTTCAACTATATATTATTCACAAACATTTGGATCAGATCTTCCTTCTACTATATCTTTTCAATTTAATACTAGAGGAAAAATTATAGGTGGTTGGGATATACATAATAAGAATTATGTAATTTCTTTACAAAAAAATTCTAATCAAGTATCTTCAGATACAGCAGGAGTAAACACTCTTGAAGACTCTTCTAATACATACGCTACATTAGCCTTTGACGAAGATATAAATGGTTGGGTAAGCTTCTTTACTTATAAACCTAATTTAATGTTTAGTGTATTAAATAGGTTTTACAGTATTGATAACTATTTATTGTATAAACATTATGATACTGCTTTAAACAATAGAGGATTATTTTACGGTGTTAGAAAACCATCTAATGTTACTTTTGTTTTAAATCCTCAACCAGATGTAATGAAAAACTTTAAAACTATAAACTACGAAGGTAGTAATGGCTGGGAAGTTACTTCTTTTAAATCTGGATTTACAGGTTTTGATACAAACCCGGCTGGAGCTGGTTATATACAGAGTCAAGATACAACATCTACTGTGAAAAGTTATAATGAAGGTTTATATACAGACAGTGTGACTGGGCAACCATTGAGAGCTGGTTTTGACAGGAAAGAAAATAGATACGTAGCTAATTTAATATCATCATCTATCGCCGCTCCAGGAGAAATATTATTTGGTAGCTCAATGACAGGTATTAAAGGTTACTTTTCAACAGTAACTATAGAAACAGATGACACTACTCAATTAGGAGGCGCTAAAGAATTATGGGCTGCTGGTTCTGAGTTTGTTCTGTCTTCAATGTAATTTACAATTATTAAAAAAAAACAATTATGGGTTGGACACCACTAAGAGATGTAACAAAAGCCGTTTATGGTTATGACACTAAAACAGGAAAGATGGATACTTCTGGGTCAGATTTAGCAGCATCCGTTGAAGCTACTTCAAAAAGATTAATGGCAGAGCTTACAAAAAAAGCTAAGGCTAAATTTGATAAAATAAACGATAGAGAACTAGCTATAAAAAGTTTAGTTGACAATAGACAAGAAGTTATAAATCCTTATGCTAGCATGACTAATGAAATGGCTAATTTAGGTGTGGCTACTCAAGCGGCTGAATTCCAAGCTGAAGAATCAGATATAGCATTGGCAAATACATTAGATACTATGGCTGCTAGTGGCGCTGGCGCTGGTGGAGCTACAGCTTTAGCACAGGCGGCTTTAAGAAGTAAGAGAGATATATCTCAAAGTCTTCAAGTTCAAGAAGCTGCTAATCAAAAAGCGGCTGCACAAGGAGCTCAAGACTTAGCTAAAATGCAAGCTGAAGGTGAGAAATTTGCGTTTAGTATAACCGAGAATAGAGAACAAATGGAAATTGATAGAGCTTCTAAAGAACTAGACAATGATAAACAAAGAATGGCAGATCTTCAAACAGCTAAAGATAATGCTGCAATAGCAGAAGCGGCAATAAATTAAAAAAAACTTCATGAGTTATAGAAATCCAAAACAAATACAAGACGATGGCTTAAGAGTGTTGTCTGGCCAAATAGCTAGACAACAACAAAAAGATGATTCTAGAGCGCAGAGAAACCAACAGATGCTTGCCGCAAATATATCATCCGTGTCTCAAGGTGTGATGAAATCAGTTGCAGATAGAAAAAAAGGCATGAAAGATTTAGATAATGAGTTGGTTAAAGGAGAAGCAACATTATTAGCTGAAGTAGCTGGAAAAGATAGACAAGTTGGAAAAGAAAATTATGATAGTGGCGTGGAAAAGCTTATGTATGGTAAAATAGAACAATACAATTATATAATGCGTAATTTATCAAACATGGAAGATCCACAAAAAGGTAAAAGAGATCTAGCTAAAATCCAATCAGAAGTAAATGATTATGCTAATGTAGTACCTAAGATGATGGCTTATGTACAAGTTATGGAAGACCAAGCTAAAGAAGGTGCTAATAAAAAATTCAGTACTATAGAAGGAGCACCAAGCGCTGGAGAGTTAGAAGTTCTAAGAAAAATAAGTGTAAATGGAGAAGTCACAGTGTATAGCAACGATAATGGTGACATGATAGTGGAAGATAAACAAAAAAATAAGCTTAATCTAACTGCTTTAAACAAAGTGGAAATGGGCGAATGGATTAAGTATCAGGCAGACACTAAAGAAGGAACAAATAAAGCATTTGGTGAAGTAATAAATACTAAAGATGGTGAAGGTTATAATCCTACTTATGTAACATATGATAAAGCCAACAAAGATGCTCAACCAACGATGAATGAAACGCAGTATAACGCTTATTTAAAAGCTACTACTGGTATAGATTTTGTAGGTGGTAAAAATAATATTACTACAAATCCCAAGGGTTACTACGAAGATTATCCTAGTCATGGTTCTGGTGGTGGAGATGTTAATAGTTTTAGTACTATGCTAAATGAAGCAGGCGAAAGTATATGGGAAGATACTGGAAATATGAATCAAGGTACTGAATGGCCTAATCCAATTCCTCCAAAAGGTAGTAAAGAGTTTACTGATTTTATAAATGGTAAATATATACCAGCATTGAAATATCTAGCAAACGAAAGTTTAGATGGAGAAAAAGGAGCAGGTATAAAAAAATTATATAAAGAAGTTAATAATGATCCTAATCTAGCAGATAAACTAACTAATGATAGAGCTACTATAACAAATGAAAATGTATCTCCAACAGGCGCTGCCAATATTGTAGAAGTTGATGCTCCAGGCCAGAGTGTAGCATTTGGTGTAGAAGGTATACAAAATGTATTTGGAGTTACTAATTCTGATCAAGGTGGACAAAATGAATTTGAGTTTATAGGTCCAAAAAAAGTAAGATATACCGTTCCTGTGGAAGATGCTAAGTCTACTTTATTGAAAACAAATAAAGGA
>JGI24006J15134_10000905_pt1 | contig 17181 bp, 19 predicted proteins | sample LinPmetageLP53_FD_15134 | JGI IMG/M metagenome (IMG submission 15134)
TAGTAAAACTGGAACTGGTATTGTAATCGACTACAACCCATCCGACGAGCATCACTGGATTTACGAACACGTATTGACAAGGGACGATGTAGACTTCTTTCAGACCACGTACTTAGATAACCCATTCTTAGAGCAATCCGTCATAGAAGAGATAGAACGCTTTAAGGAAACCGACGAAAACTTCTGGCGTATATACGGACTCGGAGAGAGGGGAGTCAATACGGCCGCCGTCTTCCCTAACTGGAAGCAGACAGACGCTATACCAGAACGGGCTAAGTTGGTAGCTTACGGATGCGACTGGGGGTTCACTAATGACCCTACGGCTATCGTATCTGTATGGCGTGAGGACTATTCTTTGTATATTGAAGAACACCTCTACAAGACCGGAATGACTAACCGAGATATAAGCGAAGAACTAAACAAGCTACAACTCGATAGAACACCTATAATCTGCGACAGTGCCGAGCCTAAGAGTATCGAAGAGTTGCATCGCTTAGGTCACAACGTGAAGCCTTCTAAGAAAGGCCCGGACTCTATTCGCTTAGGCATCGACATAATGAAACGCCATAAGTTATATATACTCAAAGACTCACTAAACGCACAAAAGGAATTCCGCAATTACCGATGGGAAGTAGACCGTAACGGGGTGCAACTTAGCAAACCCGTAGACCATTCTAACCACATCATCGACGCAGTAAGATACATATGTATTAACCGCATCGGAACTTCTTACTCTGGTAAATACTATATCTCATGAAAATAACCGTACCCGATTCACTTGCTGACTTATCCGTTCAGCAGTACAAACTCCTTGCAGAAATTAAATTCGAAGAGAACTCTACGGAGTGGCTTATCGAATCTATCGGTATTTTGTGTAACCTTACTAAAGAGCAGACCGACCAACTTACCCTTCCCGAAGTAGAGCGCATAGCCATAATAGTAAGCAAGCTTAATAACGAGGACGAGAACAACCAAGAGCTACAAAGGAAGATAGAATACAAAGGCAAGAAGTACGGCTTCCATCCTAACCTATCTAAGTTAACAGTAGGAGAGTTTGCAGACTTAGAGACATACTGCGGAGGTGGATTCTTAAAGAACCTTAGCGAGATACTTTGCATACTATACCGACCGATAAAGACCGAAGGCGGCGACTTCTACACAATAGAAAAATACGAGGGTGAAACCTTCCCTACCTTTTGGGATGACCTAAGAATGGACGTTGTACTCGGTGCGGTCAATTTTTTTTTGTCTATAGGCGTGACCTTAACGACAGATTTAACCAACTCTTTAGTGGAGGAGGCAGCAACTTAATGTCTGAGAAATGGGGGTGGTATGTTATTATCCATAGCCTTGCCGGAGGGGACCCGTTAAAAATAGAAGCCGCAACTGAAATTGAGATAGAATCGGCCTTCACATATTTAGCTTATGAACAAGACAACAGCCGACAAGGTAAGTCACCAGACGCAGAGCAATACAGATGAAATCGTACATACAAATAGTAGACACACTACAGACCATAGCTAACGACCACCTCATGCTCCAGCACTTCCACGCTGGGCCATTGGACGAAGTAGATATCGGGAAGTTAGACCAGAGGCAATACCCTTTTTTATACTGCGAGATTTTAGGCGTATCTATAGATAACGGAGTCATGTCTTACGATATAGAGTTGCTCGTTGCCGATATGATTCAGCCCGACCTAACAGACAGAAACCAAGTCTATAGCGATACCCTTCAGATGCTTCACGATGTGCTTGATATGTTCATCCAATCATTAGCCAACAGCAACACCACAGTAGACGGAGACTATAAAGCTGAGTTACCTATATCATGCACACCCTTTACAGTACGATTTGATAACGAGTTAACCGGATGGAGTGGAGCGTTAACCCTTGAGGTATCTAATGCAAACAACCTCTGCATAGCTCCCTTTGACTGATGGCGAATCCTAACATAATGATAGGAAAGGTTAAGTACCCGATGACAACTCACGAAAAAAGCTCTTGAGAAGATAGGTAAGATATGGCGCAAGAACGCTCGTATCTCTTTACGTATGCAAGACAAAGTTAACACGGGCGCACTATATAACTCTATGGAGGTAAACGTCGGAGCAAACCAGTACGCTATGTACGTTAACATAACGCCACAAGTCCACTACTGGGAGTTCGTAGATAAGGGCGTACAAGGTGCAAGCCGTAACATATTTGCTCGTCAGTCTGAGAGTCCGTTCAAGTTTGGTAGCGGTAAAGGGCCGAGAGGATTGCGTGGAGCTATCGACAAATGGGTAGTACAAAAGAACCTGCAAGGCTCAAGGGATGCACAAGGTAGATTCGTTCCACGTAAGTCTATGTCGTTCCTTATATCGAAGGCAATCTATAATCGTGGACTCAAGCCTACCTTCTTTATTTCGGACACCTTAAAACGCCTTAAACCCAAAGCTATGAAATGGCTCTCAATAGCGGTTGGTGAAGACGTAGCTAACGCAATACGAGAGAGCCTTAGCCTTAACAAAAACTTAGACGTGAAATAATGGGAATGACTATCCAACAGAAACCGGATGCGGCTGTCGTACACGGAGCATATGAGCAACTTATGTACGTGCTTACTTCTACGGAACAAGCGAGCGCATCAAACTTTAAATTTAGATATATTGCAGATTTATACGTAGGTGGTGTAATGGTTAGTCGAGTTAAAGTCTACCCTAATAACGCAGGAGCAGGAGTTATTCGTGTAGATAAGTTAATACAGGACTGGATGAGCATTAGTAAGGCAGATACTAATGTTACTACTAATCAAATAGAAACGGCGAGTATTCATACTCTTGGAGTGAATGCACCGCTAACGCCTTGGTGTCATAGCAACGGAGAGAACTTCCGCAAAGTAGAGTTAAAGTTCGGACAAGAATACTCTGCGTCTGCAACCACAAACCCGACTCAATACCCAAACCTATTGACGGCCAACTATATCTCCTGTATTATGACCGCCGGTCTGCAAAGGGAATATACATGGGACGAAGGGATAGCTACTTACCTAACTACTCCAGCATGGTTAAATTCGTTTTTGCCTTTAGTCTCCAGCTCTCGAGTTTTTAGCGATAGAAAGATAGACTCCAATTTTACAAGTACAACGGCCTCAAATGTTAAGGTGGTACACCAACAAGTTACTCGTAAAGAAGTTCGAACTATTGGGTTAGCTATGGAAGGGTCTGCTCCTGTTAACTCGACGGCTGTATCCATACACGTAACAGTATACGACTCGGACAACGCTGTCATAAACTCAGGACATATTGCCGCTACTTCTGGGGGTACGCCTGCTGGCTCAGCATCCGGGGACGATGAAAGCTTGCAGTATTTCGGAGTCGGCCCGTATAATTTGTCAAAGCAGACGGTACAAAATTTTAGCGCTATAGGTACAACGGCTTCTTATTACGAGGTCTTCGTTATGGACTCGGCTCTTGTCGTTCCATCAAACGCAACGCTTGCAGATATGGCCTCTTGTTGCTATCAATTTACGATAGTAGATTCGGATTGTATGTACGGGCAAGACAATTACAACTTCGTAACTTTAGCTTTTCAAAACTCTTTAGGGTGTTGGGATTACCAAACCTTTAGCCTTTTACACCAAAGGAGTACGGGCAGCATAGACCGAAAGACTTTTGACCAAGTAGCAGGAAACTGGAATACGGCAGACGCCTCACAAGATTTTAACTTTCGAGGCGATCAAGGAGGTAGCCGAATATCTAAAGTGTCAGCGACTCAAGAGATGGTAGCTAATACCGACCTCTTTAATGAAGACGAGGTAGAACTTATGGAGTCGCTTTTCATATCGCCTAACGTATTCTTAATAGGGTCACAAGGCGAATCAGTTACTCCTATCGTAGTAACGGAATCAAACTTTGTAAGAAAGAAGAACCTAAACGAACGCGCTCCTTTTACTTATCAGATAAAATTCAAGTACGCAAAAGAGCGTCCAACTACTAAAGGAGGTACATACCGAGGCTACTCATGATTGAACTATTTGCATACGGGCAGAAGCCTTTAACAACTAACGCACCAACCGGAGAGCAGATAGTCTTAGACATCTCGAATCCAGGTGCTATATCTTTAACTTACGAAGTGGGTAAGGGCGAAGAGGCCTTAGGTAGATATAGTCCTTTCAGTCAAACTTTTAGACTACCGTTTACAAACGGGAACACCGAGTTCTTTGGACACTACTATGACGTAAATATCCAACCCACTGCGGTAACGGCTACCGATGTTTTCCGATTTGATATTCACCGGAAGTGTTACGCAGAGATACACGTAGACGGCATACCTATTATTCAAGGCTCACTTCAGCTTAAAAATGTACACCTAAAAGAAGAAGAGTTCGAGGTGGTAGTGTTTGGCTTAGAAGCTAACCTCTTCCAAGACATAAGCGAGAAGAAATTAATAGACTTATTTATTAGCGAAGCAGGCGTTCAGAACACGGACTACGATGTTAATATGACGACTGCTAACATTGTTAGTTCCTTTAACACTGCTAACGATGTAACAGAAGGCACGGTTGGAGCAGGCACGGTAGTCTTTCCGATAATAGACTACGGCCATACGCAACCATATAACTTCTTACAATATCAAAACGACGGGGCAGGGGGGTTAGGTGGTTTAGCTTTAGCGAACTATCTACAACCCTATATGCTCAAGCCCTCTATTAGCGTTAGTGCTTTATTTAAAAAGGTTGTTGAAGAAGCAGACTATAACCTCTTGGACAGTGCGTTTTTATTATCTGACGCATGGACTAAGCTTTACATGACGTTAGCATCAGACCGAGAGTCTGTGGCTACTCGAGGCGTTTTAGGTAGCCAGATTGCAAACACAGGCTCAACGACTTTAATTCTGTGGTCAGCACCTCAAGTGTTAGATATATACGCTCAAGTTATACCTTTTAACGATGTAACCGGAGCAGGAACAAACAACAACCCACCAACACTATACGACGAAGGTAATACGTGGAACACTACTTCACATACTTTTGTAGCTCCGCAAGACGGCCATTACTTCGGAGAGTGTCACGCGTCTTTCTCGTCGACTATACTAACAACCGACGGCGGGCAAGCTTTGATTGAAGTACAGGGTGGCTCACCGTTTGTAGGTGTCTTTGCTTCTTCTGGATGGATACCATTATATGGTGGTTCGGGCAGCTCAGTAATAAGCGCAACGGCTGTTGTGTTTGATGGATATCTTCAAGCCGGACAAGAGATAGTATGCAAGGTGGCCGTGAATGCCGGTAACGGTGCTTCTGGTAATGTGCGTCTACAATCTGAAGGAACGTATTGCACTATCCAAGCAAGTCAACTCGTAAACGGCTTTGCAGACATACCTCACAATATGCCGGATGTCTTACAGACAGACTTTGTAAGAGATTTAGTGCAACGATTTAACTTGTGTATCGTAAGCGACACAGACAACCCGATGAGTCTTATCGTTCAACCTTGGGAGGACTACATAAACGCAGGCGAATCAAAAGACTGGACGGATAGATTAGACCTATCTAAGCCAAGAAAAATAACACCTACGGACTCACTAAGGAAGAAAAACATAGAACTGAAAGACGCTGAAGATAGCGCAAACCTTAACGCTAAATTTGAGAAGCAAAATTTGCACGTCTTAGGGAGGTACAAGCAAGAAATTTTAGGCGACTTTGTAAGTGGTAGTTTTACGAACAACGCAATCTTTGCACCTTTTCAAGTACAAAAGATACCTACGGCAGACGACGGCTCTGGAAGTGATGCCGAAGACTTCCTTATAGCAAGAGAATACGGGATAGACACGGCCGGCCCTATATCGGATGCAAAGCCTAAGTTGTTCTATCATAACGGTCTTAAGACTTTAAACAATACAGCGTCGTTTTTTGTAGGCTTTTCAGAGACTACTTCTTATCCGCTATGCCTTCCGTTTTACAATAACGGCAACCCGATGGCTATAGATTCGCCTATGTTGTTATGGGACTTTGAAGTTGGGGCATCCTTTAACAATCCAACCTTCGGAAGCACACCAAGCAATCAAGGCTACTTTGCAAGATACTGGCAGCAATTTCTATTGTCTATATACTCAGACGAAGCAAGACTCTTTGAGTGTAGTATGTTGCTATCTGCATCGGATATCTACGGCTTTAAATTTAACGACGAAATAAGGATAGAGAACACTCTATACAGGGTGCTGAAGATAAGCAACTACCAACCATTGGAAGACGTACCATGTAGGGTACAACTCTTAAAAAAGGTGGAACTCGTGGCCTCTTTAAACTTGCCCGACCCTGTACAAGATTGTCAGTTAAACTTAACCGGATATCTTGCTAACGGCACGGCTATTTTTACAGACCCTACAGACGGGACTACAAGTACAGGGACGCAGATATGTTGCAACGAGAATCACTTGTATTGGGACGGAAGCGACTGCCTATGGAATACAGGAGCAGGTGGAGGTGGAGGTACGACAAACCCCGGAGGCAATCCTAACGTACCTAACTCAGACGGCAAAAATTACCTAACAGGAGTAGGTGGATTTAACACGTTAAAGACTTTACAAGCGACAAACATTAACCCAATACAAGGCGAGCATTCTACTTCGGGGATTAATAAAAATACTAACGTATTTTCTACGAATAAGAACTTTGTATTCTACGCAACTACCTACGGAGCTTTAGGAGCATTAGCAACGCCAGACGGCGACCCCTTACAGAATAGCTCATTCTCTTTACCGCCGAATATGATGTGCCGCTTTGTTATACGTTCGCTATCGGTACAAAAAGACGCTAAAGGGACTACCGGTTCTTTCGGTTCTACTTCCTTCAAGGTTTGGACGTTTGTAGCGAAGAACATTAACGGCACGATAACCACATCGGGCAACGAACAAACGGACTTTGCTCAAGACGATGCAGACGCAGGTACTCGCACCATCTTAGTAAGCGGCGCAAAGGGAGGCGCAGACTTTAACCCTAACGATACTTTAGGCGTGGCGATAACTTGCACCGGTTCAGCAGATAGGGTCATAACATGGCATATCGATTGTTCGGCAACCTTTATGGAGTTATCGAGTGCGTTAAGTGAGGGTGACTTAATACTGCAAGAAAACTTAGGTTTTATACTTACGGAAAACGACAACTACTTAGAACAGGACTAAGATGATTAGATATATGAATAACGTAGGGAAAGCAATCCCTAACATATTAAAGATGGCCCAAACGCATGAGGCTATAAAAGATACATACGGGCTTGTTTTATATGGTTATTATGAAGACACGGGATTCCGTGGATTCTTTAAGAAAATCCGACAAGGAATAAAAGCGCGAAGTAATGGCTGAGAAAATTGAAGTAGGAGTTGTAATAAAGGGAGCAGATACGGCATCCAAGGAGCTTAATACCTTAGACAAAAGCGCGGATAACTTAGGCACGCAATTCCAATCTATGAGTGCGGCCGCTGATAGATTTACTGGCGGTGCTGTAACAGGCTTTAAGAATGCAGCAGCTGGTACGAAGACTTTTATCAAGGGTCTTAAACTAACGAAAGTAGCTCTTATCTCTACGGGTATAGGTGCTATTGTTGTGGCGGTTGGTGCTTTAGTAGCGGCGTTTTCTTCTACCAATAAGAACGCGAAAAAGATTAAGGTCGGGATGGCTGCTCTCGGAGCAGTGGTAGAAAGGGTAACGGGATTCTTCCGTGCGGCTGGTGGGTTTATTACTGGACTCTTTTCCGGTGGTGTTACGAAAGCCCTAAGCAACTACAGAGAGGAGATGGATAAGTTGCCCGGGTCTATGCAAGACGCTATAGATAAAGCTATGGAGCTTGAGAGAAGAACACAGGCTCTTAGAACTTCACAGAGAGATTTATCTTTACAATTTGCAGAAGGTCGCGCCCAGATTAAGGAGTACAATATGATAGCCGAGGACACGACGCGAGGCTTAGANGAAAGACTTGNAGCGGCGCAAAAGGCTATAGATATAGAAAGGGAGTTAATGNCGGCACGTCAAGCACAAGCACAAGAAGAGTTTGATATTGCTAAGGAAAGAGCCGCACAAAGTGACACTTCTGAAGAAGACCTTGATAACCTTGCTGCATTAGAAGTTAACCTAATCAACATACGTACCGAGTCGGCAGAGATGCAGACCACGCTAAACAATAAGCTTAATATAATTAAGACACAATCCGCAGCAGCAGCCGAAGCCGAAGCCGACGCAGTAAAGGCAGCAGAAAAGGAAAAGCAAGATGCGATAAAAGAGACTCAACGCATAATGCGTGAAGGAGAAGATAAAAGGCTCGAAAGCTTACGTGACTATTTAATGTCAGAAGAAGAGCTTGAGCTTAAAGCCTTCCAAGAAAAAGCCGACAGGTTGTTGTTAGCTGAGATGGAGGCTATGATTAACGGCGAAGAAGTAAAAGGTAATTTAAGACAGCTACTACAAGAAGAACGGGATGCAATAGAAGCAAAGCACGAAGCCCAACGTCAAGCCGTTATCGACAAGGAACAGAAAGAAGACGTTAACAACCTTCTCCATTTCCTATCAACGAAGTCAACGATTTCCGAAGAAGACGCCGCCAAAAAAGTCTTACTTGAACAAGCTACTGCGGCAGCTATTAAAGCCGCAAATATGGGCTTGGTACAAGCCGGCTTCCAAGCTTTACAAGCTATGGCGAAAACGGAAGAAGGACAAAAGAAGTTAGCTATAGCACAAATCTTAGTCAACCAAGGTATAGCCCTTTCTAATGCAATAGCCGGAGCGCAAGCCTCAGCACTTGGAACAGGGCCGGGAGCAGTATTTACCGCACCGGGATTTACGGCTACTCTTGTGGGAATGGTGCTTAGTTCTTTCGCATCTATCAAAGGCATAATGAACCAAGCCGGAGCAGCAACGGACGGACTCGACACTACAATGCCTTCTATGGGAGGCGGTGGAGGTGGNGGTGATTTAGGAAANACACAACTCGCNNTAACTCCGGATATCGCTGGTTCTTTCGGTGCTGGGACTTTAGAACTTCCTGCCGTTCAAGCCTACGTATTACAAAACGAAATAGCGTCAGCAGACGCACTTCAGCAAGAGTTACAGAATAGAGCATCCCTATAAATAAACAATACCACAAAGGTTATTTTTAACGATATGAGAAAGCAAGTAGAACTATTAATAGACGAGACGGAAGAGATTACCGGTATCGAGGCGGTTAGCCTTGTGCGTTTTCCGGCAATAGAAACGGACTTCGTGTACCTGTCTAAGGTAAAGGATAACAAGATGGCCTTCGCTATGGATGAGGACAAGAGGTTGCTTGTAGGCCCTGCCCTAATCCCTGAGAAGCTCATTATGAGATTAGACGAAAACGATCAAGAGTACGACGTATTCTTCTCTAAAGAAACGGTACGCCACGCGATGGAGTTATTCATGAGGGAAGCACGTACTAACGAACACACCTTAGAACACAACTCTAAAATAGAAGGGGTAACTGTGGTAGAGTCTTGGCTTGTAGAAGACGCTAAGAAAGACAAGAGCGCACTATATGGATTCGACCTACCCGTAGGTACTTGGATGCTCTCCGTAAAGGTCAACAACATGGACGTATGGGAGAAGGTAAAAGCCAAAGAGGTTAGAGGCTTTAGTATAGAAGGCTACTTCACCGACAGGTTGGTAGAGATGACCAAGGGTAAGCTATGCAAGAACTGCCCCGACGATGAGGTTATTATCGCAGAGTTGAAGTCTATACTATTAGACGAGGTGAAACCTACGGCCGTCTTAAACGGTCAGCCTCTATTCCTAAAAGCGCAAGACGCTCAACTATGGGGAGAAATGTTCTACAATCAAACAGGCTACCGAGCTATTGAGTTAAACGGTAAGACCCTATACGCAGCTAAGGAGAGCTTAGAGTCATACCCTTGGGACGAGTGCATAGCTGACCAGATGGCGGAGTATGGTTCTAAGGAGATAGCGGAGAAGGTTTGCGGAATGATAAAGCGCAAATACGGTTGAAAATAAACAGACGAGAATTACTTATATATATACTTGAATAATTATTACAAAATGACAACAATCGAAAAAATCCGCGAGGTTATGGGTCTACCCAAAACTAAGCTCTACGCCGAGGCTCGCTTAGACGACGGGCGTGTTCTTGTTACCGAAGCCGAGTCTATGGACGTAGGTGTCGAGGTACGTATATTAGACGATGCTGGTAACGCAGATATCTTAGACGCTGGAACGTACACACTCGAAGACGGAACGAAGTTAGTAGTGAACGAAGATTCACGCCTTGCCTCTTTAGGTGAAGATACAGAAGTAGACGTAGAGGTAGAGTTAGAGCTTGAAGTCGAGCTTGAGACTATTCCCGAAGCTGAAGAAGAAGGCTACCGTGATGGAATCGACGACGAGAAAGAAGACGTAAGGGAAGACATGAACTACGAGAAAGTACGCGACGTTTTAAACGAGCGTTTCCCAGACCTTGACGAAAAGGTTATAGACGCTATTGCAGAAGTAGTATCTGACATATACAACGACGACAAAGAAGAAGTTGAAGTTGAAGTAGAAGCTAAGAAGGAAGACATGACGGAAATACTTGAAGAGGCATTTGCTTCAATTAGCGAAAGACTTAAAGCATTAGAGGACGCACCCGCATCGAAAGGGGTTACGCACTCACCAAACAAACTCTCGGCTCAGCACAAGTCGGTAGATTTATCTAAATTAAATAGTGTAGACCGTGCGCTACACATAATCAATTCACACCGATAATATAATGAATTATCTAACTAATAAGAAGTACAACTTCGATATTGACGCATCAGTCAATACTTACGCCGGTGAACTTGCATTGCCTTATGTGAGCGCGGCATTACTTGGGGCAGAAACGATTGCAAAAGGTCGTTGTCGCTTTCTTGAAGGAATCGTCGGTAAGACGGTAATCTCTGGCCTTGCAGTTTCTGACACTATACAAGCTGCAAATTGCAACTTTAACGACGGAAGCAACACTGCTTTAACCGAGCAAGTTCTTAACCCAGCAGACTTAGCTGTTATGGAAGAAATTTGTAGAGGTACTATGTATCCTACATGGATAGCTGCTAACGGAAGAATGGAAAGAAACGGCGATATTCCTGTTGCTTGGTCTGACTTCCTTCTTGGAGCAGTTGCAGAAAGAACAGGAACTAACCTTGAAGAGAAGCTTTGGGTTGGTGATGCAGCCGGAACTTTCGGAGTAGGATTCCTTTCTAACGATGGAGTAATCGACGAGGCAGGTATCGACGCATCAGCTTGTAAAGACTTCGTAGAAGCAGACACAGGTGCAGCGGCTTGGACGGCAGGCAACATTCTTACGGCTATGGACGTAGTATTCTCAGCAGCAGCTAACATTCCAGGTATTCTACAAAAGCCAGGATGTGGATTCTACGTATCGTATGAAGCATACGCATTCTTCTTACAAGCACAAGCGGCACAAAACACAGGGCCGGGTTACAATCAATCTTTACAAGGTGCGACATACCTTGGATACCCTGTTTACCCAACTCACGGAATCACTAACACTTACGACGCTATGGTATTTACTTACCCTGACAACTTAGTTGTAGGTGCTAACAGCTACACGGCTGACATTTCTGCTCAGTTAATTCCAACATACGCTTACGACGGGTCAGACAACGTTCGTGTCTCTATGAGATTCGCTTGTGGTGTTCAGACAGGAGTAGCGGCTGACGGAGTAGTAGGATTCAACTTTACATAAACTTAAAATAAAAGAATAACATGGCTTGTAATATCACAGCAGCGAGAGGCATTGACTGCCGAGACGCAATAGGAGGATTGAAGGCTATATTCTTTTGTAGTTCTTATTGCTCTGACATACTTAAAGAAGCAACCGTAACGGCTTCGTCTTACACTATCACAGCGGCAGGATTTGCTAACTGGGATATCGTAGACGGTGGTGGTTTGGTTGATGTGTTTAAGTATGACCTCGTAACTGACCTATCCTCATTCTCTTCAGCTATTGAAGCGGATAAGGCTACAGGTTCGGTTATGTATAATCAGACATTAGACGTAGTTCTACATAAAGTTGTAGCGGCTGATTTATTTCAGCTCGGATTAATCGCAAAGAATCGCGCTCAAATCTTCGTACAAGATAGCAACGATAACGTGTTCCTTATGGGAATTAACGACGGATGCTACTTAACGGGAGGCGACACGATTGCAACGGGTACAAATCGTTCAGATATGAACGGCTTGACTTTGAACTTCACAGCGAAGGAACAAAACCCATTGTACATACTGAATGCTTCAGATGGGGCTACAAATGGAAAATTCCCATTTGACGGATTAACCGACGATTCAGCACTCACAATTACGGCGGCTTAATTGCTAAAGTAACCAAGACGAAACTGGGAGGGTGGCTAAAGCCGTCCTCCCTTTTTCATTTTAAACAAATCGGGAATAGTTATATCTTACCACGATGCTACAAATTAAGAACGCTAAAACGACCCCAGCTACCGACGTAACTCAAAGTATTTACGTTACAGTAGCCGAGCGTCAAACTATTGCACAAGCGAGTGTGTATTACTTAATTGAGTTAACGTCGTTAGGTTCAGAGAATTCTTTGTATTTTATCCCCACAAGCGTAGTAGCTTCAAATGGAAGATATACAAAAATGACTTTTACCGTTATAGACCCAGGCGAAACCGCAGCCCCTACCGGAGGGCGTATAAAGTTCTACGATGCGGTAGGTAAGTACGATACGTACCCTATGGGATTCTATACCTACAAAATATACGAGCAGACAAGCTCATCGAATTTAGACCCTGCTTCAGCTACTAAAGAGCTACAGGAGGGTATGGCTTACGTTTACGACTTCTCCGGCAATATGAAAGAGGTAAGTTCTGCATTTAAAGAGTACGAGCCTACAACCACTCAATACGTCTACCCATAATGAACAAGGAAAATTTCAGCGTAATAAACTACACCGACCAAGAGATACCGGTGTTCCGTGAGAAGCAAGGTCAGAAGTTCGTTACCTATGGTGCGGACGATATGTATGGCGATTACCTGCGTGACTTGTTTATCTCAAGCTCTACGAACGGAGCTATAATAAACGGCGTTGCAGATATGATTTTCGGCGGTGGTTTAGACGCTACCGATAAGGACGAGTCAGATGAGAAGCGTGAGCAGTGGTTGCGCCTTCAAGACTTATTGAGAAAGTCGGACGATGACCTACTCCAAAAGGTTGCATTTGACCTCAAGCTTTACGGCATGACATACCTTAATGTTATATGGAACTCTTCACGTACTCGCATAGCTTGTATGAAGCACTTACCAGTCCATACGATGCGTAGTGGTGTCGCGGATTCTGAGGGGGTAATAAGCGAGTTTTACTACAAATCCGATTGGAGGGAGAAGAGAGAGGCTGAAAAGGCTATAAAAGCCTTCTCTAACGAGGACAGAACTGCGGCTTCTACTTGCCTACAGATTAAAAGATACACGCCTTCACTTCATTACTACGCTCTACCAGACTACGCAGGGGGTACTAACTACATAGAGTTAGACCAAGAGATTAGCGAGTTCCACCTTAACAATATCCGCAGAGGGTTCTTCCCTTCTATGCTTCTAAGTTTTAAGAATGGAGTACCAACGCAACAAGAGCGCAGAGTAATAGAACAAAAGGTCTTAGATAAATTCACAGGCGCAGATAACGCAGGGCGTATTCTTATCACGTTTAACGATGGCGATGAAACTGCTCCGGAGTTTACCCCGATAACACAGAACGGCGCGGACGGGATGTACGAGTACCTTAGTAAGCTTGTAAGCGAAAAGATAATAACGGCGCACCGAGTAGTTAGTCCTTTAATCTTTGGAGTACGTTCAGAAGGTGGAGGCTTTGGGAATAACGCAGACGAGTTACGCGACTCATATAGCCTATTTAACAACACCGTAGTAGTACCTTTTCAAAATATCCTTCTCAAGTCTTTAGGTATGCTCTTCGGCATTAACGATATTGAGTTAGACATATTCTTTATTACGGCTAAACCTGCCGACTTCTTAGACCTTGACGTTATAGATACTCTTGACGAGGGAGAACAAAAGAAGGAAGGCATGACGGCTGAGGCGGAAGAGTTCTCTAAAAAAAAAAGGGATGTCTATGCTGAGTCAATTACAGACTACCCAAAAGGCGTAAAGAGTAACGCNCAGAAGGTGTTAGACTTTGTCGACAAAAATGGATGGGGTTCGTGTGGAACGGGTGTAGGCAAACAACGNGCTAATCAATTAGCAAANGGAGAGCCTATAAGTATCGAAACGGTGCAACGTATGGCTAACTACCTAACGCGTCACGCCAAAGACTTAGATTCCAGCAAGTCATACACCGACGGATGTGGTAAGTTAATGTACGATGCGTGGGGCGGTAAGGCAGGTCTTAGATGGGCTAACAGTAAACTAAAGCAGTTAGACCTCAGTAAGAACGAGATGAAGGACTGTGTTAGCTTATCCGCAGCAGATTCCCTTATTGAGTTAGGCCAAGCTGAAGAAGACCTACTGAAAGACTACGAGATGATAGACGAGCGTCAAGTCGACTACGATAGTGAAGATAAGTTCGATGCGATGTGGTCTTTTGCTACGGCTAAAGTTCCAAGCGGAAAGCCTCAAGCAAAATCTGAGCAAGACACCGAGCTTATTAAAGTAAGGTACACATACGCCCCTAATAAGTTAGGAATAAACGGCAACCCTTCAAGAAGCTTTTGTACCAAAATGGTAAACGCTAAGAGGGTATACAGAAAAGAAGATATACTTCTCGCTTCAGATAGGGCTATCAACCCCGGATGGGGGCCGGCAGGTAGTGACTTTTACAATGTCTGGTTCTATAAGGGCGGAGGTTCTTGTCAGCATTACTGGATGCGTAAGACGTACCTTAAAAAGAACAACAAATCGGTATCGGTTAATCAAGCCAAAAGAATTATACAAGCTAATAACGGAACGCCTTTACAAGCGAACGACCCACTTGTAGCAACTCTACCACGCGACCAAAAAAATAGAGGCTTCATCAATCCAGAGATAGCCGCAGCAATCAAAACGCCGATAGGCGCAACAGCACCACGTAACAACTAACACCATGAGTCAAGCACTATTCGTNTCAGCTAACAGATTAAAGAGAGACACCGCTATCGGTGGAAGCGTCGACGACGATTTAATCCGTCCGTATGTTTATATGGCGCAACAAAGATGGATNCTTCCCGTCTTAGGTACTGACCTATACAACAAGCTNTCAAGCGATATNGATGCCGGTTCGGTTTCGGGTGTATATGAGACGCTTCTACAGGACTACGTTATACCTTCTACGGTGCAATATTCTTTTGTTCAGTTAGTGCCTTTCCTACGCCTTAGATTCGTTAACAACGCCGTAGTGATAATGAACTCGGAGCAGAGTCAAGCAGCATCATACGACGACCTTAAGCCTCTTATGGACCAAGCGTTAGATATGGCGACTTTTTATAGAGAGCGTTTGATAGATTACCTATGCGAAAACTCTGCAAGCTATCCCGAGTATACGAGCAACACCGGCTCAGACCTCCGCCCTACAAGAAGCAACTATACGCAAGGGCTTAACGTAGACTTCAATTTTGAAGACGACCTTAAAGTTAAAGCGTTTCTATCAGGTGCAAACATTCCGTATATATGCTAAGCAAAAGCAGAGGCAAATACAAGCCTACTAAATTGAACGAGCAACGATTAAAAGATTATCTAAATGGCCAACAAGAAAATAACAGAACTAACCGCCCTAACATCACCGGCTTCGGACGATGTCCTTGCGATTGTGGATGTGTCGGGAACTGCCGAAACGAAGAAGATAACGGTAGCTAACTTAACCGCTGGTGGTGGTAGTAGTGGTAGTAATATAGCTTCTGGTGGTGCAAGGGTAACGGTAGGAACTTCTAACGACGCAGGTAGTCAATGCCTTATGTGGGGTGGGGCACTTGGTTTTTCGTATTACTTATGGACTGCGACAGCAGGGGTAAATCCGCTAACAACAGGCGGCGACTTAGGCACACCAGGTTCGACACAATTAACAGTAGATTTAGACGATATATCAAACGGAACTTTTAGAGTTCCAGTTGCAGGAACAGCAGGCTGTTATGTTGGACAAGAGTTCGACGCCTCAGCAGAGGTAGCAGGAGTAGTAATTAGATATATGATGTGGAAGTGCGACGCTGCAACAATTACAGCATTACAAAACGGAACAGGGGACACAGGTTCATTAACCGCCACACTCGTAGCAAGTAGTAAACTAACAGTACCAGCTTCGTCACAAAACGTGAAACCTATGGTTGTAACTTCGTCTAACGGAGTGGCTTTAGTAGCCGGTGACTTAGTATTCGGTACTACAGTCTACGACGGAACAGTAACTACAAATCAGTATTTTCCAACTAACGTACAAATGTATACTACATAATGGGACGAGAAATAGACTACGATAAGAAAAAGAATGCTCACAACGATATCCTAATAGATAAACCCAAGGGCAAAATGACGGTAAGTCAGTTACAAGCTAAAGTTGAAAAGCTCTATATTTTAGTACACGATTTTATAGAGTACCATCACACGACAAACCCGGACTCATAATGGAACTAATCGCAGTATCGGTATCTTGTTTTGTAGGTATCTTAGGAACTTGGATAAGAATGACAAACGACGTAACAAAAATAAAGGGTAGACTATTTTCTCTTGAGAAGCAAGAAGGGGAGGTTAAGACTTTGCTCAAAGAATTATGCGTAGGTATGCAGGATATTAAGATACTGCTCGCAGAAAAAGGTATAAAATGAGAGAGATAAAATCGGTAATACTACACTGCACAGACACTCCTGTAGAGATGGAGCTAACGGTTAAGAAGATTAGAGACTGGCACGTCAAGGCAACGGGTGGTCGGATATAGGCTATCACTTTATTATCCATCAAGACGGAACGATAGAGAGGGGCAGACATATCGACAAGGTAGGAGCGCATACGTGGGGCAACAACTACGGTAGCGTAGGCGTAGCATACTGCGGCGGTGCGGTTAAGAAGGTTAAGAAGTCATTAGATAAGGAGAAGCCGAAGTCTAAGACTGTAATGGTATCGAAGGACACGATGACGAAAGCACAAGAGCAGGCGTTCCGTAACCTATTCGAGATGCTCGAAGTCATGTTCGGCGAGCTTAAACT
>JGI24006J15134_10000906_pt1 | contig 17159 bp, 5 predicted proteins | sample LinPmetageLP53_FD_15134 | JGI IMG/M metagenome (IMG submission 15134)
TTCTGAGATTAAAGATAGGAATAGAAGAATGGATTCTATTACTAATCAGATGCAGGATACTTTAGATAGTTCTTTACAAGGTAATGCTTATGCTGGTACAGGACCTCAACTTGATGTACACGGAGCATTGCAAGAACAACGTCCATCTTTTAAAGGTATAGATTTACTTAAAGATGAGACTGGTGAAGTTAAGCCGGCTAGTGAGTACAATCCTCTACAGCAATTAAAAAATACTGGAGATAGACTTCAACAAATAGCAGATAATTTAAGATTAACAGATCCTATAGCAGCAGATAAATTTTTAGAGCAAGCTCAAGATTATATGGGGCTATTACAATCTAATAATTCTGCAATTGATTCTTATAATAAATTATCTTCAGATGAGTATGTGCAGGCAGAAATGCAGAGAGAGATTGAAGAGAGAGAAGCTATTGCTAAACAAAATAAGATAGATAAGACTGTAGCAGAAGCTGTTGATAATGCACAAACTTCAGAAGATTTTAAAGATGTTGATTTTGAAAATGCATCTCCAGAAATTGCCTCTAAAGGTAAAGCAAAATTAATGGAGCTTAGAGATGCTGAGGCTAATGAGTATAGAAAGTATATGTCAGAGCAGCCTAATGAAAGTGATTCAGAGAAATTAGAAAGATTAAAAAATATAGACAGAACTAACTTAACTCCTACACAAAAAGCAGGTTTATCTACAGCTATAAATGTTTTAGAGAAAAAGCTAAGTGAAGAGCCGGTAGTAGAAGAAGAGGTTCCATCTANAGAAGAGGACAGTGTGCTTGAAGAAGCATTTAAACCAGACAATGTTGGGAAAGTAGAAGTAATTAGTGAGGATGGGAGAGAGTTCCAAGTTGATGGTGTAAAACTTTATAATAGAGAGCTTGACCCATTAGCTGCAATAGTTAGAACTAGAGCAGGAAGAATAAAGAAAATTAGACTAACTGATGAGTATGGGAATAGACAAGTAATATGGGGACCAGAAAACAGAGTAGACACATTAGCTTATGCTATTTTAATGTCTGAACAATTTAAAGTAGATTCAGAATTAGGAAAAGTTAGAGAAGAGATATTAGAACAAAAAGAAGTTGTTGTAGAAGAAGTAGATAAAGAGTTAGGGACTAAAGGTGTGCACGGAGCTAAAACATCTGATAGCTTAAGACAAGAAATATATTCATTAGAGTTAGGATTAAATGAAATTTTAGAAGTATATGATAATTTAAGAACTAGCTACATACAGGAGGCAGGAGCTACTAAAGAAGAACTTAAAAATGATCCAGCCCTTAAAGAGTTAAAGAGTAAGATAAGATCACTAAAATTACAAATAGCAAATAGAAGAAGAATATTAAAAGTTAGAAATGAAGATGTTACTCCTACGGATCCTGAAATTTTAAAAGTAGAAAACAAAGCTAACGCTGCAATTGAAGATTACAATACTACATTATCAGAGTCAGAAAATGCTGTAAAACAATTACAAGATGAAATAGCTCAACAAGAAAGTCTTCTAGATNGNTATAAACAAGCAGATGATTTAGANTCTTGGAGACAAGCAANTANTGATATTAANAANAAAGAAGCTTTAATNCTTAAAGAANTANATAAACAAGAAAAGCTTAAACATAAAATAAATTACCAACAAACAAAATTAAAACGTTTACAAGATGCGAAAGACAACGACCCTAACCAAAATGCAGAGCCAACTGAACAAGGAATTACAGAACAAGCTGAAGGACCAATCGATGAAAGAGAAGATAAGAATATTGGAGAAATCGCTGAAGAACAGGAAGCTGTTGTAGAAGAAGATGTAGCAGAAGAGAAGTTTAATAATGAAGAAAAAGCTACTCAAAAGCAAGTTATAATAACTCAGAATAGTAACGCTAATAAAGCTGAAGATAATCAAAGTGAACCAGGTACTCCTATGCAAATTGTTTCAATAGGAGGTATTTCTACAGAAGACTTAAGACAAGAAGGATCTACTACTGATTTAGGAAATTTAATTGCACCATCTCCACAACAAACTAGTGAGGTTAATGAAGGAATTAAAAAGTCTGAATATGAAGTTCATGTGACTGGTGATATGTTATCAGGTTGGGATATGAGTACAACTATTTTTAATGTACCAGGTATTAAAATACAAGATATTAGAAGTAAATCATGGGAGGTAGGAGGAAGAATATTTGAAGAATCTATTCAAAACGGTAAAAAAGTATTTACAGTAGTAGATGGTAGTATATATAGAAAAGGTAGAAGAGCGGGTATATCAGCATCTATGGTATTTAATGAGAATACTACTACTACATTAAACGATGTGAAAAGTAATTTAATGTCAATAATGGACAGTTTACTAGGAGTTAAGGATACTAGATCGTTTACTAAAGAAAATATGACTTTTGATTGGAGTAAATTAGATATAAAAGAAATCGCTACTCCAGCTCTAGTATCTCCAACACCAGTAGAAAATGGGCAGGAGATGTATACAAAAAATGTTACTAACAGTAAAGATAAAAAGAAGTATCAACAAGTTCAAAAGATAATTGATTTAGGAAAAAAATTAGATGATACTAACGCAGAGTGGAGAATATTAAATGACTTTGGTAACATTGCGGGTAGAGCAGTTATAGAAATTGGAACTACTGATGGTGATACTTTTTTAATGTATCAATCTAGTGGCACTGGAACCGGTATTGCATCAAAAGGAATGTGGACTCCAATTTCAGGTTTTGCTAAAGACGGATTCTTTTTAAAAGCAGGGTTTAATCTTGCTGATAATAAAATGTTAACTGATCAAGAGTTTATAGATAGAGGAAGATTAGATGCAGATAACCCTAAATTTAATCATTATGGAAGTAATACTTTTGCTGCTATTGCGGAAGAGTTAGGAAGACCAGCATCTCCAATAGAAAATGAAGGAATTGAAAATACTAGTACTAATGAGTTAGAAGTAAAAGCCGCTAACATAGATAAAGTACGAAAAGTAGGGGAAGACACATATGATAGAAGAGCTCCTCGTAGAATTGTAGTAGATGAATCAGGTAGCGCAGAAAGATATGTACCAGATATGAGTAATGGACAAATAATAACAATTAATCAAGACTTATTATTAGCTCCAGATATTGTAGGTACAGAAGTTACTTTTGAAGTAAGACCTAATGATTATTTTACAGAACGAGTAGAAGAAGAAGGATTAGAAAACGCTTGGGAATATGTTCCTATTTACTATAAGATAGGAAATGAATACGTAGGTAAACTAGCAGAGTCTAAATCACTAGATAGAAAAGCTCTTGCAAATAAACTTGAGAACGGAGAAGTAGTAACAACTAAAATCTCTAAAGTTATGAGTGGGGCCCAAAATGTTAATCATGCAATTAAAGAAGATGGAACTCCATTCTTTACACATCCTGAAGCCGTGTTTGGTAAAAACGAAGTTGTTTTAGGAGTAACTAGTGGTTATATGAAACAATTTGACTTAGGAGATGTTGACTCTAGTTTAGATCAAGGAGATGCAGAGACTATAACTACAGCAGTAGGTGCTACTCCTATAGGAAATATAATGTCTGGTAAAGTAATAGCTGTAATTAGAGGCAAGAACAATCCGCAAGGTGACCCTAGAGTTACACCTTTAAGTACTGCTAACTTAAACTCAACAGCTCAAGAAGCTACTATGAAAGCTTTTAAAGATAAAGACTTTGACAGAGCTAGTCAAATAATAGCGCATTCTAATATAATAGAAGCAGCTGAAGGTAATCCTACATTCTTAGAATTTTCTGAATTTCCAGATGGTAGTAAGGCTATTGTGTATACAAGTCCTTCTACTGGCAATTTGATTAGAATTAAAGATACACAATTACAAAAAGCGTTAAACGGAGAAGAACATAAATATGACTTTGTTAAAGTTAATGGAGAAAAATATCAAGTATATACTCCTAAGAATAATATAGTAGATATTACAGAAGATTTAACTAAGTTTGTAGCTACTAAAAAATATCAAGTTAGTAAAGATCTTATGAATATGGCTACAGACTATAATAGTCCTATTACTGGTAAAACATATAAATCTACTCCTGATGCACCGTTAGGGTATCAACAATACTTATTTAGCAATGAGGAGGTAGCTGGAGGAAGAATACTTTCAACTGACTTAGTTAAAGTAGGGGAAAGTTTATTTAATAATCCTGAAGTTACTTTTGAAAGTATAGATAAAAATATAGAGGGGCAAGTAGAAGCAGAACTTAAGATTGAAAGAACTGATACTGAACTTATAGAGGATATACCAGATGAAGATATTAGCTTTGATGAAAATCCTAACAATTGTAATTAAAAATATATAGATGGCTTGTAAATTTAAAAGAGATAAAGAAGATAATATAATAGGGGCTTTAGCTCCTAACGGAGAAAGTTCTATACTATTTGATAAACTTAAAAGAAGAACTGGAAATATTAATACTGCTAAGAAAGAGTATGACCGTGTTAGATCTGCAGAATTTAAAAAATGGTTTGGAGTAGATTGGGAAAGAGCAAATTTAGCTGACCAGGCAGTTGCAGGGATGTATGTAGATAAAAATGGAGAACCTATACTACTTGATGAAATAGGTAAATCTGTCTATATGAATAAAGATGGTAAGTATTTAGAAGTTCCTAATGCTAAAATTACTAGGAATACTAGTGGTATGTCTTTACAAGTAGAGAATAATTTAACAGCTATTGCTTTACAATTTGTAAAAGACGGGATAAATAAAAAAGGATTTGATGCTAATAGATTTTTTAACCCTGTTGAAGGTAAGCAAGGTAAAGGGTTATTAGCAGATGAGGTATTAATGCAAGCTTTTAGAGGAATACCACAAAGTAATAGGCAGTTAGCTAGAGATTTATTTGCTATATATAAGAAGTCTGGGTTTGATGCTATGCTAAAAGCAATGCCTAAAGAAGTTGGATTTAGCCCCGCTAAAAATTTAGGTAGATCATTTTTATCTATATATGACCAATGGAATGATGTTACAGATCCGGAAACAGGAAGTGTAGATAGAGTTGGTTGGAGAAGTAGAATACAAACTAAGTTAGATGAATATGGGTATAAACTTATAGATGATAAAGGGGAAATTGTAGAAATTGACGAAACTCCAGTACGTATCCATGATATATCTAGACTGCAAGAAGATCCAATAAGTAAATTATCTAGAGAGAGTAGATCTATACTAAGTAATATTCCTTCTACTGCAAAAATATATGGATACACAGTAGATATGGATATGGCAGATGTTTATAGTACTGTATCAGAAGCTACTGTAGGGCAAACATCTTGGAATGGAATGCTTACACAGCTTGCTAATGTAGTTAGATATAAGCCTAGTGTTCAACCTATACTTGATAAATTAAAAAATGCTACAGTAGAAGAAAAAGCTGCTTTATTTGCAAACTTTGCAAACTCTTACAAAAACTTTTTATTATTTAAAGCTACTCGACAGTCAATATTTAATCCTCAATTAGGAGAAGTAGAAAACTTTGTACAAACGCAAATGTTTAGTTCTAATCAAAGTAATACAGCTAAGAAGTCTATACAAGAATGGAATGTTAATTCTAAAGAATATGATACTCCAAATGCTAGAGCTTTATACAAAGTACTTAAGAATGAAGAAACTGGATTAGCTAGTCTTAGTATATCTAACGAAAAGAAAACAGCTATAAATAATGCCTTTGAAAAACTTGAAAACTCTTTTAGACAGAAAGGTAGAGATAGAGTACTACAGGGAGAAGTTCCAATAGAAGCTGTAGAAAGTTTAGGGGATTTTTTATGGGAACTGGGAATTAACTATGGACAGACTAAAGCTGAGTCGATAGCTAACTTAGAAAGATATTTTAAAATAGGAGATATAAGAAAAAATAATGTAACAGTAGGTATGCCTTTATTTGTAGAGTTTATGCAAGGAGGTAAAAATGGTAGACCTTTAAGGCTTTTAAAGGATGCTATAAATAAAGATAATCCTATAGATATTTATAAAGATCAAGGTTCAATTATAAGAAGGTTATCTACAATAAGTCATTTATTTGAAGACCAACCATTTGGATCTGTTATTAGCGCTACAGGTAAACAGTACTGGCCTATTAATCAACCTACGCCTTTAGACGAGTTTGCACAAGATATGAAGTCAGGAGAAAAGTCTGACTCTATATTTCTTGATATGTTAAAAGATCCATTCTACAGTCCGGGTAATGATATAAAACATACTTCTGTTTTAGTAAGAGCTTTACATGCTTCTAACGGAAAAGCTAGAAAAGGCTTTGAATTAGAAATTGTAGATGCATATAAAAATGCTAATGAATCTGTAGCAACTTCAGATTATGAAAATCAATCAAATAAAACTTCTTTAATTCTTAGATTAAATGCTTATGCTAATAATGCTAATGAAGATTTTATGAAGATAGCTATTCCTACACAAGCAGATAGGAAAAGATTAGATTTTGTTACTATTCCTAGATTAGAAAGATTAAAACAGTTTGGAGTAAATGTTACAAGAAAAGATATACTAGAAGGACTTATACTGCAGGACCTTGCAAGGATAGCAAAAGCTAAAGAACAAATTAAAGATGCTCTAGACACTGGAGATACTAGTCAATTAATTGAAGGGTATCATTATAAAGCAGGTTCTGCCCCTTTAGCGGCAGATGGCTCTGTATTTACAATGACGCAGATTTCTAATTTAGAAGATAGTAATATTACTAAAAATATAGCTATGTCTGATGAGGTAAATAATTATTTATCCGGAGATGAATTATATTTTATGTCTCCAACTGGACAAGTTTTTCAAGAAATGCTAAATAAAAAAGTAGCTGAGGTAGAACTTAAGCTTGAAGAATATGCAGAAGAAGTACAACAAACTATTAAAGATTATAAAATCAATCTTCCTGTAGATGTACATTCTAAGATGTCTATGAAAAAAGATTTTATTAAAGATTTTGTTTATAATGATTTTGTAGGGAGAGCTGAAATTGCTAAACTTACTAGAGGAGGATTTGCTTTTGCAAAGAATACTGAAGACTTTTATAAACGTACTGGACTTTTAAATACGCCAGGTACTAAGTTATTTTTAAGAAGTATGACTGAAGAAGGTGGGGGTCAATACGGAATGATGGATAACTATAATGAAATAACTATAAGAGATTTTGGATTCAATAATCTAGAAGCTGCTAATAATATAGCTGACGCTATGTACACATCTCTAGTAAACCAAGGAATGGATCTTACAGCTGCTAAGGAAATAGCAGATAAGTATAGGGAAGTTAATAAAACAGATGCTCAAGGTTTTATTAGTATTGATATGTACAGGAGTATTATGATGGGAATGGGGCAATGGGACATGAAACTAGACGAGCAAGCTTATAAGAATGAAAAAGCTGGGTTAGGGTTTGATAGGCCTATTTACCCAATTAAACCATACCATGAAGAGTTAACATCTGATAATGGAATTATGACAATGTATATGAATAAAAATTCATATGTAACTGTCACTAAAGAACTTGCAGCTAATATGCCAGATTTAGAAAATCTAAGACAGAAAATGGTTAAAGATAGTGTGCATGTTATTAATGTAGATAGCGCAACTAAAGGAGCTAGAAAAAATGTTATAGATTTACAAGGAGGTCAATCACTAGATAATGCAACTATTATACAGATGGATTCATCTAAGCTTAGATTACCTCAACTTATGCCTAAATCTGAAAAAAATGAAATAACATTCTCAAGGCAAGTAAGAAAAAATATAATAACAAATTTAGATAGAGGTGAAAATAGTTTTTACACGCTTCAAGGTGAGCCTATAGCCGGTGAAGACTTATATATGTTATACCAAGAGACTGTAGCTACGAATGTAAAAGAAGATACTAAAGCTCTTAATAAAGAATTAAAACTTACAGAGTTAGAAAAATTAGACCCGGGTACTTTAGAGTATAGAGATGCTAAGTTAAATCATTTAAAAGTTTTAAGGGATAGAATGAATGCTCAGATTAAAGATAGAGACTTACCTCAAAACTATTTAAACGGATTAACAATAGTTCCTAATGGCCCATATGATTGGACCTTTGAAGTTCCTTTATCTTTCCCTAATTATCAAGCTAAATTTGAACAAATCTTTTTTAGTATATATAATAATGCAATTTTTAATCAAAAGATTAAAGGTGTAGATGCTGTACAAATTGCAGAGCTAGGAGGATCTGGGGCAGACTCTATGAATGAATTAAAATTTTATAATGTCGATGAAGACACAGCTATAGCAGAAATTAAACTTAAAGCTAGTACATTAGGATTACCTCCAGGTATTAATATTGAAGATGTAGATTCAAACTTACTTACTATGGTAGGATATAGAATGCCTAATCAAGGTAAGAATTCTAGTATAGTAATGAGAGTAAAAGAATTTTTACCTGAGTCTTACAAGAAAGCTATTATGGTTCCGGGAGCATTTACTGTACAGCAAGGGGCCGATTTTGATATTGATAAGCTTAATTTAATCTTACCTCAAACAAAAACGGTTGATGGTAAACTTACAAAAATACAAGCAGACTATAAAAAAGATCTTTCTAAAATGAGTAAAGAAGAAAGAGATAATATTGTTCTAGATATTTTTGAATCTATATTAACTGATCCTAGACATTTAGAAGAAGTTGTTACACCTTTAGACTCTGATAGATTACCAGTGCTTGCAGGAATAGTATCTGAATTAAGTAGTAGTGTTGATTATAACAACCCATTAGCAGAGCTTAAAATGGAAGCTAGAAATAAAGCAGGTATAGCTTTAAGAGGTTTATGGGCTAATCAATTAGCAGGTAGAAATGTAGCACAAACTTCAGGTAACTTAACTGTAAATGAAAACTACGCCCCTATAATAAAGTATGGTAACCAAGAAATAAATTTTAATTTAATAGGAGAAACTAGAGAGTATAGCCCAGCAACAAATGATTTTACTGGGGCATATACAGATTATAATATATCGATGTATTTATCAGCAGCTGTAGATGCGGCAAAAGATCCTATTCAAATTGATATAAATGATAATATATATACATTACCTGTATCAGGATTAATGTTAAGTACCGGAGTTCCTGTAGAAGATGTAGTTTATTTTTTAGCTCAACCTGGTATAAAAGCAGTTATTGAAAAAGCTAAAATAGAAAATACATCAGTACATAAACTATCTAGTCTAATCAACACAGCTATAAAAGAATTTGCTCCTACTGAAAAAATTGGAGATTATCGTACTACTATACCTATGGAGTCAGAGGGGTTAAGAAACCTTGATGGTGCTGACGCAATTCAACAAGCAGAATATTTAAATAACTTTAAACACATGCTTACGTCAGGGAGGCAACTACAATCAGTGTACAGACTTATAACTCCTGATAACTTAGATAACATTAATGAAATGTCTTCAATAGCTAGTTGGTTAGAAACTGAAGAAAGATACTTAACAGGTGTTGAGTCTAATATAATTCAGGGTGCACAGCAGTTTGTTAGAGAAAATGCTTCTAATATAAATAACCCAGTAAATTCTATAGCGTTAACATACCGAGGTATATTTGATACAATGTTACAAGCTGGTGAGAATGTAGGGTTTATTAATAATAGGCCTGCATTTTATGCATTTAAAAAAGATTTACAAGCACAGTTAGGTAAAGTTAGTTTTACATCTGATCAACATAAATTTGTAGATAAAACTTTATTCTTAGATTTAATGACAAGGCCAGAAAGTCCTTTTGTTCAAAGTAATCTTATATCTAAAGAAACTTTTAACTCTTTATATACTAACCCTTCTAACAATATTATAACAAAACTAGCAACTATAAAAGCTAAATACCCTAAACTAGCTAGTAGTCCTTTTATATCTATGTTACAAGTAGATGACCACAATCAAAGAAAAAATACAGGAGTGCATCTGATTAAAATGGAAACACTATTAGAGTCTTCATCTAACACTAAAAATATTTTATCAAATAATTTAATGCAGATGGTAACTCAACCGCAACGATTTGCTAATGACCCAACGAATGCTGCAGAACTACAAGAAATTGCTCAGTTTGCTAAAGTCTTAGTAGCTAATCAAATTTTTACAAAAGGATTTACTTTAGGGGCGGGAACATATATGGATTTAATTCCATCAGAATTTTTCACTACTAATATGTTGTTTCCAAAACACGAGTCTCCAGTAGCTTATTATAGAAAAGCTGCAGATGGAACTTTAAATGCTAATTACTTTGCTGATGCCAATCTTATTAATAACTTTGTACGAAACTTTGGGGTGTTAAAACCAGGAGGATCTAGCATGTTAAACTTTGTTAAATGGAACAAAGGGTTTGAAAATAAAAAGACAGGATTAAGGAAAAATGTAGTAAGCTTTAAACCTAAAGATTCAAGAGTTTGGGATAGAAACTTAGGATACACGGGATATTTTATAAGTTATCCTCCAACAACTGATCCTATTATATTTGTAAGGAGTGCTGTATCAGGGGATGGTGTTGTGTCTTACACTCAATTACAAACAGCCGGTTTAGCTGGTAAATTAAATGAGATTGGAGTAACAGGTTCTAATGAAAAGTCTTTAATTTTAAAACAAGGAGATATAAGAACAGCAGAGTCTCCTAATGAAGTTATGTTTGATGAATATAAAAATAGATTTACGTTTTTAACTCTTCCAGAGTATGTGTCTAAACCAATTGATCAGATAGAAAAATTCTGTAAAATATAAAAACTAATATATGGGATGTAAATATTATAAAAATGGAGTAGAGAGTAAATTGTATACTGAGTTATTTGGGTATATGGATAATATAGCTCCTGAAAAAAAGTCTGCTGAAGCAGTATATAAAATATTAAAAAGTAATGGAATTGCTACAAAAAGTAAAGGTAGTATATTCTTAACTCAACCTAATGTAGAATCTAGTTTAAGGGAAATTAATAATATAAACTCTAGATACCCAGGCTTGCTTGATACTGAATATATCAGAATGACTGAAGAAAATTATTTTTCTAAGTCCGCTGAATTGCACGCATTAAATATTAACGAAGAAGCACTACAACAAATACCTGCAGAAAAAGACGCTAATGCAGATTTAAGATATAACACTCAAAATGATATTGATACATATACTAGAACAATAACAGGTTCTGGAAGAGAATTTCAAAGCGATGTAAGATTATCTGAACAAGCTAGAAGAGAAAATACAAGTGAAAGCCGGTTCTCGGACATGCAAAGAGAAGAACAGGCAATTGTAGATAAAAAATCAAATCATTTAAAAGAAGCATTTGCTAAAGCTGGTGTTGAAGTTGAAGTTGTATATAATTCTGAATTAGAATCTATAGGATCTATAGAAAGATCTGACATATCAAATAATCCATTAATTAGATTTAACCCTAATGAAACTACAGAAGATACAGTATATCATGAATTTGGTCATGCTTATATAGATATGTTAGGAGTAAATGATCCTGTAGTTGCTAAAGCAATTGAAGAACTGCGGGGCTCAGATTTAGCATTTTCCGTTATAGATAAGTATCCAGAATTAGAAGGAGAAATGTTAGATAAAGAAATTTTAGCTACAGCTATTGGAATAGAAGGAGCAAAGATTACTAGGAAAAATCCTAGTCCAATGCAACAGCTAATTAATAGAATTATGAGGGCGTTTTCTAAAATGCTTAACAAGCTAGGACTTAACACTAACCCTAATACTGCATCGCTTATTGCTCAAGAAATGTTTGCTCAAAAACTAAGAGCAGAAAACATGGTTAATCCTATTAGTAACACCACTCAATATAGTAAAGCTAGTAGAGATCAACAAAAACTTTTAGATGTTACAACTGATTTAAGAATTAAAGTAAGAGCTGATATAGCTGAAGTAAAAAGAATGCCTTTAGAACAACAAGAAAAGTTATTACCTAAGTTAGAAAGATTACAGGCGTCTTTACATAAAATTGACAGAGTTGAAGATTTTGTGTCTTTTGTTGATGCTGTATCTTTTCAAATGACAGAAGCGAGACAACAGTTTGATCAAATTATTAACTTAAAAGATGGAAAAGGTAATATAGACTATAAAGAACAAGCTAGCTATAAGAATCTTAATACTATGTACCAATTAAAAACTAAATTAGATTCTTTAGATGTTTTAAAAGGAATTAAAACTTTAATGCGTAAAAAAAGAAGAGATGACAGGGTCCTTAGTCAGGGAGCGTTTGAAACTCTTGAAGATAAATTAAACGCGGTGCTAGAAGATGTTGATGTATTACAAGAAGATTTTAATGATGAGATAATACCTATTATAGCAGAGTCATTACTAAACTTTCACAATAAAAATTTAGATACAGATTTACAGGCAATTATAGATAATATTAGGGAAAATGCTGAGAGAGGAACTCCAAGAAGATCTGTAAACTTTAACGAAGTAAAAAGAACAACAGAGTTTAAGAAATTAGAAAAAAATCTTAAAAATAAAAAGATAGATCAAGATACTTATAATAAAAAGTTAGGAGAATTACAAATAGAAAGTATTAAGAACAAAATGATGACTGGTAGGAGTGCTTTAGTTAAACAACTAAGAGAGGCCCAAAAAGATAAATCAGGTTTTTCTTATTTAATGGATCCTATGATTTATTCTAGTGAGGCAGCGTTACAAATGTTTACTAAAGCTGTAGATGAAGCTAACATTAAATCAAATGATGAAACTTTAAATTTTAAGTATCTACTAAAAGGGAAGTATGATGATATGGCAGCAGGTCAAAATGAGTCTAACGTTGCAAAGTTAAATGATCCTTTTTTAGAAGAAATTAGTATGGATATTCAAGATAAAGATGGGGGTACTAAAACTATTAAAGTTTTATCGTTAGTTCAACCTTTAGAAGTAGATAGATATTATTCAGAACAAAGAGAAAAATATAAAGAATTAGGGGGAAAGTATAATAAGCCTCAAAGAAAAGACTATGATGATAATGAAGATCATAGAACAGCATTAAGTAAATGGTATAGAAGTGTAGATGGAAGAAATTATACAGTAGAAATTAGTAAATGGTTGACAGAAAATACTGAACCAATAGACGGATGGCAAGACATGAGGAAAAGTATTAATAAGCAGATAAAAACTGCAGAGAGTATTATGAATAAAGCTACATCTCCTGAAGTTAAAAATATGCAAGCTCTTAAAATTAAAAAGTTAAGGAGTACATTATCTACAAATATGTTAGGGAAAAAGCCAAGAGGAGAGTGGGTTAAACCTAAAGCTTCTAAATACACTAATCCTAAATATGCATCAATACAAGGAAATGCTAAACAAAAGGAGTATTATGATTTTGTTTTAGAAGAGTTTAATAAAGGGCATAAAATGGTTGGAGCTAATAGAATATCAAAAAATAGTTGGGACAATGTTTCATATTTAATGCCTTCTGTTAGAAAAGAAGGTCTTGATAGAGTAGCTGAGCAAGGTTTTGTTACTGCAGGAAAAGATTTATTAAAAGATAATTTTAGTATAACTGAAACTGATGATCATATGGCTATATATGACGATGTTTCTGGAGAACTTAAAAGAAATGTTCCTGTAAGATATACAAATCTTGTAGACGCTAAAGATGTATCTAAAGATATTGCTAGTAGTTTATATAGGTTTAGGCATATGGCCCATAACTTTAAAGCTAAGTCTGAAATTGTAGGTCAAGTTATGCTATTTAGAGATATAATTAAAAATAGAGGAACTTTAGAGCTTAATCCAGAAGGTATGGCTTATATAAGTGCTTTTGCAAAACAGATAGGAGTTACANTACCTATTAAAAAACAAGGTGAATCTTATNCATTTAAACATTTAGANGAGTGGGTTAACATGGTTATGTTTGGAGAGTCGTCATATAAAACTGATGTGTCTATATTTGGTAAAACAGTTAATTTAGAAAAAGCTGCCGGGACCTTAAATCAATACGTAGCTTTAAATACATTATCGTTTAATATGTTGCAGGGTGGAAATCAATATATTCTTGATAATTTATCTTTACTACAGGAAGGCGTGGCGGGCCAATTTGTTACTAAGTCAGATTTAGCTTGGGCAACTCAAAAATATTGGGGTGAAGGTGCAGCTATAACTGATGCAGGTAAATTTACACCTGACACTAAATTAGGGAAAGCAATGGAATTGTTTGACGCATTAGTAGAATTTACAGATAAAGAAGGTAATAGATTAGTAGGATCTAATTTAAGGAAAGCTTTAGATACTAATAATCTTATGGTGGTACAGCAAGGTGTAGAACATCAATTAACTGCTAAAAGAATGCTAGCGTTAATGAAGAACTTAGAAGGGAAGTTAAAAGATAAAGATGGGAATGTTATTATGAAAGATGGTAAGGAAGCTAATCTATATGATATGTTAGAAATAGATAAGAAAACTGGCCAGATGTCTGTAAGTAAAGAAGTGGCTAATTTTAATAAATCTGACTTTATACATTTATTAAGAGGTCTTGGTAGAAGAACCAATCAAACTAAAGGAAGATTTGACTCACCAATTCTAGCTAAATCTTGGTATGGAAAACTTATTGGATTATTTAGAAGCTGGGTTGTTCCTGGAATTAGAAGAAGATATGGTCATGGAGGATTTACAGGGTCCACAATTCATACTGACGAAGAGTTAGGGGCAGTTACTCAAGGTATGTATGTATCTTTTTATAATTTATTAGCAGAATCTTTTCAAGGAGGTTTAAAATCTCCATTAGGAGTATATGAGCGTATGACTAAGATGGAGCAAGAAAATGTTAAGAGAACTATGACTGAGATGTCAGCATTAATATCAGCAATGGCTATAGTAGCAGCATTATCTAACTTAGATGAAGAAGATGAAACATGGCTTTCTAACTTTATGTTATATCAAGCTAAAAGATATGAAACTGAAATATTACAATGGACTCCTATTGTAGGGACTAAAGAAGCTTTTAGAATTCTTAAATCTCCATCTGCAACTTTTAGGCCTATTGAACAAGGAGCTGGTCTAATAGAGCAATCATTTGCAGAACTATACCACGGAGTTGGATTACCTATGGAAGATAAAAGAATTTATTACCAAAGAAAAACAGGTAGATTTAATAAAGGCGATAGAAAAATTAGAAAAGATCTTGAAGATTTAATGCCTATATTAAGAGGACTTAGAACAACACAAAGCCCAAAGGAAAAATATAAGTGGTTTACAACACTAGATTAAAAAAGGGGCGGAAGCCCCTTTCTTTTTACATACTCATTTTTAACAATAATAAATAACCAATTAAATCATCGACTGTATCTTCAGTCTCATCATTAATTCCTTTGTTACCTATTCTAGCTAGTTTATCATCTATTCTAGCACATATAGCCTCTGTAGCATTTAACTTACTAAATATATTAGTAGGGTTAAGAGCTGTGTTACCATATGCTTTGTTTTTAGATTTTAATAAATCTGATATAGCTTTTACTTCTCTGTCTAGTTTACTTGAAAAACTACTTGGATCTGTATTTCTATCAGTATCCCAATAATGCTCACTATGTCCCAAAGGCATAGAATATGAAGTATTAAAGTCCATTCCTTTAGGAACAGACATTGTTATAGTATCTTTTTTCTTTTTTGCCATTATATTAATTTTTTAAGTTTATAAACTTCAGGATTATATGTTTCTATTTCTATATCTAATATACTTAATAATTCTGAATCTTCTGGTAATTCTATGTCTAACTTAGCCTCTAATGCTCTATGTCTTTTAGGGTCTTTATATAGAATTTGTCCTATTTCATCTCTAACTTTAGCTTCGTGAAACTCTAGCAGTGATTTTTTATAAGCACTTGAAAGTTTTGAGTATTGACCTTTTAAAAACTTTTTATAATTTCTTACATGCTTTTTAGGGACGTTAAATACAAACATTTCATACCCGGATGTTGGACAATATTTACGTTTAAATATAGAAAACTTAGCTAATGCTTTTTGAAATTTTATATATAACGGATCAGAAGACCATCTATATAATAAAGCTATACAATCTTTGTCTTCTTCTGTAGCTATAAAACAATTTACAAATAATCTATCCCAAAAATATAATCTTTTATTTCCTGATAACATAGGCATTACAAATGTAGATGACTTTGTTCTTTTAGCCATAGATACTTTATAATAAATAGTTTTTCCTGCAAAAGCTTTTTCAATAATATTAACTTTGTACTTAATATTTTTAATTTCAAGTGTTAGCCCTAAAGATATATTTAAACCTTTAGGGCCTTCTAAAGACTGTATTTGACCATTTACTTTATGCGCAGTTAATGTCTTTACTCCTCCAGTAACTCTAAAAGATAAAGCATTTATCGGAGTGTATACTAGTTCTTTACACTTTATTGCCATAGATCCTCAGAATTTGATAATTTAACATTATATACTACCATATTGTTAAGTATTACTTCAGTTTCTCTAAGAACATCTTCTTTAGATTTTAACATATAAATAAGTTTAAAGGTTTCAGCAAATTTACTAATTCCTTCCGCAACTCCAAACTTTTCTATATATTTATTTAAAACAAATTCAGGCATTTGCTTTGTATTTGGACTTTGTAACCATGCATCAGCTGTTTTTGGACCTACTTTTGGTATACCTTGAATACCGTCTGTACTGTCACCCATAAGCATTTGTTTCCATAAAAATGTTAATGCTTGTGTTTCATTTACTTCTACAAATTCTGCTTTTCCATAATTATAATGCTTACCAGCATTTTGATACAACACATCTTTATCTGGACTGCATATTACTGTATTATCACCGTGGTATATAGAAACTAAATCATCTGCTTCTAACTCAGGAATAGATGTACATCCCCAATGCTGCCTTAGATATTCTTTAATTGCTGGAAATATAATAGGCTTATCACCATACTTCCTATTACCTTTATAAGGTTTAGTTTTAGCTGCGGCATATCTAAAACATTTACCTGCTGTAAGGAATCCTGCATATTGTGTAGCCTGTGTCATCTCAAGCATTTGATTAATACGAGAATCTATTCCTTGTAGTGCCTCTTCTAGGGTAGGCTTGCCCATTTCATAATAGATTAGACTATCTGCATCTATTAGTGCTATTGTTTCTTTCATATTTTTATTTTTATTAGGTTAAACATATTAGGGGAGCTACTAATC
>JGI24006J15134_10000907_pt1 | contig 17158 bp, 16 predicted proteins | sample LinPmetageLP53_FD_15134 | JGI IMG/M metagenome (IMG submission 15134)
CACGTTTCCTTAGTAGTTTCTTAAGTTCAGTCCAAAGTGAAAATGACTTACTTTCCTTTATGAGTGTTACGCAAGGTTCTACTGATGCTGTTGGTGCTGCCATTGATGGTGTTAGTGCTCATGCTATTGACCCCGCTACAAACGTTCAAGATTTTTCTATGTCAATTCCTACAGGCCTTCTTCTCTCAGAAATTGGAATTCCATTAGATTTATGTGGTGGACTTTTTATTTCCATTAATTTGAGTAATGACCAATCTGTTTTTAGAGCTAATGATACTAAACTTCCACAATATTCATTAACAAACGTTCATCTTAGTGGATTAATTAATATGGGTTCACCTGCTATTTCTTCAATGGAATATAATAGTATTACTAGTTTTTATGGAATTGTAAATTCTGGATACGCTTCAATTCAATATAATCTTGGTTTATCTCGTGTTCTTGGTGCGTGGTTAAATTTTGTTCCTTCTGAATTTATTAATAATTATTTATATGATGGTGTTGCCACTTATCCAATAATGACTAGTAAAACAGTGCCTGCCAAACCTGATAGTGTTAGTTTTCTTCGTGGAGGTTCCCGCTATCCTTTAGACTATAATTTAGTTGATAATTTTACTGAAAATCAAACATTATTTAATAGTCAAGTTGTTAGAAATTATTTAAGTGCCATTAAAAAATTTTCTAATATTGGTAGAACTGCTTGCTCTCCTTTAAACACGAATATTACAAGTAATATGGCTACTGGTTCTGATAATGTTTCAGGAGAATCTGTTTATGGAATTGGTGTTCGTTTTGATAATACTAGTGATGCGGGTGTAGATTTTACTAATATTCCCTTTGGTGTCGTAATTAAATCTGATATTGTTACTAATTATAATAATAGCGCCTATTTATTTACGCATCACAAAAATACGTTACTATTTGGTAAAGATGGAATTCAGGTTCTTAATTAATAAATTTAAGTTCCTTCTTTTTTTTTAAAATAATTTCTTTTTAATTTTTTATATTTTTAATATTTAAATAATATGTCTAATCCTTCACCACTTCGTAATTATTCAAAAACCCTTTCACCTGACATTTCTTCTAAAAATGAAGAAAGATGTCTTAAGAAAGAAATACCAGATTTATTGAAAATTAATTGTAAAAATCATATGATGAATCAGATTTTAGATACTTCAATTCTTGATGGTGTCGTGTCAACAAATAAATATGCTAGATTTTCCTTAGATAGAGGTCGTGGAATACTTCATAGTAATAGTAAGGTTCAACTCTGTATGAAACGTATTGGAGCGGCGGCTGATGATGCTAAAGGAATTTTCTTTCCTTGGTCAACTGGAATTGCTTCAACAATCGATAAGGCCATTCTTAGGTCAGGAACCACCGTTTTAGCAACTTCTCAGGATTTTTCACACTGGTTTTCAATGAAAGGTTTGTTAGATACTAATGAAGACGTTAAAAACCGTTATTCAGTTGAAGACGGTCGAACAAATGCTTTTCAATTAGTCACTGCAATGGACGCAGATGCTGCTGGAGTCATTGCAAATGGAACTCAGGCTCGTAGTGCTATAACTTATGATAATGGAACTGAAATGTCAGAAGATGTAGCTTTTGGTGCGGCTTCTACCACAGTAACTAACTTAAATTTAACATCTCGAACCAATCAACAACTTAAAAATAATTCTGAATTTGTATTAGCTTTATCGGACCTTTTTCCTGCATTACGTGAATTTTCCTTGCCACTTTTTATGACTGATGAAGTCGTGATAATTGAACTATTTTTTAAGACTAATCAAGAACAAGTGCGGTGTGTGCGGTCAGGAGATGTTATAACTGATGTTTATGAAATTGACCCTACAAAAACGAAAATGATTTGTGATTACATAACTTATGACCAAAAAACGATGGAAGAATTTGCGAATGCCAATCAAAATATGGAATTAACATTTTCTGACCCTGTTTTAGTTAAAGCACAGAACAATTTTTCTGATGTTGCTGTAACGGCAGGAACTGGTGTAAATCCTTTTACTACTAACTTAGGAGGTTCAGGGCGAATAGTAGACCAAGTCTTATGTAGTTTTGCTTTTAGAGATGATGCTAATATGAGTAACGTAACACCATTAAATAATTATTTGTCTGTTGATTTAACCACTGGTGCGGCTTCTACTGAAAAAATTGATTTTAATCTTCGTGTAAATGACCGTCTATTATTTCCATTAGATGTTAGTAATAGTTCTGAACAGTATAATAATCTTGTATTGGCTCAAGCAAGACCTGTTAATATTACGGCTACTGAATATGTTAAAGGTGGTTTTGGAAATCCATTTTCCACTTATTACACTCTCGAAGGTTACACCCCTGTTAATCATTCTCAAGGTTTGAAACGTTATTTAGGCGTTAGAAACTCAAGACCTGAGGAACGTATTAATAATTCAGGTATTCAATTACAACTCAATGTAACTGGAGCAGTTGATGAAAATGTTGTTATCAGAGCGTGGGTATTTGTTAGACGTTCAATAGCCTTTGATAAAGGACGCTTCAGAATTATTGATGTTTAAGTTAATCTTTTTTTAAATTTTTATTAAATTTTAAATCTTTTTTTTATTTTATTTTAATATAATAAAATGTCACAACCAGATTTTACATTCATCGAAGCCAGTCAAACTAATAGTTTTGAAGCTTCTGATGGAAATAATAAATGGATTAATAAAATTGAAGGCGGAATTGTTATTCCAAGTGGTTCTAAAATTACTGTTGAAAGTGCTTATATAAACGTTAAAGGTGCTGATGAATCTGTTATTGAAATGACTGGACGAGAACTTAAAGATAATACAGTAACAAAATATGTTGAAGAACCTGATATTAATGGATATTATCAAGGCTCATTTGAAGAAGAAGTATCAAGTGTTAAAGACAATTATGTTGTCGTTCAATTACAATATTATAAAAACGCTGATATGATGTATTATTTTCCTGCCAATTATCCATATAGCACCTATTTTGGTGATTATCCTGTTTATACTGGAGGTGGTGGAAATTATGTGGCTAGATGTGTTCCAATGGGAATGAATAAAGTATACGCTGTAGCAGCAGTTCATCCTGCTACGGTGCCATCATATCATATTAAAGGTGAATTTCAACAAGGAATTTTAAGTTCAACTTTTGCTTCTCCTTATGGTTATAATTTTCCACACGATTCAAAAAGATATACTATTTGTCAGAAAACATTAGCTACAACATTTTCTTTACAACCCGCAACTAATTTGTGGAGACGTGGTGGTGTAACAGGTCTTCAATGGAATCGTGATTTAGGTTTATATCATTATTATCCATATATTAAAGATGTTGAAATTAATATAACAAAAGGACCAAATACACCAAGTTCAATTGGAGAACAAGTAACACAACAATTAAATAAAATAACAACACCTGAAATTGTTAAAGTTAAATGTTGGGAAGCAGAACCTGCGATAGTTCTTGGAAAAGCTGGACCGTGGACAAATTATACTGAAGTTAATACAACTTTAAAAATGACTACACCGTGTTTACAAGCTTTTGAAGTTGGAACAAGTAGAACTTTTAGCAGAAGAACACAAGAACAATTTTTAGACCCTCTTATTAATAATGATGATTTAGATGCCAAAATGTATGATGATATATATAAATATATAGGAATTTATAATCCTGACCTTTTTATAGCTGGTAGACAAGTTGAGATTGACCCTACATTTCAATCAGGAATTAAATCTCATAGAATTTTAAATACACATATTTTAAATATTACAGCTGGAACTCACGATTATGTTTTTGAAACAGATTTAGAATATTCAGAAGAAATTTTAAAACCTTATTCAGTTTTATTTAATTATCAAACTGACGATTATAATTTTTATGAAAATTATTGTGCTAAAGATATTAATGCCACAAAAGACAATTATGTTTTTCTTCACATGGATTATTCAGATTTTAATGCTAGTGTTCTTCCTGTAAGAAATCCAAATACAGAATGGAAAACATACCCTTTTGGAACTGATAGAGAAGCCGCAATGCCTGCTGTTCCTTTAGTTGATTTTGGTAATCCACTTATGACAAATGCTTTATATATTAAATATGATAAAACTCAAAAAAATCAATATAGTGAAAATGGGGCTTATGGTGTTTTTACTCCTTATCGAAATCTTCAAGTTTCTGACAAATGGTTCTGTAAATTTACGGCTACATTTAGAACAACCACAAGTGGTTTAAATGATTTTTTTACTTTTCCACTTAGTAATAATATTATATATGCTGCTGTAACTGGTATGGAACAGGCAATGTTAGCTGAAGTTCGTAAATTTGGCTGGGATACACATTTCAGTGCAAATGGTAACCAAAGCATAGTTTTATATAATGGAATGACGAATGAAAGTAATTTAAAAGTTAATGTTCCTACAAAATACACCACAGAAAAAACTGTAGGTGGTAGTGCTATAGCACAGTTGACTTATTCAGATTTTAATAGAGGGGCATTATTTAGTAATAGTTTTAATTATGTAGATGATACTTTAACATCTGTTACAAGATTTTATGACGGTGGATTAAATTTATTATATTTAGGAAGTGATAATGCTTCATTAGGTTTTGAATTAACTGAATCAAGATTTGTTTTAAAAAATTTTCATACTCCACGAATTGAAAACAATACAAGTTTAAGTGGTTGGGATTCATTAGTAACTAATTTGGCCACAGGAGCAGATGGAAGAGAACAAATATTTTTAGGAAGTTCTGATACAACTGTTGAAAAACAAGTAACAGTTCCATTAACTATAAATCCTAATGGAAATCAACCAATATATCAAATTAGCCCTAATAAAGTAGCTTTAGAACAAAACAGTATTTTTGGACTTGGAAGTTATACACAAACTTATTGGACTACTCTGTTTGGTATTAATTTTAATGCTGATGGATTAAAAACAAACACTATTTTTGATAGTCAATGTGGTATTTTTATTATAAATTTTGGTGTTGATGAAGCTAGTTTTAAAGAATCTTTATGGGACGTTTTAGGGTTTACATTACCACAAGTTAAAAACAATAATATTGATAAACACGATTTTACAAACCCTATTTATTTAAACAGACAAGAACATAAATTAAATCAAGGTGTTAATTTAGAAGGTGACATTATTCAATATCCATATACAAGTAATGCTGATATTAAAACATCAGAAATTAAATCCTGGAAAACAAATCCATATGGAATTTCTTATTTTAATACATTAACATCTCCTTGTAATTTTAGAGTTATAAGCGCAAATATAGAAGCTGAAAAAGGACTAACCCCCGCAGATATTGTTTATGGATTTCCTGAGGAAGTTCAAGAATATCAAGTTACACAAAATCAAACATCTACTTTATTATATGCTTCTTCATTAGCTAAAAAAACAGTTACACCATTTTATATGGTTAGAAGTGATATTTTACAAGACCAACAACAATTTTTTGGTGGTTCAAAATCTCAATCTTCAAGACTTCCTTGCGTGGCACTTATTAATAAAAGTAATCCTGGCGCTGATTATTTCACAGAAACAAGTGGTTCTATATCATATATTATTAAAAATCGACTTGTTATTAATAATATTACTACTGAAATATATGATAATATAGGAAATTTAGCTGAAAATATAAGTCCATATAGTTCAATAGTTTATAGAATTGAAAAATTATATAATGTTGAGCCTGTTTCACCTTTTCAAACATTAGGTGAATTCCAAGAAAATCAACAATTAGAAGAACTAAAAAAAAAAAATAAAAATAAAAAAAATAAGGATAAATAAAAATGCTAAAAAATAAAAATCCAACTTTTGCTAAAGCACGAATGCCTCAACTCAAAGAATTTGTTAAAAAATATAATAGAAGTGTTTTTAAAGAAAATAGAATTGTTTTAACAGATTTAACAAAAAAAAAATTAGTTGATGCCATTAATGATAAAATGCTTAATAATAGTTCTTCACCAGAATTACAGGAAGAATACAATAAATTAGCTGGAAAAATTAAAATACCAATTGAAACAAAACCTATTGAAGAAAAACCAAAACCAAAACCAAAACCTATTGAAGAAAAACCAAAACCAAAACCAAAACCAATTGAACCAAAACCGCCTTCAAACGATATGGCTTTAATTTTAAAACAATTGGAAGAATTAAGAAAAAATGAAGAAAAACGAGAAAAAGAAATGTCTGAACTCAAATTGGAATTACAAAAAATGAAATCTATATTGCCAATGCCATCTATTCAAGATATGAAAAGTTTATATACAAAAAAACAATTAGAAACTCCACAACCTCAACCAGTTCCAAAAGATTCTCATTTAATGCCTGATGGTTCTGTAATGAAAAATAAAGATATGCCTAAAAAAGAAAAGAAAACAATTAGAATTTCAAGTAAAACTTTAGAACCAAAAAAAGAAAAGAAAAAAAAAGGTAAAACAATAACAATAGAAGATAATATTATCAAGGAGGCTTCTGATAATTATAAAATTATGTTGCCTTTTTCTAGTGATGATGTTATTAAATTAATTGAAAAAGCAAGACCAACTTTAAAAGAAAAAACTGTAACCGCTTATGTTTATTTACTTAATATTTTATATACTGAAGCTGAAAATAAAAATAGTAACTTTACAAATTTAGATTGGTTATTTGCTCAAAGTGATATTGAAAAATCTATATCTAAATTTCCAATCCTTAGACAACGTGACATATTAAATGCCATTATAGTAATTTTAAAATCAATTCCTGAAAATGTGAGAACTAAATTTGTAATTCCAAAAGTGATAGCACAATATAGTCATACAAGAGATGATATAAATTTAAAATATTATAAAGAAAGTGGAAATACTCAACAAGTAGAATTTTGGACAAAAAGAAAAGCAGAACAACATAAGGGAACTACTACTAAACCCACTCCTTCACTTTTACAAAAGCTGCGTGAACAACAAAAAGGAACTTAAATATTTTTTTAAAATTCATTTAAAAAATTAATTAATATAAATATATATAAACTAATGAAAAAAATTATTAATTTAGAAAAAAATGAAAAAACAAATTTTAACTTATATGACTTATTAGATGAATTATTAAAAGAAACACGCCCTAATATTAGAGAGGTAACACGTTTAAGTTATATAAGTTATATAACGAACCTTCATAATAAAATATATGATTCAGTTAATTTTAGTGATTTAAAATGGTTAGAAAACACAGAAAAAATAATAATTAGTTTAAATTATTTAGTTTCTGATTTATCAAAAAGAAATACTTGTAATGCTATTGTGGTTTTTTTAAAAGCAGTAGAAGCAGATGAAAAAATAATTAAAATATATAGTGATATTGTGATGAATTGTAATAAACAATATCAAGAAAACGTTTGGAATGAAAATTATGTTAATAAAAAACAAGAAAAGAATATGGCAACTAAAGAAGAAATAGATGAACTGATTAAAGATTATGAAAACTATATTAAAACAATGAAATTAAAAAATAAAAAAAATTTAACAAATAAAGAATATAGGGATTTACAATTATTTGTAATTTTAAAAGTCCATCAAATGTATCCTTTTAGAAATGATTTAGTAACTGTAAAAGTTATGAATGAAAAAGATTATAAATTTATGAAAATAAAACCAAATGTTTATTTATATAATAAAGGACGTTTAATTTTAAACGAACATAAAACTTCAAGTGCTAAAGAAGGAATGCCTAATGATTTAATATTTTCTAAACCTATTAATGCTTTATTAAAAGTATTAATAAAACAACAAAGTAATACATCAATTAATATAACAGATAATTATTTATTAATTAAAAAAAATGGTTCTCCTTTTTCAAAAGTTGAATATTCAAATCTTCTAATAGCCTTTTTTAAAAAGAAATTAAATAAATCTATTTCAACAACAATTTTACGCAAAATTTATTTAAGTAAGTATAGTATTGTTAAAAAAGAGATGATAGCAGATGCAAAAATGATGATGCATTCCTTAGCGGTTCAAAGTTCAGTTTATATTCCAAAATCATAATGTTTATTATATTTTAATCTTCATCATTAATAAAATTACTTTCTTCTATTAATTTATGCGAATAATTACGCTTATAACGTTTTAAATCTTCATCATCAATTATAAATTTTTCTTTATTATTAAAAAAATAATAATCTTCAGTCATATTATGAACCATATTTGTTTCATCTGCTAGACACATAAATAAGTGGTGTCCTTTTGTATGTCTTTCAATAGTAAAACATAATTCTTGTTTTCTTAAATAATCCAATTCATCAATTGTCATATTACTGTTATAAATATCATAACCATTTTTCCACGTCGTAGGACATTGAAACCACCATTTACCTTCTATATACATAAACATTCCAACCTCATCTTGTAATTTATTAAATAACTCATATAATCTGTTACCTTTTTCTGAATTTCGATTTAAAGAAATATAACCACACGAAGGAACACATCTCTCAAAATAAATATTACGAAAAGCCACATCTTTCAATTCTTTTATTTCTTTCTTTAATTCTTTTATTTCATTGTCTTTTTTATATAGAAAACCATTAATTCTGTGTTTCATTTTTATATCAAAATTTTTAATTAATTCCATTATAATGTCAATATAATATATTTACATTCTAAAAATCATTTTTTATTTAAGAAGGGTCATTATCAATTTTATATATCTGANTTGTTTTAAATCTTTGATTGTGGTTAAATACATCGTCATCATCTTCTTTAGAAGGGTCATATAATATTATAATATGGTCTGGTATTGAACGATATTTCACATTTGTTTGCTTTATCAAATCACTATAATCTTTATAATTACTAAAGATTACTTGCTTTTCCCAAGCTTTACCAAACTTAGTATTATATTTTTTAAAAAATTCTTGTATTACACTCAAATCGTTATGCTCTTCTCTATATTTTGCACATTGTTTACCCGTCATTTTATCATATATTTCTTTTACTATTTCAAATTCTTCTTTTATGTCGTGTTCCATATCAATCATTTTAAAAATTTTCTGTTTATGCTGAATCCAATCCTCTTCATAAACTTCACAATAATTTGTAAATTGATAACTAATAAAGACATATCCCGTTACTTTCGTTCTTACTTGAGATAAACATTCCAAAAGAATTTTATAATCATTATCTTTAATTTTTGTTTCATTTTCTCCAATTACTTCTAACATTTTTTCAACACATTTATTATGTGATAAATTTTTTATATCTTTGAATTCCATTATAATATATATATAATATATTGATTTTTAAAAATCATTTTTTTTTTAAAAAAAACAATTAATATCAATATTTAATAAATTGTTAAAAAAGGCTGGACTTCCACCCCAAGAATGAATATATTTGTTTTTTTTTGCTTTATATCTTTTTTGAGCTTCTAAATTACGAAGTCTTTTTGTTTCATCTGTAAAATATGTTGCGTAATAATTACGCCTATAACGTTTTAAATCTTCTGTATTATCTATAATCCATTTAAACTGATTAAGACAGGAAAGTTGTTCTGTTTTGTTAAGGTTTTTAATTGAAATTGTAATATCTTGAATTTGTTTATTCATTATATATTATATATAATTCTTTCTTTTTAAATCAAAAAAGGTCAGGCCAAGAATGTTAAAAAAACCCTAACTATTTACCATCTCGTAGAAAGTTAGNGTTTTTTTCAACATCGAGGCCTGACCTTTTTTAAAATCAATATTATAATAATTAGAATTTTAAAAAAAAAATAATAATATATAAATGCCGTTAGATAAACAAGGAAGACCTGTATTAAACAAACCATTTAGAGGAAAATCAACACCTGCTAGTAAAAAATATTCAGTATATGTAAAAGCAGATAATAAGAAAGGTTACAAAACCATACATTTTGGAGCAAAAGGAATGGACGATTGGCGTTCAGGTAAAGCAACAAAAGAACAACGTAAATCATTCAGGGCAAGAATGATGGGTATAAAGAAAAAAGATGGTTCGTATGCTTATAAAGATAAAAGTAGTCCTGCTTACTGGGCTTTAAATTATTTATGGTGATTATTCAAAAGAAAAACTGAATCCATCATCATCTTCTTCGTCTTCCATCCATTTGTAATCGTATTGTTGAAGTTTATTAAAATTATTTCTTATTTCTTTAATAGTAGGAAATTGTAAATATTGAATTCTTTTTGTTCCTTTTTTATTACCTCTTATGGTTATGAATAATTCACCTAAACAATCCATTTTTAAACTTTTAAAAAAATGGTCTTTAGAAAATTTTTTATTTTCATAATATCCTTTATTATAATTTTCAAAAATCCATTCTTTATTATATAAAACAATTTTAATGTCATCTTTCTTTTTAAAAATTCCATTATGTTCATTATTTTCATCTATTATTAAATTACCATATTCACATTCTTCTCTTCCTGAAAATCGTTCTTCACTAATTATACAGAAAAACCAACTAATTACAGAATTCCAATTTCTTTCAACTTGGTCTTGTAATAATGGTGTCTTCATAAAGTGTCTTGGATTGAATTGTGTAATATCTCGATTATATAATAATTTACCAAAAGATTCAACAGGAACATTTCTTATTTTTTTCATATAATCAGAAATTTCTTTTGTATTCATTCCAGCATATTTATTAGAAAGTTCTAAACAATAATGTCTTCTTGCATCAAAAGTTACACCAACAAACCAAGGGTTATTCGTTGATAATATCCAGTTAGTATAATCATCAATATCATAAGCTTCTTTATTCTTTTTATTAATATGTTGACGTTTTTCAGTAATCTTATTTTTAATTTGTCCTTCCATTGCTTTGTCACCACCCCAAAATGCTTCATCAAGATTAATTAATATTCTACCTTCTAATAGTCCATTAAAATCACCGAATAATTGCTTAGCATTAGAATTCTGACAATAATGAGCATCACCAATAATATTAGCCAGAAATTCAATAATTATACCTTTTCCTGCACCTTGTAAAGATTTTAAACATAACATAACACCTGATTTAATATGCGGTTTTTGAATATACCAAGCAAAAAGATTCAATATATAATTCATTGAATTTTCATCACCTTTACACCAAATATTTAATATATGGTCTTTAATAGGGTCTGAATCTTTTTCATCAAATTCTTCACAATCTTCTTTTGAAATATTAAAACCATTCCATAAGTTAAAAATATCAGGACTACTATTAGAAGGGTCAAAACCTATGCTATGAACTTCTCTTCGTTTTTTACTCTTTCTCCAAATTGTAAACGGGTTTTTTTCTTCCCATCTATCGTGTATATTTTTAATAAAAAAACTTTCATTAATAAAAAAATCTATAACTTGAAAACTATTTTTTAAATACCAACAATCAATTAATTTTTCAGAATCTCCAATCATAACTTTTTTTTTATCTTTAACAATATATTCTCCTGTTGATTTAACGAATATTAATTTTTTATTCATAAATTTTATTAATCCTTCTTCATTAGGAACACCTTCATATTCATCTAATCCATTTTTAGAATTAATACCAATTTTTTTCATATTCATATAATATAATTCTTTATAAGGCTTTTCTTGCTCTAAAACCCATTTATATTTTTCTTCGTCATCTTGTTCTAATGATTCTTTAGCCCAATGTTTTAAACTTCCAAAAGTTAATTTTTTATGTCTTTCGTGTGTTAATTTTTCATTTCTTTTAGTCCAATATTTCCACTGTATAGGTATAAATTCATTATAATCATCAGTTGTTCTATCGTCTCGACTTCTCCAAACGGTTTCACCTTCTTTAATCCATTTTTTAATAAAATATAAACCATCATCTAATTCGTTTATTTTTAAACATTCATTAAATAAAGCCATACATACAGGTATAATATCGTTATAAAATAACCATTTATGTTTTATTAACTTTAATGTTTCAAATAATACAGACATTTTAACTGGTTCGTATTCTTTTTTTTTGGTTATTACTTTAACTTCTTCATCGTCATTTTCATTAATATTTTCTTCATTAATAACTTTTTCATTAATAACTTCTTCATTTGGAGGTTTTATAGTTTCTTTTTTAATTTTAATAGTTTTAATTTTAATAGATTTAACAGGAGAAACTGGTGGAGATTGTATTTTATTGAATCCTATATTAGTATCTTCATTTGATTGTATAAGATGGCTTAAAGGGTCATCATTTTCATATATAACTTTAAATCTTGGACTTTTAAGTTCCCAAGGTTTATTGGCATATAAACATCTTAATAATCCATATGTATCACGATAAACAGCCGTATCAACAAAATCGAATTTTTCATATATTCCGTGTGCTTTATTAAATTGCGTATTTTCTAATAATGTAGTTTCATAATTATTAATAACAATATGATAAGACATAAAATATTGTAATTTAGAATGCTTAATTTTATCTTTTGTATAATATTTTGTTTTCCAACCTGTTGCGGTGCTTATAGATAGAACGCCTAAAGGATATAATGTTTTAATATAATCTTTAAAATTTTCTAATAATATCATTTCATTTTTTTCACATTCTTCTTTTGAATCAAAACCCTTGTCAATATCGTAAAAAGGTTTAACTTTAACATCTTCTTTAATTAATTCAAATATACAGTGTTCAGGTAATAATCCTGTTGAAGTAGGTTGTAAGAATTTTTTTTGAAATGCGTGAGTAGGTAGTTCTTCTTCATTACAACCTTTTTTATTATTAAAACCTGGACCTTGTGGTCTATGATTACCTTCACCGCAACAATTCCACCAATCACTTTGAAAATCTTTGCTAAAATCTTTATAACTTATCATTGATTTATAATTAGATTTATTATTTAAGATTTGATTTTTTAAAATCATTTTTTTTATATATTATATATAAGTTATTTTTTTAAATGAAAATTAGAATTCAATAATAAAGATATTATAAAATTGATTTTAAAAAAGGTCAGGCCAAGAATGTTAAAAAAACCCTAACTTTTTACCATCTCGTAAATAGTTAGGTTTTTTACGAAATCTTGCCCTGACCTTTTTTAGGGTGTTTTTTACTATATATTATATATAACCAATTAATATATAAAGAAACAAATATATATTACTTTCATAAGAATGCCTTATGAAATTAATAACAAAATATTTAAAACAAAAAAAGAAATTGAAGACCATTTTAAAAAAGGAAAAGATAAATTTAAAGGTAGAACATCATTATTAGAAAATGATGAAGAGTTAATGAAAGATTTTTATGAACTTTCAAAACATCATAATGAATTTAATAATAAAACAAAAGGTATGATAGATATAATAATAAAAGATAATGGTTTTGGACATAATGCTTATTTTATAATAAAAGAAAATCAAACAGAAGATTTAGATATATCATATATACACTGTGTAAATATGATTAATAAGAAAAATGTAAAAGAGTATTTATTAAAAAAAAATCTTACAAGTGCTATGCGGTTTGCTATATATCCTCAAATTCAATCATTTCGTTTATTACATCATATTAAAGAATGTGAACTGTGTAGAAACGAACATCAAATAGAAGTAGACCATATTATATTATTTATGGAATTAAAAAAAGATTTTTTAATAATTAATAAACTACCAATTCCTGAAAGATTTGACGACCATCCAACAAGATTCTTTTCAGTTTTCAAACCTGATAATAAAGAATTTGAAAAGAGTTGGGCAGATTATCATAAAGAACACGCACAATTACGTTATTTATGTCAAAGATGTAATAGAACAAGATTTAAAAAAATCAACGACCCTAGATATTTAGAACTTTAATNAATATAAAAAATGATTTTTAAATATAATTATAGTATATATATAATATAATGGAAACTATTCAAAAATTGTTTGAAGAATTAACAGTAGAAGAAAAAATGAAATTTATGGAACTTAATGAATCTATATTTAATAAATATAAAAATTTAAAGCAAAAAGAATATAGAAAAAAATATTATCAAAATAAAAGAGAGACAGATGTAGAATTTAATAAAAAAAATAAAATAGCAGTTAGAGAAGCAGCAGCAAAAAGACGTTCAAAATATACAGCAGAAGATAAAAAGAAAATAGCAGAAGACCAAAAATTAAGAAGAGCAATTGACCGTGGAGGAAAAACGGCATAAAAATTTTAATAATAATTTTAATAATAATTTTAATATATAATAATATCTAATTCTTTAATATTATCCACATTTACCGTTCATCAATAATATAGGTGAATGGTAAATCTTCATCTGTATTCTTTANAGTTAATCTTTTCTTACTGATATTAATAATATGTAATTTAAAATTATTATCTAATCCATCTTCAGTAGTTTTAAATNTTTTCAATCCATCTTTTATTATACAAGTAGTTTTCATTTGTTGAATACGCCACATTGAACCAGTTTCACTAACTATTTTATAAAATTTATAACTGTTATTTTTATTATCATCAAAAAATTTATGCCTTGTATAATATTGACTTTTTCCAATAAATACAGCATCTCCTGTATTTAGTTTTATTTGTTTTTTTTTTATTTTCTTTAATAATTTTTCGGCTTCTTTTTTTTGTTTTTCATTCAAATCTAAATCATCAAAATGTAACATATTTTCTTCTTCTTTTAATTCTTTTTTAGCCTTTTCAGAACCAATAGCATCTTCTAATTCTGTTTTTGCTATATCAACTTTAGAAGGTTTCTTGTTTTTCAGTTTTTTATTTTCTTTCCAAGAAGCCTTAATTTCTTCAACTTGTAGGTCAATTATTCCTTTTTGATTTAAATTTTCTTCTTTTAATCTTTCATTTTCTCTTTTCAGTTCTTGATTTTCTTTCCAAGCAGCATTAATTTCTTCAGTTTGTAAGTCAATTCTTTCTTTTTGATTTAAATTCTTCTTGTGTAATTTCTCAATTATTTCCTTATGGTTATTAACATCAATAGTTAAAGCTCTAATTCTTATTTGATAATTAAACCCCAATTCATTTATATCAATATCTTTATTTTCAATAATTTTTTTCAGTTCTTTAATTTCTTCTTTTAATGATTTATTAGTCATATAATATATATATAATATATTTAAGTTTTAAAATCATTTTTTTTTTTTATATAATATATATAATGAAAGTTACTTTTCAACAAGGAAAAGGAAAATTTAATAAAGATTATTATACTTGTATTTTTTGGTTTGAGAAAGAAGATAAACATTTTTTTTTAAGAAAAGATAAAGAAAAATGTAACTATATGCCAAAACATAATGAAATAACATTAATGATTAAAAGTTGTTTAGAAGTTGAACCTCTTAATAAAAGAGAAAAATTAAAAGAAATGTGGATTAAAGCAATTGATGAAGCTTTTGAATCAGAAGTTAAATATAATAAATAATTTTAATCTAAAAGTAAAGATAAAATTAAATTTTCAGGTATTCTATATCTTTGAGCTTGAGTTGTTGCACAACCTTGTTCTAATTGTTTACCACCTAAATTAATTTTATGAATTGAACCTTCCATATTTCCACAACATCCAGAACCATCACACCTTAAAGGTTCCCAATCTTTTTTATTTGTCCAAATTCTTGTTGATTTTCTATAACCCCAATTAGAATACATACAATAATCAACAATATAATTAGGTATATTTTGCATATAATCTCGTTCTCTCATTCTAGAATAAGCTGGATTTTCTAAGAACCATAATTCAGGATTAAAATAATTAATTATTTCTAATGTTTTTTTTACTATTTTGTCATCTTCTAACATTTCTTTCTCTTGTATTTCTTTTGTATATGTTACACCTTTTCTTTTCTTACCTAACCAACAATTTTGAAGAGCTGAATAATTGGTGCACGGTGGAGAAGACCAGACAATATCAAAAAAATTTTTATCATATTGTTTATAATTAAATTTCATTATATCAGTTTTATGAGTAGCCTCAAAAATAAAATCAACAGAAATTACATTATGACCCAATTCTTCACAAACACGACCAACAGAACCAGTTCCACTAAATAACTCAAGAATATTCATATATAATAAGAAAAGAAAATAAATTTTATGAATGAATATTAATTTAATTTTATTATATTGTTTATTGTTTATTGTTTATTGTTTATGTTATAAATTCATTAAGGGTCTAATACTAAAAGCTCATCACTCCACATTGTATTCATTATGAAATAGCCTTCATCTTGTAAAGATTCTAATGTAATTGAATCACCATCATATTTGTGACTTTCTAATAAATCTTCTTCATCTTCATAAACGTCAAATTTAAGATATTTAAAAAATTCAGTTTTCTGACAATCTAATAGTTCATTATTAACTTTATAAATTAAAGAATCAATGTCATCATATTTATCAGTTAAAAATTCTTCTTTAACTCTGTTCCAATGTGATACTCCATATTTAAATTCTAACATTACCATATTGAAAATAGCAATATTTTCATTTTCAATTCTATCTTTCATTAATTCATCAATATATTTATTCTTTTCTTTATTTTGTTTTTCTAATTCAGCAATTCTTTCTTTCTGTTGTTTGTTTTCTTCAATAAGTTTATTCATTTCTTCTTGGTTATTCATCGTATAATACATATATAATATATTGATTTTCAAAAATCATTTTTTATTTTTTAAATTTAATTTTAAAAAATTTTTTTTTTTATTGTTTATTGTTTTATTTAATATTTAATTTCTTTTAATTAATTACTAGCATTTGTCCATAAGTATAATAAGACACATACATTATTTTTCCTGCCATTTGATATTCTTCAGCACCAATCCAGTCTTTATTTACAAAATGAGGGTCTTTATATTTAATTACTTTATTAATCTTAGGTTTTTCATCTTTGAATTCTGTATTAATAAAAAGTCTTGCTCTACCTTTAATATTATAATCTTTTCTAAATTTTTTATAACTTTTTGGGTCTAATGTCTTGATTACTAATTCTCTATAAGTAGAAGGACACATTAAAGAACCTGTATTATCTTTAATATTCTTTTCATAATAAGCTTTGTTTTCAAATCTAATAGTTTTATTGTCTTGATTATTCATCGTATAATATATATATAATATATTCATTATCAAATAATCATTTTTTATTTTTTGAATTCAATTTTAAAAAATGACGACAATTTCCTTATTTT
>JGI24006J15134_10000908_pt1 | contig 17138 bp, 13 predicted proteins | sample LinPmetageLP53_FD_15134 | JGI IMG/M metagenome (IMG submission 15134)
GGTTCTTTGTCAACCAATACTTGCTCATGGGTGGTCGCCCAAGACCAGCACTACGAACCCTCCCTCACGAAAGAAGTCAAGTCGATCCATACGGCTACACATACAACGGACACCCAGCAGGATGGCGTCAACCCCGTGTGGGAACCGAATTGGCTACGGTGCCGCCTCTCATCGCCCACGACCCCGATATGGTGAATGCTTCGGCCACCCCAGTGCCTATTGTTGAATCGCCGTCCACCAACAATCAAGCCCACTTTACTCAAGTTTCGGCTCACAATGACCTTGCTTTAGTGTCGGCCAGCAATACGAACTCCGGTGCTACACCCGACGCATTCCTTTGCACATGGCTGGCTGAATACAGCCACCCTGCGCTGTTCGGCACAAGCCGTGAGCAATACATGACATTCCGATACCGAACAGCGGGTATGCCGAAGGCTGTCAACAACCCAGCCGTTCGTGGTTTGATGTTAAGGAATGCACATTCTATTGGTTCTCAAACAACAGGAACAGCGAAGATTGCTATGCCTTTTGAGCGACTTTATGCCTTTCAATGGCTACAAAATTATGGCTACAACGGACTGAACGCAGGAGGTCATGGGGCGAATTGGGGGACAAGAGCCGCCAGTGCTGTTCTCATGGGTCACTCCACTATCCGAGAGGCACACGGAACGCTTGAACTGCGACCGAATTATGTGTATCATGCCTACGGACGCCGAAAGAGTCGTGGTGAAGGTATTGGGGACGGACTCAACCCCTACAAAGTCGTTTCAAGAACCATTTTAGATCAAGGGGCTTCGCAGATTTGGAATGAAGTGACGACCGTTGAAAACGCTATGGTTGCGGTGGATTGGAGCCGCCGTTTGCCAGTGCGAGCATGGGGATTCCGAAGCGGCAGTGACGCACTGAATATGCTTGCTGGCGACCCTGCTGAAACACTCACCTCTCAACAAAAAATACAAGCCTCCGGTCGTTTTGACGGAGGAAAGCATGACACCATGAATACACTGCCTGTGGGCAACGACTGGCAAACCCTGTCGGCTTATACGGGCGTTGAGCGAACAGTGCCCATTGGTGTTGTTATGAGCGAACACACGAATGAAGGATATGACCTTGAAGGCTTCACTCGCCTCTCAAATAAAGCATGGGAGAAAGGCGAGAATCCAGCCGGTATGGGTCGTGTGTTGGATATGGAGGATGTTGGGCTTGTCAAGCCAAACGCTCTCCCAGCGGGTCTTGTTCATTCTCACCGAACCGAGTTCACCACAGTGACGGGGACTTCGGCTAAGTTCCTTCATGCTAAATCACTGAACACTGGTTCAGATCCTATCATTGGCTTGAATCATCATAGCGGCGATGCTACTTTGGCCGCAGGTTCGGTTGAGGCTGTCACCCAATCCAGTGTGTTTGGGGGCGGAAGCACCTTCATTCATCACAAAGGAAACAACCTTCACCTCAACGCACATCCTGTCGATCACAAGGTTAGCAGTGGGGATTTGACGCACTTCCCAGCACATGGTTGGGGGCGTTCATTGAATATGAAAAATAAAAATGAGGCCGAAAGAGGGATTATGCCTATCCCATTGTCGGAAATCGCCGACCACAGGCAGGTGCAATCCGACTTATCGCCTCGTTTGGGTATGGTTGTTGAAACGGAAAGTGAACGCTCCACAGGAAAGAATGAGGAATACATTGTCACCAGCACCAAAGCCGTGTCTTTACATAGCGATTTGGCGGTCGGTCAGCAGTTCCCATTAACCCCGTCTTGGGTTCAAAGAACAAAATGGACAAAGTTTGCTCAAGGTGGGCAAACAGCCGCCGCTGGGCCGGATAACACATACGGTGGGCAAGGGCAACCAAACCAAACAGAACAAATGCCACAGTGGAGTTTGAACAGGGAAACGCTCTTTGATGCACCCAGCAATTCCGACACCGTGCGTATGTTTGATAGCAAAGGTGTTCAAGATCATTGGGCTGTTCGTGGGTGTGGAGATTTGCCAGCGTGGGGCGGAGTATATATTCTCCGTAAAACATGGCTTGAGCGACCCGAAAACGACAACAACCGCCGAAGTGTGATGCCTTATGACGCCGGTGATGCTTTGCATCAGCAAAACCCTGCGCCTGTAAATACAGTGGATCAGCCTGTTCGCAAAACAGCCGACTACATTATGCGTATGGTGCGTCCTCTCAAAGTGTTCGGTTTCACAACACGAAAGGACTGGGACAACACAGACCAATTCACCCAAGATGGGTGGCTCTTAGGGCCATACAACACTCTCACATCCAGCAATAAGGCACATCAGCCCTTCACCCGTGACAAACGATACGGTATGTTTGAAATGAACCAAAGCAAAATGCCCGGAACGATTGAGCCTATTGCATCCCGTGTGGACACTGCACCGACAATGGCTTGGCCGGATGCCAACGACAGGGATGTCACTTGGCACTTGATACCGAGCGCAAACATGCTTCAACACTTCAAGTCGGATGCCGCAAGAAGGGATGGAGAAGGTGCTTTGTTGCCTTCAATTGACCCCCGATATTCACAGTCCACACATCCGGGCGGAAAGCATGTAGTATCGCAGACTGAAACGCAATTCACTACTCAATCCAATTTGGCTTTGATGGATCCGTATAACCGAAGAGGTGCTGATGAGAGGGTTGTCAAGGAACAAGCGGATTTGGCTATGACAACACTCGGCCCCAAACAAAAAATAGAAATTGATGGGGGGGCTTACATGTATGTCAAGGACGCAACGGTGTTCCCTGCTACTGGGACGCTTGTTATTATCGGCCTCACAGGCCAATTGACATACACGGCAAGGGACGAGCAAAGGCTGACGATTTCAACCAATTCTGCACTATCAACAGGCGAGTGTCACAGCACAGCCGACCTTGCTGGACATGAAGTTTATTTTGGCAAAAACGGTGCTTCAACAGCGGCCACAGTCGCCAACATTCATCCGTCAAAGCACTCACTTGTAGTCGCCCCATCGTTCGTGGACAATGCCGTGTCAATGGGTCTTTCACTGCCGGACAAATGGGACGCTACTGACAGCGGCGATACCCAAACATTCAGCCCGAACATATCCTATCGGGGCATTGGGCACTATGAGCCATCGGACTTCAACATGCTCACTCCCCAGCGGTTCGTGCTGAACGACGGAGCAAAGGAAGGAGTCATTTCTTACGCTAAAAACCCCGGAACTGGCGGTTTAAGCACCGTTTATGTTGACGGCAAGGCACTCTCCACCGACTACTGCCCCCCGTATATGATTGACGCTGTAAAAAACAAATGGCGTATTGCGGGAGCCGATGTCGTGTCCGGTGAGGGCAATTGGCAAAAGAACTTACTCAAGTTCCGCAATATCAACGGCGACTCACTATCCGGTGGAGGTATGTCGCTCGGAAAGGTGCGTTTAGGCCACTACATGGCCGTCGGAGTGCGAACCACAGACGCCGCATTGATGTTGCTAAATGACATCGGAAAGTCACTTCCGGGCGCAGATCTTCTCCCGTATGAAACCGTTGTTGAACCGACAAAAAGCGACTCCGCCATTTATTCATACCCGTCAACATCAATAGGCCAATTCGTCCGATTAAAAAATGAAGTCGCCCTTTCAGCCTTTGTCAATGCTCACCCGTCTTTGCTTTCAAGTATTGATCATAGCAGTGTATTTGTGAGCAGGGATGCAAGGGGAGTGGGAGTGCTTGACACTATCCGTTCTTTGTCGCAAATGGATGGACGACAATTGCTACTGGATGAAACAGGCCGTATTCTTTACACAGGCAGTGTGTTCGTTGGCCGAGATAGGCGCATAGGGTCGTCAAGTGGCCCACAGACCATTGAAGTATCGTCTATGCTTGAAATGGCGAACCATGTCGTTGTTGAAGGTGATCAAATCGCCCAAAATGAAAGGGTTCGTGCCGAGGTAAAGGACTTAGAAAAGGCCAAACAAATGGGTGGAGATGGCAACGAAGAAGGCGTTCTCCGAACAGCCGTTCAAGTGGTGCCGGGATTGAAAGAACCGAGCCTTGCTTTGCGTATGGCGAAGCAGTTTATGAATCGCACAGAATCGGGTGCCGCTATGTTGAGAGTCAGTGGCCTTGTCAAAGCAAATCATATACAACCCGGTGAAATTATCGGCGTTGACTTCACCAATGAAGGTATTAAGGGCCAATTTGCTGTTTTTGAAGTGTCCGTGAACAGCACCACTGGCTTCACTGATTTGGTGATAGGACAATATGAGAAGGGTATTGAGGGTATTCTCGCTGACCTCTTATCGTCCACAGCCGCAAACGCACAGCAGGATCCGGCTCGTTTGAAAGACCGAATGGAATTGTCGTTAAGTGGTTCAGTTCGCTTAGTCGCCGCCAGCCGTGTGAGAACTCGTCTTGTCAACAACACACGCCTCATTATTGGTGGTCGTTGGCGAGATGCTTTAGTGAACAACCCATTAGGTGCAATTGGCCTCAAGGGTGGTGCTACTGGTGTTCTCAAGAACGGGGCTATCAACGCCAACAGCACAGCCGCTATTGCCGTTGACTCTATTGACGCCACCACACGCTTTGCGGTGGGTGATAGGGTCTATACCCTCGCCGATGCTTATGTTGGTTTAGTGCAAGCAGTGGCCGCAAACCAAATCACGCTGACAGCCAATAACGCCGTAGCCATCGCTGACAACCTTGAATTGAGGGTAAAGTCAAAGAGGGCCGACCCAGTGGGTCATTCTAAGTCAGTCTTTTACGAGGTGANATNATGCCAATACTTGATGGAATAAAAGCAAAATTGACAGACCATTTACAGACACTCGTTAGCCAAATGAGTCTTGGGACTTCGGGAGGCCAAGCCTCACGACGAGATGGTGGTTCGGGGAATGTAGCCTTATCCACAACGCCAGTCGTGCAACGAGTGGACGACCGAACCATTTCAGCAAATGCCATTTTCACTACGGACATGATTAGTTCAGCCGATGTCAAAGAAGTGGTTTTGCATGGTGCAACACCTCTTGATAACCCAGCCTTTAGGGCTTCTTTCGTTCCGATCAGCAAGAATGCTACAAATGAGATTCGTGTTGATGTCGTCATGGAGGTGCGATAATGGGAACAACAGGCATAACAGAAGGGCACGAAAAAACAGGGACAAACGCAACATGGCAAGCAGACGGATTGAGGGATAGCGATGTGCTTTCATCGGCGACACTCACCAATTTCGTTGAGCGAGGTATTGGAAATGGTGTTATCCCTATCGGACTTACAAATTATTCAACCGACAGCGGGGGAACAGATCGAAACAACCCCATAGTCGGGAACTGTGTCGTTCGCCCCAATACAGGGGGTGCAACGAACTCTATTTTCGTTGACGCTGGGGTTGTATGCCTTGATGGCGTCTTTTACAATGTGGGCAGTGCAGGTGCGTTCAATTTTGACACCAGTGGCTACTACAACAACCGCTTCAATGCAGGAGGCATGGTTTTGCCAAGCGGCTCAAATCAAGAATGCTGGGTGCTTGTCATTGTTGATCCCGAATTGAATGGAACAAACAATGTCGGGCTTGTTTGCGGCCCTGTCGTGGATGTCAGCACTGGCCTTTATCCTCAAATGCCTCATTCTCACTTGGTTAAGCAATCAGTGGTTTTAGCGGCCTTAAGGGTCACTTTCGCCAGTCCGTTGAATGTGGCGGCTATTGAAGACAAGCGAATGTTCATTCGTGGTGGGCCTATGCCTTTGACGACTTTGAAAAAAGCCAACGGTGAACCCACTGACCCACTTAACGACTATGGAACCACCCCGTCTTTGACCGCAGGAACACTGCCCGAAGCAGGGCTTGGTGCGTTCTATGCGAGAAATCCATTAGGGCATAATCCGGCTCTTGCTACAATACACGGGATAGGACAAACACACTTGTTTTACCAATCGGATGCGGCTTTAGGAGCCGCCGCTGGTGGTTCGTATCAAATCACCCCAGTTCACCGAACTGAAAAACAAATCCTATCGGTTGGTGCTGGTGCTGGGGCATTAGCGGCTCTCGCTTGCACACCTCTCGCCAGTGCCACAGGTGCGGCAAATACCCATTTAATCAGTATTATGTGGACAAACGCCAACGGCTCATCAACAAAGGCTTGGGTGCAAAATGTTCACTACACTGTCAGCGGCAAAGTCGTCACCACCACGGCGGCTGGTGCGGCGGCTGGTTCGGCTGAAATCACATATACCCATGCGGGGTATTGAGATGAGCAGTTTGGACTTGCTCGGATCAAGGAACAAATACCGTGCTAAGGTCACGCAGGATTGTCCCGGCTGTGGTGACGGCGTTCTTGCTTTACGCATCAATGGCTTCTATGCAGGGAGCCGAGAAAGGATATTTTTATGGGAATGTCCTGCGTGCGGTGAACTATGGCGGCACGCACGACCGAGGTTGAAGCCCGTGCCGCAGATGTCGGATTCGGCGTCTTGAAAGGAAAGTTTCAAGGATATTCAAAGAATCCTTTGGCTGGTCGTGCTGAACGACAGGCTAAAAGAAGGGCGTGGGGAGTTTCCCGCAAAAACAAATCAAAGCGAACAGCCAACAAATACAAGCGATCTAAGAAGCGTGGGAGTGGTTCGGGGGCAAGACCTAAAATGCGTCGGTCTTTAGGTGCAGGTGGACAGCGGCCAGCGAGGGATAGATGATGATTTATAGCGTGACTTTAGCAATTGTGACAATAGTATGTATTTTTTTGATGTATGAGATGTTTAACCTCATCCAAATACCTCCCGAAGAGGATGGTGACGAAGAGGCCGAACGCCAAGCAATTGTCGCTTCAATGTCCCGTCAGCATTTGCGCTAAAAGAGGGACTGTTGCGCCCCACTTCCAAGTGATGGGTGAAGACCCGGCATTCCTGCCTTTGCTCTTTCAACAGCCGTGATTGCGTCAAGACCCAATCCATAAGGAATCAATGAACGCATTTGATACTTCGGCATCATCAATCCACTTGGCATTCTGTGATCGCCGACTCCTTGAGTTCCAGATCGTGCGCCTCTTGGTGCCCATTGATGATATTTACCAGCATGTCCGGGTCGCTTTGGTGCTGTTGGCACTTCTTTTACCCTGTTTCCGAACTTTGCTTGTAGTTCCTCAAGACTCATGTTCAGTTCCGGTGCATCAGCGGCCAGTCCTATTGCAGTGTGAGGTCGGGGTTGCCAAATGTCGTTGGCGTTTGTCCACAAATCAGTGGGTTTGCGGGAAGGTATTGGTGGGTGCCCCGGTATGTCGTGTCGGTCAAAGCCAAGCGATTCAGCAAATGGGCCGGAATAAGAAGCGTGGGTGACAGACGACCACGGAGTTTGCTGTCCTTTTCTCGGTTTCACAGGTTGCCCCTTGAAATCCGTCAAAGGCTGTGCTAAAGGACGCCCCCCTAATTCGGGTTGAAACCTCATCATTCCTGTCGGGTTCTCCAACCACCAATACATTGGATCGTCAGCATCACGACCTTCGTTATTCAATCTATAATCCTGCAATTGATCGATCATGCCTAATTGATGAAGCAACAGTTCCCGACCAACCTGTGATTTGGCGTTTGTTGGCGTTGGGCCAACACCTTCTCGCATGAAGAAATTAGCGTCCCCTGCGTTCCTCGCTCGGTTGAAGTCTTTTTTCTTTTTATCTTGACCTTCCCAATCCGCCCACGGTTTGCTACCAAAAGCGGCGACGGAGTTCCCTTCGCATGGTGGCGAAGAAAAGAATACATCGGGTGTTTTACCACCAAATAGGGACAAGTAGTCGTCTAAATCGTATTGCAGGATGTCGCCCGGTAAATCGGGCATGTAGCCCAAGTCCACATCGTATTCCTTGTTGGGGTTCCCTGCATACATGATTTCAGCAGTTTTTACATCGTGCCCCCTATCACGGGCGGCTTGACTCCAACCTGCTCCCATGCCCTCAAAACCACCACCAGCGGCGAAGTTATCCATGACTCTTAGTTTGGCGACATCATCGGCGGCGGATAAATCGTCCTCTTCTAAATTGAGAGTTTTCAACAGGTTCCACCCCCCAGCCAATGCTTTGCGGTGCCCCCACATGTTTTCCCCCACGCTTAATCAACCCTTGAACTTTTCGATCACTTTCTGTATTTGCGAATCCATTGATCCATTAAATCGTTAAAGCGATGCGACTTTTCTTGCACACCAAGTTCACTCGGTTGCGGTTCCATGAGAAACATTCGGAGTTTGCGGCCACACATTTTACAACACGGTTTTCGCATAGCACTGGTGAACATTCTATGATTCTCACCGTTTGTGTCAAGGCACTCACCGGAACGACATTCCCACCATTTCGCCATGTTCATTCCTCTTCGTCAGTGATAGGCCACGAAACATCAGCATAAGGCTTCTTTCCGGTCTTTGTATCAAGAAACCGAACCCGCTTGTTCTTTTTGACAGTGTTATACAGATCGTAGCACATGATTGCGTCCTCAATAGCCCACCTTGCACATTTTATGTGTTGGCCTTTCAACCAAGAAACACCTTTCCTCATTCGTGTGATGATTTCAACAGGAAGACTACGCACCCCGTTCCAGCGGGCAAGGTCATACAAGTCAAACCTCTTGCCTTCATTTTGAAGCACGGGTGAACTGGCTTTTTTGACAGCCTTCAAAATGTCAAAGGTGCCCTCACGGAACTTACCGTGCAGGTTATGTCCGACCATTTCAATGTCTTGACCCTCCAACCAATAATCAAAGGATTCAAGATCTCTCATTTCAGCCTTTAGACTTCGTTCGCTCATTGAAATGTCGGTATAGACAATTGCTTTTTGCCCATCCCATGTGGCGATTAGCAGGGGGTTCAAATCAACCCTCCATCCATCGGCCTCATGGGCTGTGTCAAACAACACGGCAATTCCCATCATTCTCAAGCACCCCATTTGAAGGCAACATAATTCCTGCCGCCCTTTCCTTGCTTAACGATTTCAACCTGCCCGCCTTTCCTCAATGCCTTAAATCGGCGTTCAGCGGTGATGTCAGCAACCGACTGTTGAGCCGCATAGACCTTGAGCAGATCTGATTGCATGACACGCTCAATACCGTCCTTTTCGCTGGTGAACTTCTTGCACATACCGGAAGCCTTTGTCCACGAAGCACGCTCCGCAGTGACCTTCTTCTTGTCCTTGACGGACTCCTTCTGTTCAAGCCAAATGGTGAGGTTATGAAGGTTGTCAAAAATGATTTCACTTGCCATCATTATGTGGTCTTCTGTGATTTGGTCTTCACGCATAAGAACAGCAATCAAGTTTGCGAAAATCATAGTGTAGTTTTCAGTGTTCGGGAGAAACGACAGGGCCGTTTCCCTCACGGCTTCACTGGCTATGTTGTTCACCAGCCCATAGTAGTCGTCCACAGCATTGAGTAGTGCTGGGTGATACCCAGCCGATACGGTGAATATGTCGTGTGCGTGGCGCATAGCGGCTTGTTCCCTTTCCCCTTCGGGAATGCGCCTCCACACTTCATCACGCTCTATGCGGCGTTCTTCTATTTCACCATCTTCGTTGCGAATCTCAACGGTTTCCCATGTGATGCCCATAGCGTCAAACAGACGGTTCTTCATCAGATCGACGGAACCCTGCAAGTATTCGGCAAGTGTCCCATAGTCCATGATTCGTTCGTCGGTTCGCATGTATGCGCCACTGACACGGTGTTCACTGGTGGTTTGTCGCTGTTCACTGGTGATGTCATTTTGAAACAGAAACACACGCTGAAAGAAACCTTTGTCCAGCACATGCGCCATAATGTCCTTTGGTGGATAGGTCGTCATCCAAAGTGATACCCCCGATGGAGTCCTCACATCGCCACCGACAAGGTGCTTAACGAGAATGTTCGTCCTCGATCCCAGTGGAGCCATCGCTTGTTGAAGGTATAGGATTTTGTCGGAGAAGTGGGCTTTGGAGTCGTTGAGTAGGATAGATGCTTCGTCAAATAGAAGCGTCTTGTAGCCGTTTAGAAGGCCGGGAACGGTTATGTGGTTGACTTCACCCGTTGGACGGCCATTGTCGTCCACTACGGGCGTTTGCTGGACTGTTCCGATGAGTTTAGCGTCCGACCCTGCTGTGAAGGTGTCGCTTTCAATACCGCACGCCTCAAGCAAACGATCAGTGAACTCCCATGCGATGGACTTTCCTGTCCTTGATTGTTGAATCCAATAAGTGTGAACACGACAGTCAATGTAGGTGCCGTGAATAGGAACTCTCATGTAGGGGGCGCATAACTGACCCATGACGAAAAAGAAGGACAACAAACCAGCGTATTCGTTGAAGAATGATACGGTATTGAACCGTTCAATATACCCACGAATGAACTCCGATCCGTCGTTCTCACTGCTGACAACGGCATAATCATCCCACTGCCGCTGTTGCGCCATCATGTCGTTCATGTCACTGTTAATTGATACTGTCATGCTTTTGCCTCCGTTGGAATTGTGCCTATCATTATCCCCTATATCAAGACTTAGGCATTGGTGATTTTGACTCTCTCTTTCACCACAGCCGACTCACTGTTTAGTGCCTCAACAATGGACTTGGCACGGACTTTGCCAATGCCTTCAAGTTTCATCAATTCCTTCACAGAAGCCCCAGCAATTTCAGCGATTGAGCCGAAAGAAGTCAGCAAACGCTTTGCGATAGCCTCACTACACCCGATACCACGAAGACCGTCAATCCGCATATCCTCGCTTGAAGTGCGGCGAAGTGTGCGGTATGTGCTGATGCTCCCAAGAGTGCCGTCCTTTTCACATCGTTTCACGATCCAGTAGGCGGCGGCGGAGGGCGTAGGGAATTGCATGATTGTCAAGTCAAAGTCAACATCAAGTCTTGATAGTGAACCCAAAAACTGTGCTTGAATGCGGGCGTATGGTGTCCTGTTGCCTCTTCGTTTGAGGCTCGCCACATAGGCGTCCAGTTTGCCATGAATAACCAATATCATGCGGTTGTAGTTCTCGTCCATATTCTCCAATTGATGAGCAAGGTGCCCACTTTGGAGTGATTGCATGTAGTCTGCAATACTCTTCGCTTCTATGCCGATTTGGCCGTAGCAGTAGTCTGTGATCAAGTTTTGGTTAAGTTCCCACTTAATTTTGGCCTTGTCGGCTTGCTTCTTGACGGCCTCTTCAAGACCAGATCGCTCACGATTGTCAATGTATAGGATTTTTTCAACCATTCAATCACCTCTCAATGCTTCGGGATGTCGCTTTCGCAGTGCGGTATAACAGCGGTGGCAAAGACGGTGTATTGGATGCACGGTTTTCACTCCTTTGGCGCATCCTCGGCACCTGTATTTTGCCTTGACATTATTAGTTCTTCCAAGCGTGCCCGGTTGAGAAGGTCGGTGACGAGTAAGGCCCATTTTGGGTCTGCCGACATAGCCACTATTTGGCCTTGTTGGCATATTTCAAACGCACCTTCCATAGTTTCACTCAAACGGAATCCCCAGTCGGGTTCGTCAAAGCCAAAATCAGCCCATGTGAATTGATTTTGCATGGCTTGGACTTCTTCAAAGTCCTTCTCCATGTCCTTCACTTTCGCTTGCATTTCGGCCACTTTTTTTGCTCGTATTTTTTCAATGTCTTCTTTGTCGCTCATCCAATTCCACTCCGGCTTCATTCCTCTTCCCCAGTTAGATCTTTAATCACCTTTCCGCTAATGCACGATGGGCACTTACGGAATCCGGGTCTTGCTAAGTTTTTGCATTTTCTGTCGGCACATAGCCTTGTTGTTAATCGCATTCATTCCTCTCCTTTTTCGTTTTTCCAATTGGATTCTTGTTTAGTATTTTCCAATTGAAAAAATGATTTTCCAATTGAATTATTCATACCCCACCACTCCTGTCATAGAACGGGCAACGACCGATACAATACCCCTTTTGATGTAAAGTTCGGCACGATGGTGATTTGTAGTAGCGATCCACATTGTGGTTGATGTATGATACGGTGATGTCCTCTTTGTAGTCCGACCAGTCCAAGTCCCGAATAAACGACACGATGGTGTCTTTGATACTACGGTTGGTGGTTGGTGACGAACGAGGGGGTCTTGCGAACGAGCGAAGCCTGTCCTGCAAATACATGGCGAGATACACCCTCGCTTCGTGAGTAGGGTTGCTCCCCTTTTCACAGGCGGCTGACGCCAAACAAGGGAGGATAGTGAGATTGCCGACCTTCTTCATGTCCACATCCACAGGTTCAGCCTCAAACGGTGCGTCGGGATCACGCTTCTTCGTCTTGATAACCATGCCCTTTGTGCCGTATGGAACCATGCCCCCATGAGGCTCGTCGGCCTTTGCTATGACCGATGCCCAACCTGCCTCAATGTCTTCGGTTGTCAGCGGCATACCCCACAGCCCTCGCTTGAAATTGTATGTGTTAGGAATGCGAATGTGCCTGTCGGGTCGGAATGAAACCACTGGATCGAGCGTGGATAAGTCCCACTGCTTGACCCAACCGTCAATCATTTTACGACCAGTGAGTAAGAAATCACCGAGTTCAATTGAAGTCGGTTCGTATGTTTTGTCAAGGCTGACCCAAATATGAACACCACCTCCGGTGAACCACATAGCGTGTCGCCAGTCGTTTGACACAAGGTGCTGATGAAGCGCATAGACTTCTTTGAAGCACCTGTCGCCCGCTTGGGCGGCTGATACCCCTTCTTTCATGGCTCGTTCATAGTCCATGTCAATGACGAAGTGTGGGATCACAGCCGTGTTGTATTCACCACGGTTCCCTTTCGTCTTCAATTGACGGAAACCATAGACTGTGGTGGTGAGGTTGTCAGCACCGTTCGTGGCGGCGACATAGCGTTGCAGTTCATCCATGTTATGCACCACTTTCCGCTTTCGCATATCCACCTCACGGGGAAAATGTCGGAACATGTGGGTGCTTCGTGTCATAATACTCACCATTCAAACAATGTTCTTTGTCCACGAACCACCGGCTTTATCCCGACGGCCTGTTCAAGTATATGGACTATAACATCCACAGTCCATCCGTTTCCGAGCATTTTTTTCCTTTGCCGATCTGACACACCCGTCGCCTTCGTATAGTCGTCGGGCAGTGTTTGGAGTCTTTCGCATTCACGAACTGTCAAGTATCGCCAATCCTTGCCTTTCTCAAGCACCTCAAAGGCGTCTAAATGCCGACCGGAGGGCAAGGGTGTCAATACACTATCCTTTTCAACAGTCGTGAGGCAACACATTTTTGAATGGTCTTTGTTCACTTCAAGAGTTTGAATGCGCTTCACAGCAGGGTTATGATCTTCTCTTTTCCCTGTTTCCCTATTGATTTTGCGACCTGCTATGAAACCCGGATGGGTCATTTTGTCGCTTTCAAGTATGGTGGAGAGGTGTATTTGTTTGTTTTTTGGTTGCGAAGTGTCCCAGTTCACCCAAAACAAACGCTGTCTTCTTTGCGCTGAAACGAGGGATGAACAGATGGGTATTGGTTCAACACCCATATATTTGGTTATAATCCCCTCCCATTCCTTTCTCATACGGACATTTTCAAGCAAGAAGTATTTCGGTTTGTAGTGCTTGATGATGTCCACCATCGTGAAAAACAAAACACTTCTCGGATCGTCAAATGCCAATTGCTCTCCTTGAGCCGCAAATCCTTGACAGGGCGAACCACCCATAATCAAATCAACATCCTGCAAATCCCATTCTTTCCATCTCTCAACGGTTCCTAATTGAACAGTGTTAGGGTAGTTCTTCTGTGAAACCGCTACCGCCGCTTTGTCAATTTCGCTGGCGTAGTATATCCCAAAAGGAATACCCGCCTTTTCCAAAGCATGACGCCCACACGACATACCGTCAAATAGACTTAGAGCATTTCGTATCATAATACTCACTCCAAATGTGTTTGATAACGGGGACAGAACTCTTTGAGAGCGCACCACGGATCGCAAATTGAGTATTGGCGACCGGGTGCAATAAGTGGGAACATGCTGATGTCGCCGTCGCCCTTGTAGCGTCGGTGCATACGGACGAGGTTTTGCATATCAGCCATCATCAAGCCCAGTTCTTTGACACGAACTGCCTCCACCAAGCGGAACATTTCAGCGTCCTCGGTATCGGTGCCCTTGACACCCTTAGTGTGATCCCACCCCCAGTGGGTGATTTGTGCCGTAGGGTCAGCCTTTCGCAACGCCCAAACATAAAACGCCATCTCTTTTCTCATGGCCTCATATTTGTATTTGGCCTCTTTCCAAGCACCTGTCTTGAGTTCGTGAATGTGTAGTGTCCCGTCGGGGTTGGTGTAAATACGGTCAATGAAACCGTTAATGTGTATGCGTTGAGGCTCACCGTCAACCGTGATTTCAACCACGCAATCAATCTCCATTTCGTTGCCAGTCGGCAAAAAGTGTTCGGGGTTGCTGTTGTTGAAGCGGTTAATCTCCTTCACACGGAAACGGTCAATGTGCAGATCTTCATCCAAAAAGAATGAATCCTGCGCTGAACGGATTTCCTTAGAAGTGGGAAAACACTCACGAAAATACCCATCAAGGTCGGTTTCAGCACTTGCCTTCTCAATATCCACCCTGTCATAGAATCCTTCAACGGCGTCGTGGACATTAGTGCCCCGTAGCATGTTGTCGTTCTGTGGTTCCTTCATGCCAACGATTCGTTTTAAGCCGTATTGTTGAGCGCAAAAGGTGGACTCCCCCAGCGAGGACTTGCTCATGCGGAGAATGATGTTGTCGGGCATATCGGGGTGCCAATCATAACATGAGAACAAGTCCTCATGGTTCGGCACAGGGTATGAGCGTGGTGGCTTGTGGGTAATCATTCACCACAACTCCTTTGGTTCGGGTTCTTTTTCGGCCTTCACCCATTGAAAGTTTTCAAGCACTGATTTGTTGCCGGGGTCGTTGATTTCGCAGGACATAGCGTTGTCACTGTGCAATCCCTCATCCTCTCCCCACATGTCAATGATACCCTGTTGATCATCATGGTAAATGCTCACTGCATCACAGGAATTGCATTCAAATGGTCGTCGGCCTTTGGGCACGAAACCCGCTTTGAACTTCTCTTCCATATCTTCAAGTGTGTCATATTGGTTGAAACCATGAACTGGATCTGAAACCCGCCGACTCTCGCTATCCCACTCTTTGGCCTGTGCCCACAGTTCGGGGTATTTCTTCCATAGAATATGCCACGAACCAACAGGTTGCTTAGGACAGTGAAAACAACCCAAACGCTGAAAATTGACATAGAGAGGATTCACCATTTCAAGCCTGTCAAGGTATTTGAAAGCGTCTTCTTCTGTCCAGCCCCACTCAATAAGAGGATAACGAATACCGTCCTCCTTTGCGGTCTTTGACACACGCCTCTTCTCGTCTATGGCTATACCAACATACTTGATTGTGCATTCCTTTGTCGCCCGTTGGAGGGGGTAAAGTTTTGCTTCTCTTGCCCAGTAGCAAGGATAGACGATGAGAGGTGCCCCACGAACATTCCCTTCGTTCTTGCCCCTTGTCACCTTGCCATAGAACCACTCGTTCCACGACTTCTTTGAGAACACATGTTCAATGTGCAATCCCTTTTCGGGGTATTTCTCTTGAATGTATTTCTCCACATGCTTGATGTAGTCGTAAAGTTCGGGGAACTCAAAGCCAGTGTCGGCGAATACAATGCGATGAACCGGATAGTTCGGATCGTCCATCTCAAGCATTTTCAACAGCATGGCCGTTGAATCCTTTCCGCCGCTGAACGACACCATCGCAATATCCTTTTTCTCTTCCATGTTTTACCACCACTCTTGAGGCTTTGAGCCATCAGCCGTCGGCTGTCGCCAACCCATCGCCTCAAATATGAGGGAAACGGGTGAGATAATTTGCTTTTCTATCACAGCCGTGAAATCTATGTCCAATTCTTCAAGTTCTTCGGGGGTTCGGTATGCTTCAATCCCCTTTGTAGTGTATGTATGAGGAACGCCGTCGCCCTTCTCAAAACGGTTGTCGGGGTTTAGTCGGTTATATGCCTTAGCGGCACCTTGAAAGCCGCCTTGCTGTCCGTATTTTTCCGGCTTCTTGCCTAAGCGAGAGCGCATGACAAGAGCCTCACGCTTCACCACAGTTCGCACACCGGAAATCCATGTGTTCACCAAATCCCGAATGTCGTCTTCGCTGGCGTCCTCACGGCAAACGGCCTCAAAGGCCACTTCTTGAATGCGTTTGGTGATCTGTGCGGCATTGGACTTCTTCATCTCAAAGCCAGTGCAGTGTAGTCCTTGCTTCGGCCATGTCACCCAGCCAAAGTTCCTGTTCTTCTTGGCGGCGACCCACGACTTCATCAGTTTCTCATACTCCACCACGAATCGCTCGGAATTGAACTCCTTCTGTATCGTTCGTGTTAAGTTATCGGCTATTTCGTGGCCGTCGTTGTCGCCAATTCCGATGTATGCGCTGTCGGTGTGTCCCGCCAGTGGCTCATAGCCCATGTCCTCGCAAATCTCCATCAGCCGTGAAGTTAATTGACGACCGACATAGGTTATGGTTGATGCGACAGTCCTGTGTGCTTCACCATGACCTGTGTGTCCCATGAGGCCATATACGCTGGCGGCGGATCGCTTGAAGGCTAATTGCAGTGTGTTGAAGCCAGCGTATTCCGATGAACCCGGTTCGTGCTTCTTCATCTCGGCCTTCGCTTCGTTGCGAGCATCGGCCAGATCCATCTGCAATTGGGGCAATACCCCAACATTGTCTTGACTCCAATGCGTGCCGTTGCCGACCGCACGGGTGTTCTCCCCTGCTTCGTGCCGAAGCATTTCGGGACTGATGTTGTCAGCCCGTTGAATCTCGGCATACATAGCACGGAAGTCAAAACAGGCCACATTGTAAAACCGGCCAGTCTTTGGGTGCGGCACGAAGCCACCTCCGTATGAATCATCGGAACCTTTCTTGTATGTCCCTGTGGGAGCCGCCCATGTCGCCCTTCGGCGTAGCAATCCTCTTGCGAAGCGGCTCACTGTGAATACAGAACCAAACGATACTCCACAGACTCGCTGTAAAGCCATGAAGAATCGGGTGACATGGTATTCCCTGTCAAGACGATCTGTGAGTAAAACATCGGCACGGTGATATTGCAGGAAATCCCCAAAATGGTTGAGCCAAAGGTCGTGATGC
>JGI24006J15134_10000910_pt1 | contig 17129 bp, 21 predicted proteins | sample LinPmetageLP53_FD_15134 | JGI IMG/M metagenome (IMG submission 15134)
ATATTCAGTAAAATTGAATATTTTTTTTCTCTCAATCCAGAGAGCACAATCACAAATCCCCACAAGCAAATCCGCTTTCAATCCCCTCTCAATTTATTACCTCAATCCCCACCAAAACCCTACAAAAAAACAACCAATTTATTATGTCTTCCCCAATGCCAACTATCTACTGCCTCAACAACGAACTCGGTGAAACCAATCCGTGCTCCATTGCTCGGTATGTAGAAATCCAATGCGGGTCTCCAAAGACTCACAATGAACTCGTGAGCGATTGCCAAGGGCATATCTACGAGGCATACGAGGAATATGCCTATGAAGGATATGAAGAACAGTTTGGCGAACTTCACTGGAGCAACCAACTTGCTATTTCCCGCCAAGTGCGAGACCGAATGGTAGAAGAATATCTCACAGATAAACCAAATGTATCCCATTCTCCCAACATCCGTTGGTCTTGGTCGGTAGTCAAGGACGCATTGGAATATGAACTTGCTGAATTGCGACTGAGGGATATTCCCGAACCAGTCAATTTATTCACGCCAATTAAGAATATGACCGAAGACCCGACAACTTGGCAATATCCAGTTGACTTTGTAATTGAAGAAGAAGATGACGACAGCGAAAGTGAATGCGAAGATGTTGAAGAATTCACATTCCCAGATGGGACTATGCTCTGGAAAACCGACGATGGACGATACTTTGACCCAGAAACTCAAGAACCAGTAGAGGTAGATGATAAGTTTGGACAGTTGTAATTATAAATCAGTAAAATAAAAAAAATAACCATTCCACCATATTCTAAAATTAAATCTGTATATTTCATTATTATAATAAAACTTTTTTTATTTGGATTTTATACACCACAAGTCTTTTCTACACATAGGGCACGGCACAGTCTTTTTCCCGACTTCTTTAGTTTGTTTGAGTAATTCAAGCAATCTTTATGAAAGTTATGTCCGCACGGCGTAGTGTCTAATTTATCTGCTGTAATAACTTCCAGACATATAGCACACTCAACATATGTCTTTGCTTTTTCATATAACTCATTTATAAATTTTTGTAAATGTTCGTCCATATCTTCTGGAATAGGTGTAATCTGGACTTCTTCATAAATACCGACTTGGTGTTCAAATAATTCATTCCTAACTTGGAAGTATTGCCCCCAAGCAAACCGAGTTGCCCGTTGTGCTTTCTGTGCTTCTTTTTTCCAATATGCGACGCTCATCTTAATATAAAAATATAATATTTTAAAACTTCAATTTTATAGCACACCCTACGAAATTTGTCTATTCAGTTGTATTATTATTATAGAACTTGGTAGTTGTAATATTTCTCAATTTACTTTTTTTCTCGGGAGTATCACATACAAACTTATCATCTTTAATTTCATAAACTAATCCAGCATCTTTCCAGACATAGATTTTAACCTTCTGGTTTAATACCGACTTGAAGTAAACATTGTTGGCGAGTCTCTGGTTTGTATTCATTCTGTGCTGATGCTGATGGGATGTGGGCGAGAAAAATTTTCAATTTTTTAAACCAAAAACGATTTTTGTGTATAGAAATAAAAATGACTATAAAATTGATAATTTATTTTCTGTAAAACCATTAAGCACAAGATGAGCAGCGTATTAAGACCAAGAAATGCGGGTAAAACGAAGAATCCCAAGTTATGGGAAAATTACTACTGGGGTAATGGTAGTATGGCAAGTGAGGAGATTTGTAAAAACCGAGATACATTCTATGATGCTTGGGACTGCTGTGCGGACGGGAAGTTGTATCCGTGCCAGTCCACTTATCAGTTAGAAACTAACCATCACAATATATTTGAAAAGTATGTAAGTATGCCTAATGAAGTAAGCGACCACAGTGAATACTACAGACTTAAAAATTCCAGAGTTAGAATTATCTTATTTCACCCATATTACATAAGTGATGAAAATACCGACTTAGTTAAGGCAAATGGATTTCGTGAGATAATACCGATGTATGCTAATGGTGCTCGGTCTTTTATGAAAATTGTAGATAATATATCCAAGAATGGTAGAATAATCACAGAACATAATGATTATAATTTTACACCTTTGCTGCTTTAGACCGAGTTAGTGGTTTATCTATATAACTTTCGTCGCTCATCGTAGTAGTGGACTTACTTCTCTTATGATTATCTATTTTTTTTTCAAGTTGGGTTTCATCTCTAATACAGCATTTCTTAAGTATTTCCAACACTCTATCAAATCCATAAACATTACCTAAGTTTTTAATTTGCCGACATTGTGGACACCAATATCCGCCCCAATGCTCTCGCTCTTCAGTCTCGCAAAAATAACACTTTCCCATATATTAATAAAAAATAATTTTTTATTCTAAATCTAATAAATCCAAACTATTTACATAAGTGCTGGAACACTGCCATCCACTTCGTCTACTTGTGTCCACATTCTAAATTTAGCAGTCTTGGTCTGTCCAAGTTCTTTAGTTTCTTTGAGCATATTTATAATACCGATATACTTAACTCTAACTTCATATGCTTCCTTAATTCTATCAGCAAAATCTTTAATGTTTCCTCCATTACTTTCTGTAGTATTATCCTCTGCTTTTTTTTGGGCAGCATAACCCAAGTCCAATCCGTCCAACTCACTTATCATCTTGGCGTCTGGATTATGTTGCTCAACGAAAACTGTTTGTCCACTTGCGTCTGCCTCAATCCGTTCGTCTAACTGAGTTGACTCAAATGCCGAGATTTTGTTGTGATACTTATCCATCTGTGGAATATCGTGGTTATACATATATCGGTAAAACTTCTGCTTCCAAGCGAGTAGTTTTCTCTGTTCTTCCAACATAGTCTGTTTTTGTTTTTTTGTTTTATGTCTGTGTAGGATTTGGTCTGCTCTTGACTTACCAATCCACTCCAAGTCGGTAATTTTATTTCCATCTTCATCTTGGTATTCTTGATTGGAAAAATCTATGACTGGTTGGACTGGTTTACCATCTACCTCTTGAGACTTACCAACCCAAGTATCTTTTTCACCCATAAATTTCATAATTGCGTCAAAGTTTGGTCTTTCATCAGTTTCAGTTTCTGGAATAGACATAGCAACAGCATTCAAGATTCGCTCAAGATATTCCAGTTCAAATCCCAAAACTGTAAGTTCGGCATTTACCAACTTAAGACCCTTCGCCCACTGAACAGCGTGTTCCAGAGCGTTAGACCTCAGTTTGTGCTTTGCTTCGGCGTAAGTTTGAAGAGTGTAAGACATTGTAGACTTGTGATATGCTGTAGAGAATGAGAGAAAATAAATTATCAAATTTATAGACCAAAAACGATTTTTGTGTATAGACTGACCATAATACCGAGTTAGGAAGTCGGTATTCGTTAGTCTTGGTCATATATCCCAAGTTGTCTCTCTTCTTCCATAAATAGGTAATCGCTGTGGATTGAGCGTATCTCGTTAATCAACCACTCTATCAAGTGTCCATCAGCAAAGTCTGTATCCATCTCATTCTGGATTGAGCGGATTATGCCGTAAGTCTGGGAAATCAGTTTCTTCGCATTGATGTATTTTTTCTTGATAAGTCGGTATTCTTTATCTTTCTCATCCATTCGGTCTTTGAAAGTCTGTGCTAAATCTAAGTATTCTTGTTCAGTTCTGGGTAGTGGTTCAACCATACAAATTACCGACATTTTAATTCGGTATTCCATCCGTTCTATACACGAAAATCGTTTTTGGTCGGCAAAATTGACGAAATTTTTTCTCTCATTTCCAGAGCATACAAGATGTCCCACAGCGTCAGCACACAAGAACCTAAGTGTTGGACTTGCGACGAAGAAACAGCAACACACTCTGTATTTAGAGATGCCTTAAATGAGAATGAATTAACTTGCGACCGATGTTTTAGTGAAGAATATCCAGAAGAAGAACCAGAACCTTATTGTTTTAAAGACACCACAATAAACACAGTTAATACCGATGTATGTTTCTGCTCGGTAGGTGGTTGTGTAAAACCCACCGAGTTTGACGAAAGTGAAGATGAATATTACAGTGATGATGAAGAAGAAGGTATTCCATTTGAACACACTTCAGCAATTAGACAAGTAAATATAGAAATTAAAAACCGAGTTAGCAAAGTCGGTATTTAGATTATTTGTATAGACGATTTTCGTAGCACTATTATTTTTTTATATGTGATTTTATTTTTAATTATAAAAATTTGAATAATTTAAAAATTATTCTACAAGAGTATATAATGAGCGTGGTAGAATTTTGCGAAAATAATAATATTAAGTGGCGACCTATTCTTGTGTCTGTGAGCAAGGGTGCGAAGGGTAAATATGAGAAGAAGTTAGAGTCTTGTTCTCTGTTCGGTGGAATGCCGAATAAGAAGGATTTTGCTAATGCTAATTGGTGTAATACCGACTTAGTTAAATACCAAGATATATTTAAGAAGATGTCGGTAATTGAGCAGAGCAAGTATACGATTTGTATGGATACTACCGAGATATATCATCTGGATATAGATTGGAAGGAAGATAAAGAATACAGTGATTTAGCATACGATTTCGTAGAAGACTTACTTAAAATATGTCCGTATTACAAATCTACGACGAAGGCACTCGGTAAACATATATTCTTCAAGTTAGACAAGAAATTATCCAAACAGAAAAACTTGTTAAGATTAACTCCTAATTGTTCGGTATATGAAGACTTGGAAATTCTCAGTGGATTTTTCGGTTGGTGTCCAGCAAGTAATGTTATTGAGAATGTTTGTGAAATACCGACTTTGAAGTATGATGAACTTCCACTGAAGTCTGGTGCTCCACTTAAGTTGGCGGAACAGAAAACTAACTTAAAAATGAAACTGAAGAAGAAGACTAAAACTAAAAAACAAATACCGAGTTAGAAGAACTGGATAAAGAATCCCGACTTTTCAAGTATGCCGACATTATTTCAGTTAAATACTTGGATGAGTATGATAGTTGGTTAAAATTACTGACTTCACTGAAGAGTGAGAATGCGAAGGCAATTGCTCATTATATCTCACAGAAGAGCGATAAATTTAATGAAGCAGAGTTTCATAATAAATATGAGTCGGTAGATTCTACAACTATATCTATTGGGACTATGTATTACTATTCTAAAATATCCAACAAACAAGCATATCGTGAATTACAGAATAGCGAGATGGATAGTATGGAATTCTTGGATAGTGATGACTCACAAGCAAAAATATTTCATCGTAATTATGAGAATAACTTAGTTTACTTGGAAAACACTATATTCATTTATCTCGGTAATGATGAAGGCACTGAAGGTCGGTGGTTTAAGGACGAGAAGAATGAGAGAGTAAAAAAAGTTTTAAGTGATTACTTGTCTGGAATACAGAAAAACCGACTTGATGAACTCTATGAACGATTAAATTATCTACAAGAACAACCAGAAGACGAAGAGATTAAAACCGAGATAGGTGAACTTGGTGAGAAAATTAAGTTTGCTTCTGGACTTGCTGCGAAGTTAAAAAACTGTGGTAAAATTAATTCTATTACCGAGCGACTGAGAAGTCTGTTGTCTGTGGTGGATTACGAAGAAATACAGTTTGATAAGAATCCCTACTTACTTCCGTTTAATAATACTTGTTATGATTTAAAAACTCATAACTGGGTTGGAACTCGTCGTGAGAATTACATATTGGAAACAACTGGTTATAACTGGGTTATGCCTACAGAAGAACAAGTGGATAAAATTGGTAAACTTGTAGATGAAATATTTCCAGACCCAGACATTCGGCAAGAATACATTCATTACTTAGCAACTGGTTTATATGGAATTCCTATTGAGAAATTCATATTTGCGAGTGGTGGAGGCGGTAATGGGAAGGGTGTGATAAATGAATTACATTTGGAAACACTCGGTAATTTCGGTTATTCAGCAAACAATGCTGTCTTACTAAATCCGCTGAAGGACGGTGGTAATCCAGCAATTGCTAATATGTCTGGAAAACGGTTTATTAATTACCGAGAACCAGATGAAAAAAAATCACTTAACTTATCAGCAATTAAGGAATTAACTGGTGGTAAGGGTATTTGTGCTCGTAAGTTATATTCTAATGAAGACAAGGTAGAATTAGTTGGGACTCATATTCTAGAGTTAAACAAGAAATGCCCTATGGTTGGTGATTTGGGTGATAGTATTATGCGAAGACTTCGTGATATTCCATTCGTGTCTACATATACTACCGACAAAGACTTACTGAAACGAAAGAAGGAACTTAACCATATCTTCAAGGCAAATCCATATTACAAGACTATTGAGTTCCAAAATGAATTTAAGTATGCTCTATTTATATATCTAATTCGGTATGCGAAGAAATGGGAAACAGATAATGCTGGATATAATGTGTGTAGTCGGTTATATGTCTCTAATAAAATTACTGAACGGACTAAAAATTATATAGAAGACAATGATAATATATTTATGGTGTTAAAACAACACTATACGAAGGATATGTCTAATAAAAACAACTATGTTAAATTTAAGGAATTCTGGTCGTTTTTTAAGGATAGTGATTTCTACAGAACATTATCCAAACACGAACAAAACAAACAATACAGCGAGAAGAATGTAGTAGAACATCTTAAGACTTCTACATCTACACGAATATTTTTTAAGGATGTATTAAGTTTTAAGAAACCAAATGGTGATGTAGTTAGTTATAAGAATGTCTTAAGATATTGGCGATTAAAAACAACCGACGAAATAATTAAGGAACAACTTGAGCAAGGCGGAAGCGACGACGAGTTGGAGTTTGAATACTGATAAAAAAGCAGTCCCGAGTTTACTGTATCCTAAATAATACATAGTTTATCTTAGATTAATAATATATTTTTTTATTATATATGGTTAGATTTAAAATTGTCCCCAAAGTTATTGAGAGTGCTGATGGTGAGGTAGAGTGGAAACAAGAAGACGACACACCACCACCAAGTCCGCCGCCAGTTGAAGAACCTATCCCAGAAACAGAGTTAAAACGAGAACGAAGAAAAAAGAAGTTAAGTGAGGCACAACTCGCAGCATTGGAAAAAGGCAGAAAAAGAGTTCAAGAAAACAAGAGACAGAAAGAATTAAAAAAAATGAAAGAGGACGCAGAATTTATTGAAAAAGGAATACAACAGACTAAGTCAGCAAAACAAAAGAAAACCGACTTAAAAAAATCAACAAAAGAATCTAAAATTCGGGAAACTTTACTTGCTAAAAAAAAAAGAAAAGAATGGGAAACTCACAGAAAAGAATCGTGGGAGTTAATGCGAGAATCTACATTGGAAAAATGTGAAACTATTGAGGATTTTGATGAACTAAGTCAACATTTAGATACTATAGAAGATGAGGAGATATTTGACGATGAAAAGTTAAAAATCAAGTTAAATAAAATCTATGATACATATAAGTATGTCCCAAAAGAAACTGGATTCGCAGAAGAATAAATACGACCCAAAGAATTATGAAATTCTACCCTTGAAAAAATTAGATAAAGATGAAGTCGGTGAAGTTGATTTTGATATATTACCTAACCATCCATTTTTAGCATATGTGATTGGTGCTGTAAAATCTGGTAAAAGTCTGTTTATGGCAAATCTATTTTTTAATCCAAACTTCCCATACAAAGAACTATTTGATGTTAAGATTTTAATATCCAACACCGCATACAATGATAAGATTATGAAACCTATCTTGGAACAATTTGACTTTGTCTTTACAGATTACAACGATGCTCTAATGGAAGAGATAATCCAAATGGTTCAAGATGACGACAGTAATAGTAAGTATTTGTTAGTATTAGAAGATATTATCGGTAATGTGAATGTGAAGAGAGCGGGAAGTTCTATTGACGCATTGACGGGACTTACTACCAAATACCGACATATTGGAAATGAAGAGCAAGAAGGTAAATTGAGTATTTGTATTATATCTCAGTATTTTAAATATCTCAATGCTATTCAAAGAATTAATGCCTCTGCTTATTTTCTAATGGGCAATAGTCCCGAGATAGAATTAAAAAAAATGAGTCAAGAATTGTCGGTATTCGGTGGAAGTGAGAAAGAATTTATCAACATATATAATCAATCCAAACAAGAACCATTTGACTTTTGTTTCCTCAACATTCAAGATTTAACAGCACGAAGAAATTTTGAAGAAGAACCATTATGGGATATGACTAAAAAGAAAACCGACTTACCAAAAAAAGAAGAAGAAACCGATTTAGAATTAGATGAAGAAAATACCGACGACGAGAAATAAAATATAATATAAATATATAAATGGCGTATTTCAATCAACTACAAGGATATATGAGTAATCTCCAAGAAGGGATTAACCACGAAAACGATGTTAAACAAGAATACGGAAATAAATTAGCAAATACAATTGAAGATAAATTTAACGCCATATCCCAACAAGCGGAAGGTTGGGGTGGGGCACTTACTGCTGCTGGAACTGTTTGGAAACACGGTAGAAAAGTATACAGAACTCTTCAAAGTCAACAATCCGCCGCAACTGATGCCGCCACTACTACAGCAGAAACTACTGGTGGAGATGTTGCCGCTGCTGCTCAAACCGCAGTAAGTAATATCGGTAGTGCTGCCGCTACATTTACACAAGGTATAACATCGGCAAGTGCCGCTGGTGGACTTGCTTCCTCAGTTGCTGCCTCTGCTGCTCCCGCCGCCGCTGCTGCTGTTGTGGGTGGGGGAACAGCATCCCAACTTGCCGCCACTGCCCAAGCAGCGGGTGGTAGAATATCAGTTGCTGCTGGTAGGTCGGTAATCGCTGGACAACAGACTTCTACAACATCAGTTAATATGGGTGATGCTATTAACGCCGCAAGAGAAACTGGTCAAGCAGCGGGACAAACTGGGGGTTCTGCTGGTGCTCCAGCAGCACCTATCTCTGGAACTGCTACAGAACAATCTGCTCTAGTTGGACTTCAACCAACACCAAATCCAACTGCTGCTGGTGAGGGTGCTGGTAAGTCGGTAGTTGAGAGCACAGTCGGTGGTGATGAAGATGCGGCGAGTAGTGTAGTAAGTAATGTAGCATCTAAAGTAATGGGTGGTATGGATGCTGCTTTAGACGGCATTCCAGTTATAGGTGAAATAGTCGGTATTGGTAGTTTGATAGGTGGTTTAATACACGGATTAGATAAAAAGGGTGAACAAGCAAAGGCAGCATCAGCAAGTATGACCAGCGGAACATTCGGTGGTGGTCTGGATACATCCGTTTTCAAGGGGAACACACTTAGTAGCGGCGGCGGTGGATACACTGTCTAAATGTTTTTTAGATTTGATATGAGATTTTTTAGTAGTCCAAGAATATAACTTATTACAATCAGCACAAAACCAAGTATCCCCCTTCCTACTCGCCAGATATTTTTTGTTTCTCTTTAATTCTTTCTCGTGATTTTTATAGTAGTAAACCTTCTGTTGAGCAGCATATAAATTAGATTTTTTAGCATATCTTTTTTTATGATATTCAGCGGCACTTTGAGTCGGTATTTGTTTGTTTAACAACCAAAGTCCAGACATAGTTTCATCGTGTTTCTCAATCCATTCTCTTTCTCTTTTTTTCAAATCACCTCTTGTAATTCCATAACAAGTTTCTAGGACTAGGAGTTCTTTTTTTCCAAGCATATACATAGTCATACAAGTATTAATTATTGAGTTATGTTGTCTTCTTCTTTGTATCCAATTCTTAGTTGAACCATAGTAAATCTTATCATCATCTGGTGAAGTAATTTGGTAAATATAACCGACATCTAACAATTCATTATTATCCATATATAATAATAAAATAAAATAAAAACGAGAAAAGAACGCCAACTTTTAATCCCAAGATATAACCACTGGTTGGCATATTTTTTTCTTTTCTTTTTCTGCTAATTCTTCGCAGTTCTTAATATGAATCTTTGATTTTAAATGGTTATGAATATGACCTCTACTGATTTCTCTTTTACAAATATCACACATCAATTTCTCTTTTAACCATTCAGTATATCTCCTCATATATAATTTAGAATATATTTTTCTTTAAATTGATATTGCCGATACATTTGCGGCAATGTGGTTAGTGCCGATGATTGCCTCAAGATTGGTTATTTCAGCAAAGAATACTTTGGTTTTACCGATTTTATAATTTAATGGGTGGTTAATATCACTATGAGTATTACCGACAAATAACTTACCTATCATTTCTTTATGACCAGATTCCAAATCTTGTTCAAACAACTCTATAGAACAAGCAGTAGCAAGAGAACTGGATATGTGAATATCCTTAATTAAGAGTTGTTCATTGTGAGCAGTCGCATAAAACATTGACTTACTGCTGAAGTGTTTTGCTTGTAGAATATTGTAAACTGTGGATGTGGATGTTTGTTTTACCGATATATCACCTTGATTAGTAAATGTATTTCCAGAACTGAATACTGTGATTTTATTTACAGCACAGAACAAATTAGTTCCAGAAGCAATTCCCGACCCAGTATTAACTATGGTAGTTCCATTCATATTAAAGACGCAAGTCTGGGGTTTTCTTTTATTTGAATCACTTGTATCACTTACCAATCCTTCAACCTTGACTTGCCGAGCACCAGTTCCAGTATCTCTCACATCAAGAGCAGATGTAGACTTAACATCTAAGGCGGTATTCGCACCAGACCCATCACTGATTTTAAATACATTGAGATTACCACTACTACCTAATGTAAAAGTCCCAGCAACAGCAGTATCATCTATTGCTCTTATAACGGTATTACTTACTCTCGCAGAACGGTCTTCAATTTGAGTGTAGATTGGTTCAACTATTTCTTTCAACGACATTATAATAATTTAAGATATTTTAATTTGGAAAAATAAAATATATTAATAATATATAAAATGTCTGTTGCCGAAAACTCAAAATTTATTGCCCTCGTTGCCGATAATGGAACTGAATTCACAAGTGAACAAAAAGCGATTTTTACCGTTCACCCAGATATTGGTTTTGTTAAGGGTAAAGATTCATACCTTTCATTTGATATGCTCAACACTTGTCCTAATTCCCGAGTTAATTTATTTCCAGCAACTTCTGGTGCTTCCTCAATAATCCAGAGAATGGATATTTTCTCTCTTGCTAATGGTCAACTCTTAGAATCACTTACTAACTACAATTTGTGGTGTGGTATTGAAAACCAATATATGGAAGAAGATAATGCTCATTCCCAACTTAAGAACGGAACTGACCCAGAATGCCGTGCCTACACTTGTGCCCAAACAGCGGGAACCAAAGCAAATGTGCTTACAGAGCGTGGATATGCTGGAGACCCACGAGGAACTTTAGACTTAGGAAGTGAGTTATTTAGTCAAATATCTTCTGGTAGTGGTGTAGTAAGTGGTGCTAATCAAGAATTAGATGTTGATACTGAAATGTGTGCTAAAAAATTCTCTGCTCGTAAATTCTGTATTCCACTTAAGTCGGGAATCTTTTCTCATTTCGGCGTAAGTGAGAAATTAACTCCTATCCTATTATTTGGTGGTCTTCGTATTGAAATTACTTTTGCCGAAGATAAAAAAGTTATGACTCGTGCTTATGTTGCTAATGGTGCTCTTGATTCAAATGGAGCAAAAGTAATGGTCAAGGCAGACTCTATTGCTAATGGTATTGCTGTTGACGATATTGCTACTGCTGCTGCTAATGCTGGTCGTGGTGCTAAAACCTTGAAAACTATTGTTATTACTGGAACTAACATTGCCGACCCAGCAGACTTAGGTATTGTTAAGGGTGCTAATATGATTTTACAAGGAACGGGTGGGGCGACCCAAACTGAACAAGCATTTACTGTAGACCACGTCCACCGAGAATTTTCACAAACCGACGGAACACCGACTGCCCGAATCGTTATAGTCCCGACTGCTAATCTCGCAGCGTCTACTGGTTGTAAGATTTGCTTTGCTAATGATTCAACACAATCCACTTATAAACTCAAAAATGTTGAACTTAAGGTATTACAAGTAATCCCACCTCAAGGTATGATGAAAGGTATGATTAAGGAATCCCAATTTGACTACATATCTTGGGATTGTTTCTTGGATAATCTTCCACAGACTTCACTTAGTCATCAAAGCGACATTACTTCAGTTGCTTCTGCTGCTAAAAGTATCTTCACACACTACATCTCTGTAGCAAGTGAAAATGAAAAATATGGACAGAATTATTACAATGGTCAACCACCACACCGAACTTTCTTAAACTCGGTTCAGTATTTCATCAACAACAAACTTTACCCTCTCAAAGCATATGACCCTACAGCAAAAGGCGATAAAGTCGTTAATATGAATGAACTTGTGAAAGCATTTAAATCTATAGGTAAAGATGTTAAAAGACTTGGTGAATGCCGAAAGGGTAATATCTGTGATTACACTAATACTTACTTACACGCCAGAGAACTCGCACGAGGCGAACAATTTGTCTACAATCTTAAAGACGCTGAACCACAGATTCGTCTTCAATTTAGTAATTCCCGAGATACTGCTGTAGATGGGCAGACTTGCGGTAATGTGAGAATAATTAACTTTGTTTTCTCAGTTAAAACAATTATGATTAACAAAGATAATCTCCAACTTATTTTGTAAATGGAATTTTTTTATAATTAAAATATTTTATTAATATATAAAATGCCGATTGAAAAGAATTATTTTAGTATTTCGCCACTCAACGATAATCCTCTCCAAAGTTCGGGAACTAATGGTGTTGCTGGTGGTTTCTCATTCAAAGAGTCTAACCCAATAATCAAGTTCAGTCTTCCAGCAGTTGAAAAATTACTGGAAACACGGACACTGGTTCTATCTGGTCAGTTCATAGTTAAACAGCAAGATACAGACGAAGGATTTAGAAACCCGACTTACGCTAATTTAGAAAATGATAATGGTGCTTCTATATCTAAGGAAACTGCTTGTAATATCCCGAATCACGGCGGAGTTCACAATGTTATAGATAAAGTGGTTATTCAAACAAAAAAAACAAATACCGAGTTAATTAACATTCATAACTATCCAGCATACTCCTCACTTAGACAAGCATACACTAACAACGACGAAGATTACTTGTGGGGTAATGCCGCAAACCGAACACTATCACAAGGTAATCACGCCAACGAAGTCAATCGGCGAATCCAAATTATAGCAGACAAAACTGCCCAAGATTTGAAAACAAACAACAACCGAGAACTCGGTGTTCCATTCTCACTTAAATTAGATATTGATTTATTTCAGTCTGGAAACATTCATTTAGGTCAAGCATATACTAATGGTCTTATGCTCACTCTCCACTTAGCACCAGATTCTTCAGTGTTATTCCAGAGATTTAGAGATAAAGCATCAACTGGTGGTGGTGCGACAACTATGGACTTATCTAACTCTATGTATTGTTTAAGAAATCTTAAGTTAGAGGGACGATATATTGTCCCAACACCTCAAGAACTTAAGTCATACCAATCACAGATTCCACTCAATTCCCAACTTAACTTACTGAATGATATTCACGCTGACCAAGATAATATTTCTTACACTCCACAACTTAACTCGGTAAAAGCAATGTGTAATTTATATCTGGATAAAGACCAAACCAACAATCTCAACTACCAGCAACCTAACTTCCGTCTTCCAGTCGGTTTAAAACAAATAGAACACAAAAAAGATAATCTACGATTCCCATTCACATACCCACTCAAAGTCCAACCTAATTATGAATCTTTGGTTGAATCTGGTGAAGGTTCAATCAATCCTTCACAATACCTTAAGCGTGAAAACATTATGGGTGATATTGAAATTAGAAAACATTTTGAAAGAGCATTACTCGGTGGTATGGAAGCAAAACGAAGTTCTGCTAATATGCGACGAACTGCCAACAATTTAGAATTTGATTACAGAGATAGAACTAATGGTATTTACAGTGCTGGTAATGCTGCTGTTGAAGGAACTGCCGTAGCAACTACAGACGGAGTCGGTAATCAGTTATATCCAGAGTTATTAGGACTTGGTGTTGATTACACTTATGGTGTCGGTAATTCTCTCAATTACATTAATCGGGATTACTCTAATACAGTTCATTCTGGAGTCAATGCTGGTTCTCTGTTGCTTCCAGTTGATAGGCGAAACAAGAGTGAGTTAGTCCAGACTTTCGTCAAATACAATGCCGCACTCAATTTACAGACTTTAGTGAAAACAATGTAAAGTTAATTTTTGTCTAAACTTTTTTTTAAAAAGTTTGTTATATTTTATGTTGGGGAAGTTGTTAAAGAGAATAGTTTGTAAGATGACTATATGTTGTAAATCTAATTGTAGTTTAGAACCAGATATTCATAGTCAATTAGTTAAGTCAGTTGAAAAATAAAATATATTAATATTATGGACTTAAAGATTTATAAAATCAACAACGGATACAAAATCGGTAAAAAAGATGGTTCAAGATTAGGAGAAATTTATGGTCGCAGGTATTACATTACGAAAAGACCTATGCGACGAGACCCAGCAAAGAAACTCTTAATAAAACTACAACTTGCCGAGCAAGGTAAACGGATAAAAGTCAAGTCCCGAAAAAAAAAATTTTGTGATGGTTGGATAAGAATTGACCCCATCAAGACTAAAAGAAAATATGTCTACACAGATGACCCAGCGGAAGGTTGGGAAGATTTATTATATTATTTTTAATTTCTTGGTTATTTATATAAATGACTTCAATCAACTTAGTATCGCCAGTTGGAAATGGACACACCTATTCAGTTAGATTTAGAGAACCATTAGTTATTGAACCTAATTCAAAGGTATATTTGAACTTCGCAAAGTTCAAAAGAAATTCTTCAGTATATTTTACAAGCGACCAAACTATAGAAGTTTTGTTAGGTGATGTATTACCGACTGTTATACCAGCAGACACATCTATATCAAACTCGGTAATGACTCTCAACAGTATTACTATCCCAAGTATAAATCCAATTACTGGACAAACTGGATACACACCAGACCAATTAGAACTAGTTATTAATGAAAGACTTGGTGGTGTTGAAGATGTTGATGCTGATTATGGAATCCGTGCCGTAGGAGGTGTGCCTAAACAAATGTTCCTTTACAATCCAGTCTATGAAAGAGAAGACACTTCCAAAATTGCTATAGGTTGGTATAAAGATTATAATCTTTCAAATCAGTCTGCTACTAAATGGATTGGATTATCCGCAGAACATAACATAGGAATCGGTGCTGGTGGTGATGGAGAAGTTGCTGTTAAAACTTCTGCTGATTTTGGTGCTGGTATTTATTATGATTGTTATGGATTATCTAAACAAGCATACGATTTCTCATATATCGGTAAATTGGATAGTCCAGCACCACACAATCTAATTACATTCAAAGCAAATAAAACTGCTGGTGGACAACAAGGTAATATTTTCTTAGGACTTAGTTCTATGGACATCGCAGATGCTGTTAAGTCTGGTGGTAGTGATTGGACTGAATATGCTGATGCTGGTTCACATAATAAATTTACTCAAGGCACGGGTGGGACACAGACTTCAGTTTCAACAAGAACATTACTGAATCCTATTCTTTATCAACCAAACACTACCGACGCAATCCAGAATTCCGCTGGAGCGGCAAGTCTTATAACAGCAGTTCCCCAAGCATTTATGGGTGTAGAACTTACTGGTGGTGCTTCTCCAAAATTAAATGTATGGCGAGGAATTAACTTTGAAACTTCTGGTGGAACACCAACTCATCCAGCAAAAGAATTAAACAGAATGGAACTATTATGGACTTGTCCTATACAGTCTTTAACAAATGGAATAGCAATAACCGAGATTCAAATTAAATTAGCAATCCAGACTTACTGGGCAGAAGGATTTGCTGCTAAAAAAACTGATAAATTAGGATTCCGTATATTTAATCTTAGTTCCTCACAAAGTGTGAGTAGTTCTAATATTATATATGATAGTAAGAATGCTACCAATTGGTTAACTTATAACTTTTTCAAACAAGATGGATTAACCGACTTTACTGCTGGGACTGATGCTCAAAAAGCACAGAAGGCAAACTCACAAATTCCATTCAATGTATTAATGTCTGCTCAAAAAAACGGCGAAGGATTTGAGGATATTGAGATGATTGGATTTGAGAAAATCGGTGCTAATTCCCCACTTGGAACAGCGACTAATGCTTCACCTATTACTTTAGTTCAAAATTATCAATTGAAATTTTCTGCCGAATTAGCAAAATATGTATGTTGGTGTTTTAACAAGTGAACCATACAATCCCAACGCTCCAGAAGGTGAAGTCCAAAAAATATCAAAGACTGATGCTGACCAACATACAGACGAGTCTTACTCAATCTTCCTCAAAAATTTATCAATATCAGCATACAAGAATATACAGAGTAAAGCAATGAGTTCTGGTAATAATGTTCAGTCGGCGGGTTATTCCCAACCTATTATACACGATGTTCCAACACCTTACGCAGATTCCAAAATAATTAATAATGGTAGTGGTGATATACAAGTCGGGACTTTCCAACCGTCCATACTTAAGAAACTTGATTTAGATAATAACCGACAAGTTCTCAATTCACTTGATGTAGAAATTCGGGATATTGAAACTAATGAAATTAGTGAGGGACTTAGTGGGAGTGTAATCAATTTCACGATAGAAAAACCTATGTAATACTTTTTAAAAAAAAGTAAAGCAAAAACATTTATGTAGGTAGATAGTAATGAACAATCTAAATTCAACCAAACATATTTGCCAACGACCACCACGAAAACCCAACACTCTTGCCGAACAAATGAAGATTAAGAGATTTGACCCTATAGAACTGAAAGCGTGGAATTCAATTTATCCCGACATAACTTATAAAAATAAAAAACACAATTCACAGAAGATATTTGATGGGAAAGTCCAAAAAGACGCTCCTCAAAAACCACCACCAAAGAAAGAATTTGATATAGTTAAAAAACAGAAAGCATTGCCTTATAAAAAGAAGAAACCAAAGAATCCAAAAGTATTTCAAGAAAAAAAGAAATTGAAAAAATAAAATATATTAATAATATATAAAATGTCTATT
>JGI24006J15134_10000911_pt1 | contig 17119 bp, 12 predicted proteins | sample LinPmetageLP53_FD_15134 | JGI IMG/M metagenome (IMG submission 15134)
TTAAATCCATAGGTAAAGGTGTTAAAAGTATTATAAAATCACCTATAGGTAAAGCAGCCATATTAGGTTTCGGTGCTAATGCTCTTATGGGCGGCGGTGGATTAAGTGCCATTCTTGGTAAAATGGGAATGACACAACCAGGATCTGGTTTTGGGGGTGGTTCTGGAATCATGGGTTTATTTGGTAAAGCTAAAAATTTTATAGGTGGTTTATCTGGTACACAAAAATTATTAGGTGGTGCTGGTATCTTAGGTCTTGGAGGAGCTTTCGGAGGTATGGAAGACGAACAATTAAATGAATTAAAAGGAAACCCTGAGGCATTGAAACAATATTTAAGACAGTACTATTCAAATTTAAATAAGAACGCTACACAAGAAGAAGTAGATAACTTTGTACAAACTAACACAGCAGAATATAGAGCTAATGGTGGTAGAATAGGTTATGCAAGTGGTAGTGACCCTGTAATTTTACCTAAAGCTAAACCAAGAGAAAGTGATGGTAAAAGAGTATTAGATCTTTTAGCTAAAAATAAAAAAGCTTCTCAAAACACTTTAGGATCAAAAACTTTATTTAATCTAGTAGGACAAAATGCAGCTAAAGCATATAAAGCAGGAGACATTAGTAAGTCTCAATATGATAGTATGATGAAGCCTTTCTTTGGTGAGCCTAGTGAGAGATTAAGTAAAAAAATATCTGAAGAACGAAAAGAATTAAGAGCCAATGGTGGTAGAATAGGTTTTAATGAAGGTAGTTTAGATCCAAAAATACGTGAGATAGTAATAGATCTTATGGATAACGAGGGTTTTGAATTTGGTAAAGCGGTTGAAGAAGCTTATAAAAGAGTTGAAAAAACTAAACCTGGAAAAGCTAACGGTGGTAGAATAGGTTTTTCTAATGGTACTTTAGGTGGAGACACTAAATATAATTCAATGGTAACTAAAATGTATATTGAAGCTGGTGGTCAAGAAGGTACAGGAATGGATATAGTATCTTTTGCTGATCAATATTTTCCTAAAAAAGCTAATGGTGGTAGAATAGGTTATGCTTACGGGTCAGATGAGATCGTGGATCAAGCCTCAGGGATCATGGGCCTTCCTCAAAGAACTAATAGCGAAGGTATAAAAGAGCTAGATTTAAGAGATAGTGGTGGATTTATTCCTCCAGTTGGTGTAAAAGAAAAGGCAGATGACGTTCCAGCAATGTTATCTAATAACGAATTTGTAATGACTGCTGATGCTGTTAGAGGTATGGGTGGTGGTGATGTAAATAGAGGTGCACAACGTCTATATGATCAAATGAAAATGCTTGAAAAAGGAGGCAGAGTATAATGGCCGTAAATGAAACAAGAGTATTACCCGCAGAATATATTGAAGCTGGTGGTAAAAGTTATTTAAATGATTTAACTACAGCAGTAGGTGATTATAAAGCAGCAGACCTCTCAAAGGTTTATGGTTCACAATTTGTAGCTGGACAAGATCCACTTCAACAAGAAGCTGTTAAACAAGCTACTCAAGGTATAGGTTCATACCAACCTTTTTTAAATGCAGCGCAAGCAGCAACGGGACCTCAAGGTTATCAACCTTATATGTCTCCGTATCAACAAGAAGTAATTGATCAAACTTTACAAGGTTATGATATTCAAGCACAAAAAGGTATAGGTTCAATTTCACAAAACGCTTATAACGCTGGAGCATTTGGTGGAGCAAGACAAGGTGTAAGAGAAGCAGAATACCAATCGCAATCAGATTTAAATAGAGCAGCACTACAAGCACAATTATTAGGTCAAGGATTTAATCAAGCTCAAAATTTAGCTCAGAATCAATTTAATCAACAGACTTCTTTAGCTAGTCAAGTTCCTAATTTACAAGGTCAACAAATTGCTGGTCTACAAACTTTAGGTTCAGGTCTACAAACACAAAGACAAGCAGAGTTAAGTGCACAACAGCAGTTAGCTACACAAAATTTAAATCAAGGTTTAACAGCAGCTCAACAATACGGTGCAGGTGTTACAGGATTGATTGCAGGATACCCTGGAAAAACAGTTCAAGAAGTAACTCCTAATGCAAGTCCTATGGCTAATTTATTAGGTACAGGTACTACGNTNGCTGGAATATACAGAGCATTNAACCCTTCAAAAGGATAACATGAGTAAAGTATTTAAAAGACCTATGTTCAGAAGAGGCGGGAACGTTGGAACAGGCATCATGACTGGTATTGTAGATAGATCTATGCATGCTGAAGATCCTTTTGTAGGAGACACTAATCAATTTTCAGATCCAATTAAAAGATATAAAAACGAAGCTGCAGATTTAAATACACAATATAAAAATAATTCTTTTGTACCTTATGAACCTAACGAACAAGAAATTAAAGACACTTCTCCTGTATTGACTACACAAGCTGATATGACAATGCCTGAATATAGTAAACCTGATTTTGGACCAGAGAGAGATGTTAAATATTTTAAAGATAAAATTATGGAAGGTGCTGGAGAATATGGAGGAATGGATCCATTAACTTCTTTCTTATTAACAGCAGGACCTGCAATAACTAAAGCAACATCTTTTGGTGACGCTATATCAAAATTAGGACCAGCAAATAAACAATTAATAGAACAAGCAGAGAAAAAAGCAGAGTACTTAAGAGAAATAGGTTTAACTGCATCTGAAATGTCTTTATCTAATCAAGAAAAAATAGAAGGTAGAAAATATAAATACGGTGTAGATTTAAAAGATAAAGAATACAAATGGGCTGAAAATATGAATAACAGGCTGTATGGTGAAAAAGCTACAGGTGTACAGTGGGCTAAAGAAGCTTTAAAACAAAAAGAAAAACTTACTAGAGAAGATTGGCTATCACAACAAGCTGCAGTACTTAGTAAAGCCAGCGCCGCTGATGCCAAAGCTTGGGAAATTGAAATGGCAAAGAACAATCAAAGTGATGCAATTGCATTAATTAAGGAAAAAGCAGCATCACAAAAAGAAATTCTTGCCTCTGAAAGAGACTTAAGATTAGGAGATGATAAAAAAGCTTTGATTACAAAAAGAATAGCTGAGTCAATGGATGAAGATAGAAACATGAGTTATGCTACAGCTGAAAATGAAGCTAACTGGATACATGGAAACAACACAAAATACAGAGACCAAGGTAAAATAGGTTTTGTTTTAACGGAATCACAGCTTAAAGATCCTACTAAATACGCTAAAAAACAAGCACAGAAGGGAGCAGGAGATGGTTCTATTCATTATGATCCTGTTGATAATACAGTTTATCAAGTTCAAAAAGATGGTGAAGGTGGATATACTTTAGTAGAAGTATTTGAAACTGGAAGTTCAGGAGCTACTAAACAAAAAAATGAAAAAATTGTAGTAGAAAAAGAATCCCAAGGGGATAAAGAAATTATTAAATTAACACCTCAAGCTGTAGGTTTTGATAACAAACCTGTATTTGAAAAATTATCAGAAGTTAGATCTGTTATGGAATTTCCAATGACAGGACAAGAAATGATAGATAAATATGAAATTCCAGAATCTTTATGGGGAAGCATTAATAAAAAACAAACTTATAAACCTATTTTACCAGGGATGTCGGCATACCAAGAGGGAAATCGTTTTGATAAAGACAACCCTTATAAAATGATACAATCAGACAATTAGGATTTTAAATGGCAGAATACGTTGCATCTTTAAACTCAGCAGAAAGTGATAATGAGACAAGTTGGTATAAATCTTTTGGTGCGGGTCTTGTATCAGGTTTAATTAAAATACCTGAAGGTGTTGTATCCTTAGGAGCAGAGTTAGTAGATCTTGGTGCGGATTCAAATACTGCGGCAGACGTAGAACAATTTTTTGATAAAATAAATCCTTTTGAAGAAATAGCTGAAGAAAATACTATTGGTAAACTAACTGAAGCTATAATGCAGATAGCTGTTCCTGGAGGAATAGGATTTAAAGTTGCTAGTACAGCTGCAAGAAAAATGACTACTAAAGCTTTAAAAGCAAAACGTAATAAAGCTTATGCAGATTTTGGAAAAGGAGATAAGTTTTATAAAGCTAATAATCCTTTAACTAAAGGAACCTCCAAAGGAGTTAAAGTTTCAAAAAATTATAATAGAGACAATTTAACTGAAGCATTAGACAAAGTTAATAAATTAAATAAAGGACTTAAAAAACCTAGATTTGCAGCAGCTGTTTTAGGAGGAGCCGCAGGGGAAACTCTTGTTGTTGACAATGATGCGATAGGTACTTTTGGAGATATGTTTGAAGGTCCTACTTCATTAGATAGAGATTCTAGTTTAAGCGGAAGCGATGATGCTGCTAGAAAATTAATGAATAGATTTAAATTTGGTGGAGAATCTATTTTTGCAACACCTGTAGCTTATGGCATAGGTAAAACAGCTAAACTTTTAGCAAACAGAGGTGCCGATTTAGCTTATAGTAATTCAGCATTTGAAAGATGGATAGATAAATATATTAGAGCTGCTTTTAGTCCTAGAGGAGCCTTACCAGCAGAAGTATTTGCAAAAGAAATGGAAAAACAAGGTTTAAAAGTTAAAGATACTTATAGAGCTAAAGAGATTGTATCTAATATAACTAAAATTACAGATTCTTTTTTCCCTACTGTTCAAGAAGTAGCAGATAAAACAGTTAAAACTAAAGGAATAGATAAATTATCTTTCAGCAAAGAATTAAATAACTTACTTGTAAGTGGAGATTTATCAAAAGGAATTGATGAAAAAGCTTTTGCTAATATAATAAGTAAATTAAATCAAAAAGGTATTGGTAAAAAACAAACTGAAGCTTTGTTAACTTCTTTAAGTGAGGGTAGAGCAGAGTTTAATACTCTTTTAAACATACTTAATAAAAATTCTAAAGGAATTAAAAGAGGTGCTTCAGATGAATTAAAAGATTTATTTAAAAACAGATTAGATAAATATGTAGGACATACTTATCAAATTTTTGAACATAGAAGTAATATCTTTAATGCTTTTAGAAAATATAAACCTACTGATGAATCATATAAAAATGCAATAAATGTATTTACAAAAAATGGAACAAGAACTGAACAAGAAGCTAGATCAATTGTAGATGATATTTTAAGACAAGCAGAAAAAGTAAAATCTCCAAAAGATTTACCTGATTTTAAATATATATCTAAAACAATGGAAAAAGGTGGATCAAAAGAAGTTTTTAAAATAGGTTTAAAATCAACATCAAAAGGATCAGCTAGTGAAAAACAAGCTCTTAAACAATTATTTGGACAAGTAGAAGATCCTAGGTTTACTTTATTTAATGGTATTAGTAATCTTTCAAACATAGCCAGAACTGCAGATTACATAGGTCAAATATCTCTTAAAAATGATCAAGTTCAAGCAAAAGGTGGAAGAGGTTTTTTTTGGAAAAATGAAGCCGCTGCAAAAGAAGCAGTTAATTCTGGGGAAACTGGAATAGAAGTAGTAAGAATGAGTGAAATTTTAGGTGAAATTGATGCTACAAAAAATATTATAAATCCTTTAAATGCTAAATGGACTACTAAAGAAATAGGTGAAGCTATAAAATTTGCAAATGATATTCCAACAACTTTTCAAGGTTTTGTACGAGGGGATAAAAAAATGAGTGGTCCTGAAGCAGGAGTTAGTTGGTTTTATAGAAACTTATTAATGTTTCCAAAAGGTGTTTCACAAATGGCAAAAACTATTTTTTCAATTCCAACTCATATAAGAAATTTTATGAGTGCAGGAGCTTTTAGTGCAGCTAATGGTATCATACCTTTTGCATTAGAAAATCCAAAAACATTTGCTAAAGCTTTTAGAAGAGGAATAGGTGAATCTGGTTTATTAAAACTTGGTGGAGTGGAAGCAGGGACTGCTGCTAATCAAAGAGCATATAGAGATATGTTAGAATTAGGTATAACAAATTCACAAGTTCAATTAGGAGATATGACTTCTTTGATTAAAGATTCTGCAGGTGGAAAAAATTTATTAAATAATGATTATGGTTTAAGTAGAATGTTCAAAAAATTTAAAAAAATAGGAGAATTTTTTCAAGGTAAATATATGGCAGAAGATGATACCTTTAAAATTACTAACTTTGTTGTAGAATTAGATAGAATAGTTAAAGCCACTGCTAAAAGTAAAAACATGACTGTAGAAGCTTACGAAAATTCAATTGGTTTAGTTAAAGGTTTTGAAAAAATAAAAAATGGTATTCCTATAAGAAATGAAGCTCTTTGGAAATTAAAACAAGAAGCTGCAGAAATTGTTAAGAATACAGTACCTAATTATGCTTACGTTGGACAAGCAGTTAAGACTGCAAGACTGTTGCCTATTGGTAACTTTATGTCTTTTCCATCTGAAATTATAAGAACTACTACTAATATTGCTAGACAAGGTGTTAAAGAACTTTCACATGTAAAAGGTGAGGGAGTAGTTAGAATTAAAGGAAGTAATATAGGTTTAACAGTTACAGAAGTATTAAAAGATGGAAGTACTAGAGTAGTTAAAAATAATGCTATTACTAATGGAACATACGGAACTGGAATGAAAAGAATTGCAGGTATGGCCACTACTTTAACTGCTGTTCCTGTTGCAGTTACTGAAGGAGCAAAAGCTTTGTACGATGTAACTGAAGATGAAATTGATGCGATGAGAAGATTTGTTCCTGATTGGTCTAAAAATTCTACGTTAGTTCCAATTAGAGATGATGATGGCGAATTAAGCTATATAGATTTTAGTAAAAGTAATGCTTACGATTTAATGGCTAGACCATTTAGAACTTTAATGAGTAATATTCAAGAAGGTCAAGAAAATGGAGACACTTTATTAGAAGGATTTACTGCAGGGGTAGGTGAAGCAAGTGGAGAAATTATGAATCCATTTATATCCGAATCTATTTGGACAGAAGCTATGGCAGATTTAGTTATAAGGGGTGGAAGAACTTCTGAAGGAAGACAATTGTATACTGATCAAACTCCACTAGGAGATAAAATGGCTATTCAATTTATGCATTTAGGTAATGCTTTAGCACCTTCTTACAAACAAGGATTAAGAATAGGACAAGCTTCTTTTGGAATACCTGATAAAAGAGGAAATGAATTAGAAATAGGACCAGAGTTAGCAGGATTCATGGGATTTAGACCTGTTAAAATAGATCCCTTAGATGCAATGAATTTTAAAATTGCAGGTTATCAAACAGGAATAAGAAATGCTAGAAGAGAATTTACAGGAGGATTTTTTGGTCTGTTAAAAGGTGGTTCTATAGATGACAATGATGTTGTTAGTAGATATATTAAATCTAATAAAGCTAGATTTGAAGTTCAAAAAGAAATGTTTAGAGATTTAGAAGCTGCTCAAGAGTTAGGTAATAGTTCTTCTGAACTAAGAAAAGTATTTAAAGAAAGACAATTAAGTGGAAAAACATTTAATAATTTGAATAAAGGAAGATTTGAACCTTACTACCCTTCTAAAGATATTATTAAAAAATTTAAAGAAATATCTTTAAATTTAGGTGAAGATAATGCTTTTTTATCAGCTAGAGGAGATTTAAATTCTATTAAAAGAGATCTTAAAGCTTTAGGTTTTGATGAAAGATTTAGAGCAGACTTTGCTGTAGGTGGACATGTAGAATCTACCGCCTTTACAGAATCCATGGATAATATAACTACTGTATTAGCCGAAGTAGATTTTGATATGCAAAATTTAAATTTAGAAGAAGAGTTTGATGATCAAATTGATATTAATGAGTACATTACCAAACAAGAAGTACAAACTCCAATGTTACCACAGACTCCAATGCCTAACCAAAATGTTATACAAGCAAGTGTTAAGGCTCAAGCAACGGAACCTTTGAATGAGGGATTAACCAACACAGAAAACGCATTATTATCTCAAGAAGAAAAAATGATTAGATTAAGACAAAGAGGTTTAGCATAATGGATTATTTGGGAGGTTTGATAAGCTGGTCTTATCGGGGTTTGAATGTAGCGGGGGTTATATTCCAATGGTAAAAAATTTAGCTTTAATTAAAATAGAATCTCACGAAAAACTTTGTAGAATAATGCAGAAACAAACTCAAACTGATATTAAAAATTTACAAATTCAAATTAATAGAATTGAAAAAATATTATTAGTTTGTGCAGGTACTTTATTAGCTGGTATGGCCAGTGTTATTTTAATGTTACTTGATAAAATTTAGATCCACTCTTTAAAATCTTCATCCATAATTGCATTAGCAATATTAACTTTATTACGTAAAGCTTTTACAATTCTTTCATCAATAGTATCCTGAGCCATGATATCAATATAAGTCATTTTTTGTGTTTGACCTATACGATCTATTCTAGCTTCTGACTGTTGACGTTTCTCAAGGTCATAACCATTAGAGAAATAAACCATGTTACTTCCAGCAGTAAGTGTAATACCATAACCACCGGTGTGAGTAGTACCTACAAAAAATCTACAAGCATCATCATTCTGAAACTTTTTAATATTCTTAGATCTTGCATCAGTGTCTGTTGCACCATAGTAATCAACAACAGAGTCTTCACCGTATACTTTTTTTATTTCTTTAATTATTCTTCTGACATCATGAGTGTAGTGAGACCATATAATAGTTTTACCTTCTATATTTTCTAGTATACTCATTAATTCATTTAGCCTGCTGCAAGGTAAATCTTTTATAGTACCATCATCAGAAGTAAAATGACCACAAGTAATTTGATGTAGTCTCATAAGTTGAGTCATAACAGTTGCAGAGGATTGCATCTTACCTTCTAAGAAAGCTACTGCTTCTTTTTTCATCTGTTGGTAAACTGTTTTTTGTTCTTTAGTTAGTTCAACATAATGTTTAACAAAAGTTTTTTCTGGAAGATCTAAACAATCTTCTTTTAATATTCTGTTAGAGAAAGGTTTTATCTTATCAGACAGTTCACCCAGGTTCACGTAGCCTGTAACAATTTCTATTCTTCTACCATTGACTTCAATCTTTCTCATGTTGGCATATCTAGATCGAAACGTGTAGTAAGAATCATGCCCCAGGAGCCATGGATCAAGAAAGGCACATTGACTAAATAAATCTAATGGAGATTTAGTAACAGGAGAACCTGTTAAAATTCTTCTATACTTTGCACTGTCTCTTAATGCTAAAATATTTTTAGTTCTATTTGATGTTGGAGTTTTAATAGTTGTAGACTCATCAATTGCAATCATTGCTTTGTGACAAGATAAAAATTTAGCTGCAAAAGCTGCACCATCACCTGTAGAAAAAGTTTCTACATTCATAATTAAAATATGTAGATCAGTTCCAGTTTCAAATAATGTATTTAAAATTTTTCTTTGTTTAACTGTCTTGTCAGTTGTTTTCCAAAGTACTACTTTTTTTTCTATATGATCTGGTAAGTGAGTAGGAATTTCTGAGTCATACCAATTTTTATATACACCTTTAGGTGCTATCAATAATAGACCATTTATATCGCCTCTATCATAGAGAATAGCGGCATTATCTAATAATACTTTAGATTTACCTGTACCCATTTCCATGAAATAAGCGAAGTTTTCTTTGTCCCAAGACTCTTCTAATGCTTTGAGCTGATGCTCAAAAGGCTTCGTTTTAAATTTATAGTTCATAATTTGCTTTTCTTTCTATAGATGATATATATGTGGTTAAAATAAAAAGTCAATGAGCAAAGTATATTTAACACAGGAGATTCCTGTAGACAGAGACACAGGACAGCCTAAATACAATGTATTAGGGGCTTCTAAGTATGGCGACATAATGACGCTGCTTCCTATGTATTCACAGATTATATTATCTCCTGGCCCATTAATTTTAAAACTTAGAACTCTTCTAAAGAACTACAAACCTGAAGATTATTTACTACTCTCAGGCGATCCCGCAGTTATTGGTGTTGTTTGTTCCGTTGTTTCAGATATAACTAATGGAAAATACAAGCTTCTTAAATGGGACCGACAAGAAAAAACATATTACCCGATCGAAATAAATATTTTTCAAAACTAGTATTGACAAAAATTATAAAACTCCTATATATCTTTGATATGAAAGCGAGGAAAAAATAATATGTCAATTAACTTAAGAGAAGACGCTCCAGATCAGAGCAATATAATTGATCCAAAAAAACTATCTGAAGAAGTTGAGAAATTAGTATCAATTCAAAAACAGATAAAATCCAACGAAGATAAAATAAAAGATTTAAAAGAAGACGAGAAACATTTTAGTACAATCGTTATTCCAAAATTAATGGAAGAGATGAATCTAAAAAGTTTAAAATTACAAGATGGTTCTGAACTGTCTGTAAAAAAAATCTTCAGCACCACCATGAAAGCGGATAGAAAAGGTGAGTGCGTACAATGGCTTCGAGACAACGGTTTGGGTGATATTATAAAAAATAATATTACAGTATCATTCGGTCGTGACGAGGAAACCAAGGCTGCAGAATATGCTACCCTTGCAAAGGGACAGGGCTATGAACCTACTCAAGAAGAGAAGGTTCACCCGTCCACTTTAAGAGTAGTGATGGAGGAAGTTCATACCAAAGGTAAAGAAATTCCTGCTGATCTATTTTGGACGTTTGACGGAAGTCAGACTAAAATAAAAAGTAAGTAACATTAAACGATAACCCAATAGGATATATATGAGTACAGAAAGTACAATCGTTAAGAAAGATAATGCAGGAGCATTATCCACAATCAACCTAAGAGCAGACTCTGGTAAAGGAACTGAAGAGATGCAATCAAGTGATAGGTCAACACCTATTTTAAAAATCCTTCATCAATTATCTCCAGAATGCAATTCAAGAAGTGCAAAGTATGTTGATGGCGCTCAACCTGGAATGATTTATGCATCCAGTTTTGGTAGCTTAGTCAGCGGTGAGAAAGGTTTAGATATAATTGTATCTCACTTTCAAACTAGGTACCCTGAATGGCAAGAAAGAGGAGATAGTACTGCTGCACCAGTAGGTACACACCTTAACCCACCAGCAGATGCTGTTGAGGAAAAAGGTGGTAGATATAGATTATCTAATGGTAATTATGTAGAGAAGACTATGTATTTCTATGTGATAGCTATTTTAGAAAATGGATCTAGATCTGCTGTAATACCTATGAGATCATCTAACTTAACTCCAGGTAGAGATTTGAATGATATGATTTCAAATTTAAGAATGGAAGATGACAAAGGTTCATTTCAACCTGCATCTTTTACAGCTGTGTTTAAATTAAAAACAGCAGGTAAGAGTTGGGGAGATAAGAACTGGCATGTGTATAAGCCTTCTTTTGTTAAGATGCTAAATGTATCTGAAACTAAAGATGCTGAGTTATATCAAGCAGGTCAAAAGCTACAAGCTGAAGTATCAAAAGGTTCTACGCAACCTAAGTACGAAAAGGTTGAAGCTGATAAAACCAAAAAAGATATTATCTAATCCCTCTGAGGGACATTTGCAAGTGGAAGTGGCGATGGGAGACTATCGCCACTTTTTAAAAAAACAAACTTTGACAGGATTGTATGAAAGATTATTCAAAATATTTTGAAGGCTTAAAAAGAAATTATGGTGTCTGTAAAACCAATGAAGGTTTTATAGATGCAGAGACAGGTAAAAAAAGATACCCACACGAATGGTCTGGTATTCCTGTCAGTGAATTAGATTACCAAGAACATCTAAAAGGAAACAAATCTATTGGAATTCAACCTTGTACTGATGAAGGTAAAGCAAGATTCGGTGCTATTGATGTAGATAAGTATCCAATAGATAGACAATTTTATTTAAAAATTATTGAAGAGAAAAATCTCCCAATAATTCCTGTCCTGTCAAAAAGTGGTGGACTACATTTATATGTGTTCACCACTGAATTTGTTAAGGCAAAAGAGATAAGGGAATTTTTGGAACAGGTTTTATTCTTATTCAAACTACCCATTAATACAGAAATTTTTCCAAAGCAAACTACTCTTGGAGAGAATGCAGATGGAGAAAAAACAAATGGTAACTTCTTAAACTTACCTTACAACAATATGTCTAGAAGAGCATTACTTCCTACGGGAGAAGAGATGGACTTAGATATGTTTATCAAAGTAGTTATTGCTAATGCTCAAACTAAAGAACAATTAAAAAATATTAATGAGAGAATTGTTAAAGATGAGTTAACCGGTGGAGACAAAGAGTTTGATGATGGTCCACCATGTTTAGGAATACTAACTAAAGAAGTTATGAAAGATGGTAGAGATAGATTTTTATATAACTACATGGTGTTTGCTAAAAAAAAATATCCAGACAAGTGGCAAGAGAAAATTATAGAAGCGGCAAGAAAGTATTTTGAATTTGATAGTAACTGGACAGACATTCATGTTAATGCAAAAGTAAAAAGTTGGAGTAAAGATACTAAAGGACATACTTGTAATGATCCTTTAATAGCACCTGTATGTGTTAAAGCAGTGTGTGTAAAAAGAAAGTTTGGAATCATATCTGACAATAAACCTAGATGGCCTATGTTATCTGCATTACAAAAATTAAATATAAAACCTACACCTGAATGGTATTTCACAATAGAAAAAGAAAATGGAGAAACTAAACAAGTACATGCTAAAAATATTCATAAAATAGAAAGTCAAAAAGAATTAAGAGCAGTTATAATGGAGCAAGCTCATGTAGTTCCACCTCAAATAAAAGGTAATGACTTTCATGAAATTATAAAATCTTTATTTGAAGGAAATAAAATAGATGTTATCGAACCAGCAGAAGGTACAAATCCATCTGACATATTAAGAAATCATTTATATAGATATCTAAATGAACCTGCAGCTAAACAATACAGTTCATTTCAAAGTGGTAGACCTTTGTTAGATGATGATCATGCTTATTTTTTATTTACATCTTTCTATGATGATATCAAAACTTATGAATGGAAAGAGTCTTCAGCAAAAACATCTTTGATGATTAGAGATTTATTCCCAAGTAAGAAACCTGAGGATGAAGCTAAGTTTGATCACAGTAAAAGATTTCCAGGTAAAGATTCAAAAGGTAAAATATTTCCACCATTAAAAACTTTAAGAATACCTTTGAAGTATTTTAAAAAAGATGAAGACGTTCATGAGATGGTAGAGTTTAAAAGTGAAGACGATATTATATAATGATTTATAAATACTATGGACCACCAGGAACTGGTAAGACCTACAAATTAATTAGTAGGGCTAAAGCTTATGCTAGGACAGGTATACCTTTACATAAAATAGGATACTTTGCTTTCAGTAGAAAAGCAGCTGGAGAAGCAAAAAAAAGAATGCCCTCTGATGATAAAAACTTACCTTACTTCCAAACTCTACATGCTTTTTGTTTTCATTTCTTAAAATTAAAAGAACAAGATATAATGCAGCCCTTTCATTATGAAAACTTTGGTAAGAAAATAAATATAAAAGTTAAATACACAGACAAGTATAACAAAGACGAAGTAAATTTTTTAACTTGTGACAATCCTTATTTTCAAATCATTCATAAATCTATTAACAGATGTACTTCTATTGAAGAAGAATACGATTTAAATGAACACAATGGTAAAGATATTAAATGGGCTACTTTAAAATACATAAATGATAATTTAAAAAACTATAAAGAAAAAAAATCATTATATGATTTTAATGACATTGTAGATCTAACTATTAAGAAAAAAGATCACCCTGACTTTCCAACTTTTAAAGCTATATTTATAGATGAAGCCCAAGATCTATCACCACTACAGTGGAAACTATTCGATGTATTAAAAACAAAAACAGAAGATATGTACTTAGCAGGAGATGATGACCAAGCTATATTTGCTTGGGCTGGTGCAGATGTAGAGAGATTTATCAAAGAACCTGCAAAAGAAAGGGTTTTAAAGTACTCAAAAAGGATCTCTTTAAGGGTCCAGCAAGAGTCAGAGAAGCCTATTGAAAGAATTATGGGCATTCGTAAGCATAAAAACTATTTTCCTAGAGATTTTATTGGAGAATCTGATGAGATAGCTAACTTAGGTCAAGTAGATTTAACTCAAGGTAAATGGTTAATATTATCTAGAACCATATCCAGGCTTATGAAAATAGATGAAGAATTAAAAAAGAAAAATTTATTCTTTGAAACAAACAAAGGTAAGAGTTTTAAAGTATCTCTGTACAAGTCAGCTATGAATTATGATCTATGGACTAAAGGAAAAATTTTAGAAGATAAAGTTATAAAAGATATCCAAGAATACACTGGAGAAGTTCAGTGGGATCATATGTTAAATTGGTATGATGCATTTAAATTAGCTGGTGAGAAAGAAAAATTATATATAAAAAATATGTTAGACAACGGAGAAAATTTAGATGAGCCAGCAAGAATTTGGTTGTCCACTATACATGCAGCCAAAGGTGGAGAAGAAGATAATGTAATTCTATGTTTAGATATGGGAGATAAGATTCTTAAAGCAATTAAAAAGAGTCAGAACAAACAAGATGAAGAACATAGAGTTTGGTACGTAGGAACCACAAGAGCAAGAAATAACCTATATAAATTAAAAGCAAAAATAAAACGTAAAGGATATCAGTTATGACAACTAAAGACATGTTTGAAGGTACATTTCCACAAGATAAACAAATTGGTGGATCACATTATAAAAAATTTCATATACAACCGTATGAATTTATATCTAAGAACAACCTTTCTTTTTTCCAGGGGAATGTTATAAAATATGTTTGTCGCTATAAAAACAAAGCGGGAATACAAGACCTTGAGAAAATAATTCATTATTGTGAATTACAGATTAAAACAATGAAAGACATTAATAAAAAATGATTTTACCTCAAACTGAATGGTTACTCCCTAAAGAATTTCCTGATCTAACAAAGCATAAAGAAATTGCTATTGACTTAGAGACAAGAGATCCAGATTTAAAGAGTAAGGGTTCAGGAGCCATCATTGGTAATGGTGAGATTGTAGGTATAGCAGTTGCCGTAGAAGGTTGGAAAGGTTATTATCCAATTGCTCATGAAGCAGGTCCTAACTTAGATCCTAAAAAAGTTATAGATTGGTTTACAAAAGTTTGTGAATGTCCGGCTACAAAAATATTTCATAATGCTATGTACGACGTATCTTGGATACGTAATTTAGGTATAAAAATTAATGGTTTACTTGTAGATACTATGATTGCATCATCTTTAATTGATGAGAATAGATTCTCATACACATTGAATTCAATGTCATGGAAATATTTAAGTAAAGGTAAGAACGAAGCTTTACTAAATAAGGCAGCTAAAGAAAGAGGATTAGATCCTAAGGCAGATATGTGGAGACTTCCAGCTATGGAAGTTGGATCGTATGCAGAACAAGATGCAGTTTTAACTTTAGAACTTTGGCAGCAGTTAAAAAAAATAATGGCGGAACAAGATTTAAAAAAAATTTTTAATCTGGAGACTGATTTGTTTCCATGTCTTGTTGACATGAGGTTTTACGGTGTGAAAGTAGACGTTCAAAAAGCTCATACGTTGAAGACAGCATTAGCATTAAAAGAAGAAAACTTAATCCACCAAATAAAAATAGAAACAGGAATAGACATTCAGTTAATGGCTGCAAGAACCATTGCACCACTTTTTGATAAATTAAATTTAGAGTATTCCAAAACTGAGAAATCAGGTGAACCATCATTTACTAAAAACTTTCTTGTGAATCATAAACATCCAGTGGTTAGGATGATAGCAGAAGCTAGGAAAATAAACAAGGTCAGAACTACTTTTATAGATTCTATTATCAAACATGAACACAAAGGTAGAATTCATGCTGATATAAATCAAATTAGATCTGATGACGGAGGAACTGTAACTGGAAGATTCTCATACTCTAATCCTAACTTACAACAAATTCCTGCAAAGGATCCGGAAACAGGACCCTTGATTAGATCTTTATTTATTCCAGATGAAGGCTGCAAGTGGGGTACGTTTGATTACTCGCAACAGGAACCAAGGCTTGTAGCACATTATTCATTACAGTTTGAATTACCTTCTGTTAATACAATTGCAGATTCATATGAAAATGATCCTAATACAGACTTTCACAAAATTGTAGCTGAGATGGCAGAGATACCTAGATCACAAGCTAAAGTAATTAACTTAGGTCTTTTCTATGGTATGGGTAAAGCTAAACTTATGAATGAGTTAGATCTAACAAAAGATAAAGCTGAAGAATTATTTAAAAAATATCATGAGAATGCACCTTTTGTAAAACAACTTACTAACAAAGCTATGAATGCAGCAGCTAGTAAAGGTGTAATTAAAACTATACTTGGAAGACGTTGTAGATTTCCTAAATATGAACCTGTACTTAGAGGTGATGATTGGGGAACTTATGTACCTGCAGAAGATGAGGAACGTATGAAAGAACTTCAAGATATGGGACCTGTATTAAAAGATTTTGAAGAAAATATTATTAAAGATAAACAAGGTAAACCTAAGAAAAACTACTGGCATAAAAACCCAACAAGACGTGCCTTTACTTACAAAGCTTTAAATAAATTAATCCAAGGGAGTGCTGCTGATATGACTAAAAAAGCCATGGTAGAATTATACAAACAAGGATTATTAGCTCATATACAAATACATGATGAGTTAGATTTTTCTGTTGAATCAGAAGAACAAGCAAAAAAGATAAAAAATATCATGGAAACTGCAGTTGATTTAGAAGTACCTAACAAAGTTGACTATGAATCTGGCCCTAATTGGGGTGAAATAAAATAATAAAATACTTTTCCTACAAAACATTTTCTGATAAAATACCGGCATGTTTGTAAAATGTAAAACTTGTGGCCATGGGTGTCACTGCAATGAAGATAAGATTGATTCAGGGCACTACTCACCTTTAATGGATATATGTGGATGTAAAAAATGTCTTCATGAAGCAGAAAAAGAAATTGAATACGAGGAGTGTTTATCATGTCAATAGCAGAATTATTTAAGAAAAACTTTGTATTAGTACCTGTCATAGCATCCGTTCTTTTTGGAACATTTACAGGCGTTAAGTATATTGTTAATCTAACAGACACAATTAATTCTAATCAAACTCAAATAATAAATCTTCAAAGAGATCTAACTGTAGCTCAAGAAAAACTTAC
>JGI24006J15134_10000912_pt1 | contig 17119 bp, 15 predicted proteins | sample LinPmetageLP53_FD_15134 | JGI IMG/M metagenome (IMG submission 15134)
TATCCTAATACTCCTGTAAGTATGAAAGAATTAAAAACTTCTTCAAATACAATATCATTAAATAATTCATTAAACAATATCATTATAATAAAAAAATATTACTTTTTTTGAGTTTGACTTTTCTAAAAGTCTATTAAAAATGCGGATTACTTTGTCCACCATATCGCATTGCCTGTAATCCTGTAGTATCAAATGCTGATGATGCCTGTTGTCCCGTCATAAACTTTGCTGGAATTATAACTTGTGCCTTAGGTGGTGTTGGGTCTTTAGGGTTTTTATCGTGATAAGTTGGATTACTTTCTTCTGGAACATACGGATTACTTGTTGTTGCTCCCATAACTTTTATATTATATTAGAAGAAAAAAAATTACCGATTTTATTTTTTTTGGGTTAGTAATTACTTAGAAATGTGAATAAATCTGCGAACCAAATTTTGATGTATCTAAATCACTTGTTAGAGCCATTTTACCAAAATCAGGTCGAGTTTGAACTACACTTTGTGCGAAACTCGCATTTGTTGTAATAGTATTTTTTTCTGTTTGAGCTTGTGCTTCTGCTGTCTGTTCTTTATCTTGGTCTTGTCCTGCTTCGAATAATCCAAATATTCCAAGTCCAAGTCCAGCTAATGGCATAGCAAAATCTAAGGCGGTTCCCAATGCCCCAAGAGCAATTCCAGCTCCTTCACCTATTCCTCCAAGAATTCCAGCTCCAGCTTCACCTACTGCTTCTTTACCTGCTTGTTCTTCAATATCTTCTTGGGTGATTGCTGATAATGATTTTTGTTGGTCTTCGATGCCTCCTACTTTAGCTTTTAAATCGGTCAATTGCCCTTCATCTGGGGTCTGGTTCAATGGTCGAAAGGTCTCAGGTGGAACATCTTTTCCTTGAAATACATCACTACCTCCAGCTGTTGGGTCTTCACTTCCTGATAGATTAACTTTTGGTGCTGGTGCTGAACCTTCTGCTATATTAGTCATTTCTACACTACTTCCTGCTGGTGTATCTTTTAATGCTACATTTCTTGATAGTTCGGAGGCTTGGGTGAATGCTGTAGGAACTCCTCCCTCTACACCTGATGCTCCAGCCCCTCCACTACCTGATGCGAAACTTTCTCCAGCACTTCTTGATACATTTATTTCTCCTGTAGATAGTTCTTTACCTGATAATGCTACTTCACCTGTTACGTCAGCTGTTCCCTGATAAAGTTCTGGTCTTGTAATTTGTTGTTCCAAGTCATTTATCTGGGTTTGAGTTGTTGCTCTATCTTCTGCTAATTGTTGTCCCCTTTGTGCGTAGGTGTCTTGTAATTCTTGAGTTCTCAATCCTTTTCCTGCGATTTCTCCTAATTGCCTTCCAGCAAGTTGGCTGTCGCTTGGTGTTAGATAATCACCAGCTGGTTTCATTACTGTTTTAGTCAAGAACTTTGCTCCAGCTTCAATACCTATACCTTGGACGCCTTCATTTAATAAAGTTGATATTTGTCCTTGATATTTTGCCACTGGATTCCCCAAATTTGATACATCAAATCCACTTATTCCTGTAATTGATGCTCCAGTTTTCGAATTCATATAATCCCCATATTCCCTTAATCCTGATTGATATTTATTCCTTACTTCACTACTGAACTGTTGGGCTTGTTGGTCGGGAAGGCTCATTATTTATATTATTATCTAACATTTTATTTTTTTTTATTTTATTATATTCTTGATTATAATTACCGTTTTCATCATACATACTCCATATTTCATCATCTAAGTTTCGATGTGCCGTCAAATTCCTACTATTTAAATATAAAAATTGATACGGTTTTCCTCCTACAACATCATTATACATTGATTCAATATTCGCAGGTGAGCCAAAATGTCCCAATTCTTCAAAGATATTATTTAATTGTTTTTGATTGGAATTCCTGAAAATAAAATAACCTTCAATATTGTTCCTACAAGCTGGCGGAAGTCCAATATTATTTCCTCTTAGAATTTGTGATATAAGTATTGTTGATATTCCATAGTGTCTCCCAGCACACGATAAAGTAGTGTAGATTTTCGCATTCATTGGAATTCCCATTGCTGGCAGGTCATCTCCAATAACTAATATTTTTTCTCTCATAGGTTTTGGCAAGTTTTTATTATGATTTATTATTCCATCAATAATCCCATCATCATAAAAATCAAATGTATTTTCTTCACCTATATAATTTATTAGTTCTCTTGTTGATGTATCTACACCTAATGTTGGACTAATCAATATTATTCTATCAAATGCTCCAAGATAAAATGGATATTCTCTCATTGTAAGACTCATCATTAAAGTTGTTTTTCCCACCATTCTGGTTCCAATAAGAGCATAAACAAATGGGGGTTTTAATAATCTATCACCAATTGGGATGTATTCCTGTTCTTCAGGGTCTTTTAATATAGGATAAATTTGATAATCTTCATTTTTTTTATTATCTTCCATTATTATTTATATAATAGACTTTTAAAAAAAGTCAAACTCAAAATGTAGTAATATTTTTATTCCAAAATTTGGTCTTCTAATAATTTTGCCTTTGCTCTTGTAAGTATCCCCTTTTGTTCCTGTATTATAAAGCATCTTTCTATAGCATTCATAAATCTATCTTTTCCAACAACTCTAAGAAGACTACGAGTTTTCTTACAATCATCACATAACCTATTAACATATAACCATTCATCACACATAGGGCAACTAAACATTTATATTAATGTAATATAATTTAATTCCTAAAACATTTTTCCCAAATATCATCACTATAAGCATTACTTTTATTTAGTCTTGGATATGCCGAATTCCTGCCAACTACATTTGTTGCTATAGCTTTATTATTTTTATCATTATATAATTTCTCATAATAATCTCTGGCGTGGTCTCGTTCCTGTTGTCTTATATGAGTTTCGTATTGTTGGGGATGTTCTGGGGTGAATGTTGGTGTTCCTCTTAATATTTTTTCCATCTTAGGTTCACCTACGGAGTTTGCTTTTTGTTGTATTGGTTCTGGAACTTCGTCTAACTGACTTAATAATCTATCACTAACTCCCATAATAATTTTATCATAATCTATCATTTCGCTATTATGAGTATTCTTATATTGTTTTGGCTTTTCAGTAGAAGTTGCTACATCTTCAATAATTCTGCGGTCTTCATCCATCTCGATTTTTTGCGACGGCTCTTTAAGTTGGTCATCTGTGATTTCCATTTTTAATTTATTTATTTCTTCCTTCTCTTTTGCCTTTATATTTTTTTTTGCCTGTAATTTTAACTCCTTATTTTTCTTTCTTGTTGCTAATGATTTTTCACGAGCTTTCTTTAAGTGTTCCAGCAATTGTGGAGAACAGTTTTTTTTCTTCTTTGGTTTTTGTGGAATTGGAATATTTGGCGTTGTTGTGTAATCTTGTGTCACACCTACGGAAGGTTCTTTGTGTGGCATTTTAAAAACCTCCTGCTCCCTTGGTGTTGGAACATCAATTTCTTTTTCTGGCTCAGGTTCTGGGTCAAGTTGTGGAAGCTTATTTTTTTGGTCTAACATTTTATACATTAGTGTTAGAAAAAAATTCATATAATTTTACATTTGTGTAATTATGTATAGACTTTTGAAAAAAGTCAAACTCAAAAAAAAGTATTAATCTACATATTTACTTTTGCCTGTCTTAAAATTCTTCTTTTGATATGGCATTACAATTACTTTTTTTTTCTTCTTCCCTGTTTTAACATCATCACCTTTAGTCCAATTCATATCGAATACATCTGTAGCTTTTGGTTTTTTATTTGCTTTTTTATTCCTTACATTTTTTACTGGTTTTATTGTTCCTACAAATTCATTTTCTGTAATAGGTGTTTCACGATAAATCATATCTTGAAAGTCCATATAATAGACTTTTAAAAAAAGTCAAACTCAAAAAAGTAATATAAAAAAATATTTTTATTCATCTGGGTAGTATTGAGTTTCTTGTGAAAATGATGATGATGCTTCAGTTTGACTTGTTGCCAAACTTGTTCCTACACCGCTTTCGATTTGTTTCGCTGAACTTCCCTTAGGTTCATTAGGTCTTAGAAGTTCTTGCCTTCCTTTAGCTGATTTTAAATAAATATTTTGACCTTTTAATCTTTTTGGAACTACTAAATTTTTACTTGCTTCAACTCCTAATTGTCCTTCGAGAATTTCCCTTGTTCCAAAAAAATCTGGCTCTATAAGTTGTTGCTTGACTAATTTATAACCTGAATTATTATGAATAGTTTGTCTTGCGTTTCTTAATCTATCAAGAAGACTTAATCTTATAACTTCTGGTGTATCAAATCCTGCTTGTAATCCTTGAGATACTGTATTCATTTCATTTACGGCTATTAATTGATTATACATTCTTTGACCTACATCAGTCTGGGTGAAAAATGCTCTTCGTTGTTCGAAGTTCATATTAGGAATATCCATATCAGTAATTCTTTCCCTTAGATTTTCAATTACATCACTATTATTTCCTCCTACAGCTGGATTAACTACAATATTAGCTAAATCTCCTATATCATTTTGTATTTCAGTAATAGCATTAGGTTTTCTTACACCTTGTCCTTGTCCTTGGCCTTGGAATTTCTCCATCATTTCAATCATATTATATTCTTGGTCTTGTATCTCATCAGTTGTTGGTTGTTCGATTGAATCTCTTGGGTTATAATCTGTTATTTGATAAATCACTGATGAATTTTCACCTAAATTCGGTGGAATGTCCCCATTACTATTTATAATTTTACTTTCTACATATCCTACATATTGGTCTTCTTTAGTGTAGAAGGCATAAGGTGAATTAAAACTAATAATAAAATCACCTGATATGTAAGTCTTTAATACTGTTGATAGAATATTTAATCCCTGTCCTTCTTTGCCTAAGTAATAATTTGCGTTATTATCTGCCAATGATGATTGAAGCATAAAATATCCATTATCGAATTTTACTGGTAGATTATCTGCTCGTATGGCACTTGAACTACAAGCAATAGTGTATCCCTCATATTTACTGTAATCTGGATTAAATGATATAGGGAAAGTAGAATTATCGCAAAATATGTAAGAACCTGTTGTATTTGGTAATCCCATTCCTGTATTATGCCCACTAATCCGTAATCCACCTTTTGTTGCGAATCTTTGTGTTGCGAAGTCATATCGAATTACTGTAAGGTCTTTTGATAAAGAACCTGATGTAGAATCAATCCCGTATGGATAAAATATTTTATCACCTAATCCTTTTCCTATATAGCCTCTCATTTTTTCAAATCCTGCTGGAATTCCTCCTGATGGAATAGCATAGACATTACTATCAATATTGGGAACATTTTCTGTAGCTTGTTTTGATTGAATAATACTTGATGAAACATCAACATCACTGCCAGTTGTTCCAGTATCAGTAGTCATTGTTATATCTTGATTGCTTTTAATTACTGTATCACTAAATCCCAATTTATTCATAAATCTTTGTCCTACACTATCGAATTTTGTTATTCCAAGTCCATTTGGATATGGTGCTGGTTGGAATGTATCAATCTCACTTGCCCTGAACATTCCTACTACATAATTAGGTTTTGCCCAATTAATCATTTTAATCCCTGAACAAGCTTCTACATTGCCGACTCCCTGTATTGATGGGTAATTTATTTTAACGGCTATATCACCTCCTGATTCTTGAGTAACATCAAAATTAGTTGTGAATGGTGTATGAAGAAATGAAAATTCGAATAATGATAATGAATTATTATAAGCTAATGTAATGCCATTAGATGAACCTGCGAACTGGCTGATATTATGTCTTTCTACTACATTATTCCCTACTGGGTCTGTATTAGTAATTGCGTATTGAATTGGATAATTATTTGTAGTTGTTGGGAAAGCTTCTTCGGTGAATGTTGCTGAATTAGGTGAGGCATCTGTTCCTGCTCCATCAAAAAATTTAGCGTTGTTTATTCCTGTATGAGCTAATGGTGGAAAGGGTGTTCTTGTTGGGTCGAGTGGGTCGTATATTCTTGTATAATTATGTTGATTACGAAAATACATTAAATATTGCCCATCACTATTAGTTGTATCTGTATGAAGAATATTTGAATTTACTTGTATCTTTCCCCTAAATGAATTTGGTTCGAATTGTAAGTTGGTTTGTGTTGATGGTTTCATCTTGCCAAAAGTTGATGATGTAGCATCAGTATCATAAGTATTATCGTCAAAATTACTTCCAGCAATTGGAATACAAAATTCATTTTGGAATATTCCAAGTTTATCAGTATCATCGTATCTTAATCCATTATAATAATTTATAATGCCTTTTGCTATATGAGTTTTATTAGTGTAATCACTTCCTAAATCACTTGGACTCATATAAGCTTTTGGGACTTGATATGAGAAGGTTTGGAAATGGTCATAATAATCATATTCAAGATGTGAATTATCACTAAATACATTTAATATCATATTACTATCGAATTTTGTTTGTCTTCCAGCTAAGTAATCGCTTGGATGATTTGATGGAAATAAAGCATCTGTGGTGAAGTAACAATCCCCCATATTTGGTATTTGAGCAGTTGATGCGTCATCCCTTGATGATATATAAAATAATCCACCTTGTCCATAATCATCCAGTAAGATACTTTTACTTCCTGTTTGAAATGATGCGAGATGATTTATTAGTTCTGGGAAATTATCATCATAAAAATTTAAAGATGAATCATTCCTCCCATAGAAACAATTTGGTTTATTCATATAAATTCCATTATCATTATCAAAATTATTATAACTAAATGTATATGGAGCATCTACTAATGTAGCATCTGCTGAATCTGCTGTAAGTTTTGTATATTTTGATAATTCAATTGTTCCAATTCCTGCTAAATCATAATTGCCTGTGAAGGATTTATTAAAAATATTTTCATTAATATAAAAATCAATTGTTGTAATTGTTGTTGATGAATTTGGTGCGAGTTGTCCATCAAAATCCCTTTTAACTTTTAGTGTGTATGAATAACCTGCTGAAACTGAGGGTGGCCCTGTGCTTGATAATCCGTATATTAGGCAATGTTCTTCATTAGCTAATCCCTTATTGAAAATACAAATATCATTATATCCAATGTATAAGCATAAATCACTTGTTGCCATATCAGTTGTTGTTCCCTGAATTGTGAATTCTTCCGCCGTTGAACCTGCTGTAATATTAGTGAATTGTTTGAAACTCATTGCTCCACCACCTGATACATAAGTAAGTTCTGTTGTTCCATCTTGAAAAATTGTTCCTGTAATATTAGTATCAGGACTTATTATTGGATTATCGATATCATCTATTTTATTTTGTATTCTATTATTTGAGTTTGATATTACTTGATATAATTTGAATGTATTTTTGCCACTGGTTGGGTTATATAATTTTGATGTATCCCTAATATTTGGCTCTGCTTTTAAAAATCCATACACATTACTATTAAGATTAAATCCTTTTGGTTCGACTGAATTTTGTTCTGTGATGGGATAAAATGGTGTTGGAGCAATTTCTGTGAATGATGTTCCCACAGTAGTTAGTCCTGTGAATTCGGCATCTGTTTCTATATTACTTCTTAAATTTGATGAAGTATCAATTGTATTTAATGGTTGATTAGATTGGAAAAAAAAAGGATTTGCTCCCTGAGCATCTAATAAAATATTTTCTGTTTGGGTCAGCATAAATGGATAGGCTTTAAATCTTGGAATAAGTGCTGAATTGTAAGTTGTAAGATGAGCAATCACCGCACCATAGATAGAATCTAATATTGGTGAATTATATTCTTTGGTCAAATCAAATCTGTATCCCACTTTAAAATATCCTCCATATAATCTATTAAAATTTCTTAATGGGTCAATATTATCCAACACATTTCCTGATGCTGGATATTTTAATTTTGCTGAATGTGATATTTTTAATATTTCCCCATATTGATAATGCTTTGTTGCGTAATGAACTTCTTTTCTTGCTACTAATTTTCCTGTATCACCGATGTTCTGGGGTGATACGAATTGTTGATAATCAATATCTTCATAACCTAAATCAATAATAATGTATCCAAGAGTTGTTCCCAAATTCATAAATAACATTTCACCTCCATTAAATGCTGTGTAATAAAAACATCTTGTGGCATTGCCGTTTAATTGTATAGTCTTTGATGGAGGTTGAAGAAATCTTCCACTAACAAATGGGTCTTCTCTATATCCAATACGATAAAGTGCTTCCATATTAGGTCTTAATGTAAGGCGATTAACTGGAATTTGAAATGATTGTCCTATATTAGTTGTAATAATTCTTTTATGAAAATTAGCTCCACCGCAAAAATGCGTATCCCTCATCAATGAATTACAATATTTTTGTAATTGTGCTTTTTTATAATTATGCCCTTGGTCTCCCTTAGGTGTTCTTGATGCTCCTGAACTTGTTGTAGTAGCTCTATCTTTAATATCATATTCTAATAACATATCATTAAATCCAGTATTATTAACATAAAAAGAATAAAGGTGTGTGATATTATCATTCCTACTGGATAAATCATTTAATCCATCGAATACAAGAATTTCTTGATTAATACCTCTCGACTCTATGAAGCAAGATTGAACCCTTACCTCACTTCCTTTAGGAATAAATATTGGCTCTTTAAATGAATTTATCCAAGCCCCATTATCATTAGTCTTACTTGTTGATTGTGAAAGTGGGCATTCAATTATTTTAACATTAGGGTTTTTTGGCAACTGGGGATATTCCTGTAATAATTGATTTTCTACATTAGTGTATTTCTGTGTAGATGAATTTGTAGAATTTGTGTTTTTTGTATTATTATATGCCATTTAATAATATAAAAATATTTTAATATAAGAATAATTACTACTTTTGAGTTTGACTTTTTTTAAAAGTCTATTACACTATAATCGGGGTTATCTTATAGAAGTTTTCACCTACCTTTTCCTTAATACCTTTTGTATAGATGCTTCTAAATTGTCTTAATTGATACTTGATTAAAATATTAAAATCTTCGTGTTCTTTATTCTCTTTACCTTTCATCTTATCTTTATTTTTATCTGTGAATCCATTAACAAGTGATTTAGTAAGCCATTGTTCCCCTGCTTGAACTACTGAACCTCCTACTGTTAGATGATTAAATACTTTTTTACTTAATCCTTCCTCATTCCAATTTTGTTTTGAAGCGTTTTCTCCTGTGTATTCGTGTTTTTCTGTTCCTACATCTAATAAGGTCATATCGTAATTATGTCCTTTCTTACCGTGTTTCTTCCATCCTTTCATTTTATTTATTTCAATGTATTCGCCATTGAATAATGTTTTTCCTATATGATACATTTTACAAGCTCCAATAATAAGTGTATCAAATTTATAATGTCCGGTTGGTCCATCAATTTCACGCTGTCTTTCAGCTGTCTTTTTTGCTTTCTTTTTTATATCAATTTTTTTATCTTCATTTAATACCTTGAACTTTTTATTATAAAACTTCTTCGCCCAATAATCACGGAAGAAGTCAATAATTTCATCATCGCATTCATTTTTTAGACTACCTAATTCACTACCATCTCTATCCCATTGATATTTTTGTCTTAAATACCAATCATTAAATAAATTATAATCGGTCATTACACTATCAGTATCGCAATAATAAATTGTTCCTCCCCTATCTTCAATATCATTCATAAGTTCCCATAATCTCATTCTTGCCAGACTTGTAATTGCTGAACCAATCGCCTTATTACAAGTATCCATATTTACATCATCATTTATTCTGGCAACCAGATATTCACCTAATTCTTTCCATTCCAATATTTTATTATCTTGAAAGTCTTTGAGTAATCTGTTGAAATCATCTTTCTCATAGAACCTTACACCCTGTCGGTCATATCTGTTGAAGCACCAAAATCCATATAGACTATTAACGACTATCTTACATATTTTAGCGAGGCACGAATTACCTTCCCTCTTTGCTTTTGCTTTTCGTTCGAATAACATCTTTACTGCCTTCTTAAAATATTTCGCCTTATAGAATACATAGGCATCTAATATTTCATATTCATACATATTGTTTTTTAATCCTAATAACAATTCCTGCCCATTCAAAGTCATTTCTGTTGGAGTATCATAATACCTGAATACCAATCGTCCTACATCATCTTTCATTGCGTGTATCGGTTTCTTTTTAAAATTTATTGATTTTACCATACATCTAACAATACACCATCTATTCCTTTCGAATAATTTTATTTTATTTATTTTATCTTTATTCATCAATCCATCAAAATTATAGAATGTCGGTTGTCCAAAGGGCAATTCATTATGTTCCATTACTGATGGATATAGACTCGTGAAGTCCATATAATAAATTCCATTAGGTTTCATTGCTTTACTTACATCACCTAATGCGAAGCATTCGCATCTGCCCCCGTAATATGATGGAGTAATATAATCATCGACTTCTTTTGATAAATTAAATATAGGATATTTATTACTGTCGTATTCATTCAAGAACCAATATGATTTAGCTAATGTAGCTGATGTGAATTGTTGTGTGATATTTATGCCATCAAAATTATTATATACTTCTTCACTGAATACAGTTAGAACTTCTAATAACCCTACAACATCATTATACAAGTATCTTAATACATCTGTTCTTTGTTGATGCCAGTTGTTGAATGTAATTGTTTTAAAATCAATTTCACCCGTGAGCTTTTTATGTTCTACATCGTATTCTTGTGTTAGGTCATCAAGCTTTTCACTTAGTATTCTATAACTATCTCGTAATTCCAATTTGATTCCATTTATTTTATTCTTTAATGGGATATTGATATAACAACCATTTAATTCAATTACTTTTTCTGCTTCAATTCTCCAATATGGATTATTACTTAATCCTTCACTAAGGAATAAATTCCAATCGAATCTTCCTCCATTATGTGCGTAGATTTTATAATCTTCGAATGTTTTGGCATTTGTATTAAGCCATTCCAAAAATTTTACAATACAACTTCTCGAATCATTACTATTATATGATGTATCTTCAAATACCTCATACTTAGTATTAAAGTCCTCATCAAACCAACCAACACCAACTACATACGATTTGAATACTCCAGTATTAATTTCATTCGAATAACCACTTGTCTTATACCATCTTACACCGTGTTTGTAATCCTGTAATTGTGTATCATTATTTGTCGCTTCAATATCTAATGTAGCAATTTTCATATCGTGTTCCCCGTCTTTGTTAGTCATTGATATTTTCCCACCATTCTTTTTATAAATTGATGTGGCAAGTTTGATTCGTTCTTTTTCATTGCCTTTTATTATTCCATATTTTTCACGAATTATTTTTGTTGCTTCATCTTTTGATATTTTATGTAATTCAGTATTATCATAACAAGGTCTCTTCCTACCTCTTGTAATAAGCTTACTATTTAGATGTTCCATCAATTGTCCCTTAATGTCTTTCTTCATTGATTTAATATCAATCTTTAAATCCTCCAATTGTTTATAACGGAACATAGGGCAAATGTGTCCTCCTACTTTCCTTAGACTAATTCTTTTATGCTTATGTTTTGGATTATGCTTTTCAGCTCTTAATTCCAGTATTAAATTATAATTTTCATCATAAATATCAATCTCTAATTTATGTTTTGATTTATCCATAACATCTACGAAGTTTTGACCGTCTTTCACTATATCAAATGATACATTACCATTGAAATGAATTCCAATCTTCTTACAATTATTACTAAATCTATTTTTAATACTCGCTCCTCTCTTACTAATATTATTATTGTTTCCGTGAATAATTATATCAATTAGTTCCTGAGGTCTTCTCGCAATAAATACTGAATTCCAAAAGCAGTTTGTTCTGGATAATTTATCATAACAGAACCATTCATCATTATCTAAATCAATACATAATGAACCTGTTCCCATAACTCCATTTGAATCACTGGCATAACTTACTCTAATAATAATTTCATTAAATTCATCAAAATCCCAATCTTGATAGTCGTCTTCACTTTGTAATTTATAAATCATTTCACCTAATGCCCCATCGAATGTATTGTATCTTTTCGTATTTAATACTTGGGCTTGATTCCTAAATAAATTATTGGATAAATAAATTTGATATTGGGCGTTTGCTCCTATTGGAATATTTTTCCTACCAAGTTTGTTCATACTGTAGAACATCCTTAATTGTGTTTCAAGACTTACTGATGGAATTACATTAAATGTGTAATTTATATCTTTGATGAATGCTCCTAAATCAGTTGAAAATGTATTAGTGTATTTATCTTGTATCTTGTAGGTTGCTTTTGCTTTAATCAATCCTCTTCTTGTAATACTTTTAAATCTTTGCCTGTAGTCTTGTGATGCTTTCTTGCCAGCTTTACTTTCTCGTCTAACAAGTTTGTTTCCTGATTTAATATAACTTGTTTTTGTAATATTTTTGGGCAGTAAGAAGTTGTTGGGTGATTTGTTGTATTTCGATATGTTCCCTTTTGATATTTTTATGTATCGCTTCGTAGCCTTATTATAAAATTTGTCGTTTTTTCGTTCAGGCATTTTATTTGTATTTATACTATATTTTTTATGTCTCGTTTTTAAATAAAAATAAAATCAATTTTATTTTTAATAAATAAATAAAAATTTAATTTAATTTTATGGGTTGCCGAAATGTCCGCTTTGACCTGTTTTATTATTTATATCATTCAATAATGTAATAACATCATCTAACTTAGATAAAGCTGTAATAATATTGGTGTTAATACCATTTACACCTGTTGCGACTGATTTATTATCATCAAATAATCTACTTGCTATAGTATCAAGTTTAGTATTAACTAAGGCAATAGGAATATCATCTGTTGCTATTACTACTCGCTGTGTTTTAGCAGTTTTATTACCACTATTATATTCTATACTATTTTCCATTAATCCACCCGACATTGTTACACCAATATTTCCAAAGGGGTCACAGGCTATAAATTGAGCGTCATTTTGAGCTATTCCAGTATCATCGTGAATACCATCACCTGTTATATCACCAACTTTTCCCATAAGAACAACACCCTTACCACTATAAGCACCTGATGCTGTTCCAATTACACTACTTAAATGTGTATTTGTTGTATCAATTTTAGTATTTGTATCATCTTGTTTTGCTGATGTAGCAATTCCTGTTCCACTTGTATCAACTTGTTCCAAACTGACTTTTAAATTACCACTTCCTGTTAGAGCTGAAGGCAATTGTGATACTGATGCTTCAGTATTTAATTTTTCACTTCCTTCATTACCAAGTTCTTGGATACAGACTTTTAAATTACCACTTCCTGTTAAAGCTGATGGAAGTTTGTTATCAATATTAGTAATATTTGCTGTATCATTTTTAATCGCCGCGTGAATAGTATTGTTCGCGTTCGTTAATGTATTTAATGCCCCTAACTTACTATCGATATTACCAGTATCAGTATCTATAGTTGTTAATACACTATTTGTTTCTGTTGCCTTTGTATCTACACTATCTACTGATGCTAATATAGATGTTTGAAGAAATGCTGATGTAATGTCTTGGGTGAGAAGCAATTTAGTTGTTCCTGCTGGAGGGTTAGATGTAAAGTCGGTCTGTGCTTCAATAAAGGCAAAACTATTTAATGGTGTTAGTGATGTATTTATCGTATCTTGTTTGGCTGAAGTTGATGCTCCAGTTGGAAGTGCTTGACTACTTATAACTACAGCACCTGTATTACAAGCGGAAATTTTACCATCAATACTACCCAATGATGTATTACCTGTATCTAATTTAGTTGCTAAAGTATCTTGTTTGGCTGATGTAGCAATACCTGTTCCACTTGTATCCATTTGTTCCAAACTGACTTTTAAATTACCACTTCCTGTTAGAGCAGTTGGCAATTGATTCAATAATGCTTGAGTATTTAATCGCTCACTGCCTTCATTACCAAGTTCTTGGATACATACCTTAATATTACCACTTCCTGTTAGAGCTGATGGAAGTTTATTATCAATATTATTCAATGATGTATTTCCTGTATCCTGTTTTGCTGATGTTGATGCTCCAGTAGGAAGGGTTGTTGATGCTCCAGCGATTGTTGATAGATGACCGTTTGCTGTTGTTTGTAATCCTTCAAGGTCATCTACATTTATAATTAAATCTCCGCCCACTTCTAATGATGCTTTAATATTTGCTGTATTAGTAATTACATTATCAAGTTTTGTATTAGTTGTTCTTTGAAGACTATTAAGATTGTCCAATGATTCGTGGTTGTAATCTTGAATATCGTGAATGCCCATTTTATATTATATAATAATATTTTATATTTAAATCTATTTAAAAATCTTTTGTAATATTACAATATGTATTTTTACAAAAAAGTTGAATTTAAAAATGGAATAACCCAAATAGGGGTGTATGATAAAAATGATAAATGGATTAAATGGAAAGCCCAAGATGAACCCAAAATTTATTTTGGAATACATAAGGGAAAGTATTTAGATGAATTACCTAATGAATATGTTGAATGGCTATTAGAACAACCTTGGATAAGAAATAATCTACGGAATAAATTACTTAATCTTTAATTTTTAATACTTTTCCTTTTGTCTTCAATCTTCGTCTTTTAACAAATATTGTTCCTGATGGAATTTCATAAACAGTTTTTTCTCCTTTATGCGTATTTTTATCAAATTTCTTATAAAAATGAGCTTCATTGTCTTTATCTTTTTTATCTTTAATTTGTATTACCTTTTTTCCTATAAGTCCTAATCTATCTTGTTTCACTACATCACCTTTGATATTTTGCTTTTTTGTATCTAACATCTTCCTTCCTTCTTTTTTAGCTTTCTTTGCTCTAATAGCTTTTTGTATTATTTTTGCTGATGATGTATTTTCTGCTTCATATTTCATCACATATGCTTTTGCTCTTTTATATGCTACAGCTTTACTGTTTGCTGGCATTCTTTTTGCCTTAGAACCTTTACGAATATTTATTGGATTTGCTCTGCCACTCATTTATAATTATAAGTTAGATAATTTTTCTATTGATATTATATTTCGACTTGCTTTATTTCTTCCATTATGAATATTTCTCATTTTTTCAATTGTAATATAATCACTTTCTGGATATTGTAATTTAAACTTCTTATATAATTTTGTTAGAGTAATACCTGTATCCTCATAGAGGGGCGTGGCTGTAATTGGATTTATTACCCTTAGTTTCCACATCTTATATTATATTAAAAGTATTTTTTTAAATCAAATTCAAAAATGTAATATTACAATTCCTCTACATTTAGATAAGTTGATAATCCTTCAGTAAGATAATTAAATAAAATATCTATCATAGAAACATCTTCACCCATTTCACTCATAATTTTTACTAAGGCGTATGCTATTATTAAAAGTTTTTTTAGTCCATTAAGTTCTTTATTCTTCTTTATAACAATTTCCTTAAAATCATTTCCCATATTTATTAGTTCTTGTTCTGTCTTCTTATCTTCTGGGATATCGACTGTTGTTAGGTCATCATATTCCAAATCGACTTGTTCCATTAAAAGTAATACATAAAAAAATCTACAATATAATACTACAATATTTAATAGAAGAATCGTCTTGAATTCGAATATAGGGGATTCCAATCTTCATCATCACTTTCACTTTCTGTATCACTAATACTAATACTACTACTACTACTACTTTCACTCAATAAGGGTGCTTCATCATCTGTCGAATAATCTGGCAATGTAGGGTCTCTTTCTTCTTCTACATTATTTACCCATTTTCCATCTACTACTTTACCNTCTCTATAATGCGCTCTTAATCTTTCGTCTCTGTCATCCGTATTTAACATAAATAACTCAACTGCTTCATTTTCTGTAGTATCATCATATTCTGGTGGCGGAATTGTAACAATAAATTCGTTTTGTAATTCAATAACATCTTCCTGCTCCTTCATATTTGCCAGTAAGGTTTGAATAAGGGCTTCCTTAACTCTAAGTGCTTCCCTTTGCCTATCAGCAAATCTTTCGAGTCTGGCAATTCGTCTGCGATGTTTTGCGATTGTTTGTTGTTTGGTCAATTTGATAGTGAAAGTAGCCATACTTTTTCTGTAAGAAATTGCTCCAGAAAATGAGGAAAAAAAAAAATCAATTTTTGTTTTTAGCGAGATAGCTACATATATATATATATACACACATCAATACAGGATACACATATATATATATGCCCACGAGATGGAGGGGAGACACAAAAACAAAAATTGATTTTGAAAAATTGTTGATATGGATATTAATTTTCGATAAGAAATCAGTATGCCTACACTAAGAATCAAAAGCTGGCAGGAATGCGTTATGGATAAAGCCGTATCACCCATCAAGTTTGGTAAGCCAATAAAGAGGAAATGCCTATGTATTGGACAAAATTATTATTGGAAGAATATTGCCACCGATAATTGGAACAATCACCCTGAAGTAAGGCAAGAGATAATTGACCGTATGGGAATTGACCCTACTGATGAAGGAGTAAGTTGCCTAATCAATGTATATGGAGAAAAAGATGCTAATATTGGATTCCACATAGATAAGCCTGATGACCTGTATGGGAATAATGCTAATGTAGGTAGTTATGTATGCGATGTATATAGTATGAGTTTCGCCATAGATGAAGATAATTTGAAAAGAGAGAGTAGTGGATTATATGAGAAATTGGGAGATATGACCTACAAGTATGAAAATGCCAGATGTAATGACGCTCTATATGAACATTGGTCGCCACAATCAATTAGTGCTGGGGGAACAATAAAGAAGAACATTCGTAATGGTATGGTAATAAGCTGGAATGGTGTATATCACAGTATGGAAAAGATAAGCCATAAGGCAAGAACACTAATCCCACGCATCAATATTACTGTTAGATTACACAAAAACTATGAGAACACCTTAGATACGAGTTGGGCGCTATTCGAGTAAATTATGTAAGATTATTAAGTAAATTTTTTTTTCATATTGGAACAAGTGTAATAAATACATTTGCTCCAATATGCCCTAAACGAGACATTTTG
>JGI24006J15134_10000913_pt1 | contig 17118 bp, 10 predicted proteins | sample LinPmetageLP53_FD_15134 | JGI IMG/M metagenome (IMG submission 15134)
TTTATACCAGAATATGCAACACCAGGTCATTGCTTGCGCCAGCTACCATGATAGTAGTTATAGCAATATCGTCAAATTGATCTGCTTTAAATTCTCTATTTAATATACCTATTTCTGTTATTACTCCTTGCGCACCATATATTAATAACTCTTCAGCAACTTCAACACCTACTCTTTTAGTACCTTCACCAAGTATTGCAGCTATTTGACTCTTTTTAGTTTTAGCGTATAAATCAACTAAATTTATACCACCTTTAAAATCTTTAAATATTTTAATCGCATTTGGCGCTGTACCAAGAGCGGCTGTGATACTACCTTCTATTGTACCACTTGCAATTGCCGCTCCTATTATTTGATCATCAGTTAGATCATTCATAGCTATAGCTTTGTTAGCGTCTAACATACCTTGTATGTAAGGAAAATACGTAATTTCACCATCTTCAAAACCTTGCTCTAAAAACTCTTTTTGCTCAAAAGCTTTTTCTACTAACTCCTGTTGTAATGTTAAATCTCTAAATGTTTGAGCACCTGAGCTTGTACCAAAAGCGCCACCAATAGCTAACCTTGTTCCTATGTTACCTAGTTGTGCGTAGCTACCAGCGCCAGCTGTAGTTATAGCTAAAGCAATATTTGGAAATTGTTGCGCAAATGTTCTTAATGCAAAAAGACCTCCTTGACCTTGCAGATTATCATAAGTTAAATTACTTTGAAAATATTCATTTTTTTTGTTTAATCTTCTTTGCTCGTCTAAAGCCCAATCAGCACCTAGCAATGTAGGTATAGTTAAAAATATTTGAGCAGTAGCATCGTTAAGATCTTTTTTTATTAAATCAACGCCATCATATTCTTTAAAAGCTAAGTCAAAAACATTTTTATTTACCTCAAATTCATTTCCTTTGTCATCTTTTACTGTCTCAATTTTATTAAAACTTTCAATATTATCTATATCGGTTATTAAATTTTTAATAAAAGTTACTCTATCTGATTCTAATCTATTTATATTTGATTGTAATTTCCATAATTCTAAAGCTGTTTTATTTTGTTCTAATTTTTGCTTTTCATTTGGAATACCCTCTGATTTTAAACTAAGAATTCTTGATGTACTTCCATCTTTATTTTCAAGTACATCAACAACTATTTCGCTTCCTTCTGGTAAATTATCAACTATTTGATTAGTTTTAAACTTAAGTAGCGCTTCTATATTGTCACTACTATTTTTTGCAATTCTAATTTTTTCTTCTACTTTATCTTGAACAACCTCTATAGGAGCATATTTATATCTTTGCGCTAATCTTATTAAATCTTCATTACCATCTTGCTGCATTAGTTTTTCAGATATTGATAACATTTTATTATCTATTAATCTTTTTCTAGTGTTTTCTAGTCCTAATTTTTCAAGTTGACCAACTACATCTTCAGTTTGCAAAACATTAAGTATAGCTTCACCACCTTCAACATCTAACAATCCTTTTAAATTTGTGGCAATATCAAAATCATATACTTCATTTTTTCTAGACCCTATGTTAGATCTAGCCATACCTCCTACAATATTATTATTTCCAGCGTCTGTTAATGCTTTCTTTTGTTGTTCACCTAAATAGTTTTTTAGTATATTATTTTGCGCGTCTGTTAGTCCACCTATTTTACCAATACCCATAACATTGTTAACAAAATCTTGTTGACCATAAGCTTTTTTAACATCTTCGTCACTTATATTGTCATTTACTTCTGCCTTTGCTTTTGCTTCATCAACTAAAAACGTGTCTAATAAATCATAACTTTTATTTGCAACTACAGAGTTTTGTGCTGAAGTTAAGTTTTTAGATAAATAATTTTGAATAGCAATGCCTTCATAATTATAGTCTGAAGAACCACCTGATTTATTAACAACGGGATCTATAACAACAACTTCTCCATTGAAAAGTAATTCCATACCAGTGTTTTTACCACCTTTTTTATTTATTTGTTGAACATTATAACCTGTTCCGTCAAGAATTTCGTTGATATATTTAGTATCATATTCACCATCTGACAAGCCGTACATTATGCTTGATGTAATTTGAGAAATCATTTGCTCTGCTATTATTGATTTATCAAACTCTTTTATTTCTTTTATAACTTTATCAAAGTTTTTGTAATATTTATCACCATTTAACCACGTAGGTTGTAAGTCTAAATATTCTTCTTTACCGTCATAAAGAATTTTAACTGCGTCTCCAGCGTCAGTTTCTTTTATAGATATATATGGATATTCTTTTCTAAACGCTTCAATAAAAGTTTCTTCATCTAACTCGTATAAAGTTTCTGGAACATCAAAATTAGGACCTAACTTTATAATTTCATCATCTAGCGATCTTTTTAAAGCTTTATTTTTATTGTAAGAACCTTGTGAACCAGATAAAAAATTACTTTCATTAAACCCTGTTCCCCTACCTTCACCAAACCCAAATGTATAAGTTTCTTGATATTTTTCATAAGCCGCTTTGGCTTCGTTGTAAGCTTTATATTTGTCTTCTTTAAGTATTACTTCTTTAGTCTGTTCTGGTTCTAGTGATTCCAAAGAAATATCGTCCAAATTTGAATCCATATTCTTGTACTGATTTGCCAGAATATCGTATCGGGAAGTCTTTTTCTTCTCTACTACAGTGTCCTCTTTTTTGTTTGTCGACGCCGCATCGGCACTGTTCGTTGCAACGTCCTCTATAAAACTTGATTCTTCTTCTTTTTCTTCTTCTTCTTCAATAGCTATGTAACCCATTTGAACAATATATTCATTTAGTGACATGTCACCTGCGGCTAATATAAGCTCGTCTTCGGTATAATATACACCGTTTTCTTCGTCTAAATATTTCATTTATTTATATTTTATATTAATAGTTCAAATATTGAAAATAATCATTAGGATTTTTAGATGATTTAGGNTAGTCATTTCCTTTATATCTAACCTGTTGCTTTATTTTTATAGTAGTAGTCATACCATCTTCAGTATCTTTTGAATCAANNNNCANATACTGCATAGGAACCCATACTCCATTTTGTTTTTCTATAAAAACTTTACTNTCTCCACCGTAACTTGACNTATTACCAAGAATTACTGTTCCAACAAAGTTTTGATCAGTTAAGTTTGCTATTTGTCTAAGTCTCCAGTTTTTAATTTGACTTCCTTCTTGGTCAATATCTTCTGCTTTTTCTTTTCTATAAAAATACTGCATAGAGTTTGGTTCTAAACTTTCAGCGCCTGGTATTTCTCTAGCTATAAGTTGATTTATGTCTGATTGGGTTATAGGTCTTTGAATCATTTTAAGATTGTTTCCAGGATCAGAAGTATCTTTAACAATTGCTCCGTTTTGTACGTTAAACTTTCTTTTAGTAGCATCGTCTGCAAAACCTTTAATTTCATTTAAAATTTGATCTTCAGTCATGTTACCATTAGCAAATAATTNTAGATAATTTTTACCTGATTTTTCCAAAACCTTCCTTAAATAAGCGTTACCAGACTGAGGACTACTTTGTAAGTCTGACCATATATTTTCCGCAAGCTCTGTATTTGTATCACTAAATTGATTTAAAAAAGCACCTACATCGACATAAGAATCAGTTGTACTTATTTGTTGTTTTGTACCTGGTTTTGGGGTTTTAACAGTGGCAAGTAAAGATTGATATTGAGAGTTTATCATACCGTTTTCAATAGCCCCAGTGTTTTTACCTATTGTATTATAATCAGGCTGTTCTATGTTTAATTTATTAACAAACTGACCATTCCATGTTGATAAATCTACATTCCATTTTACAGTTTTTTTACCATCAATACTTTTGATTTTTGCAAAATCTTTATTGTCTTTAAAAGAAATATCATTTTCAGGAACACTAAAAGTTAAATCTAAATTATTACCATTTTTTGTTTGATTTGTTAAAGTTACGCCTTCTGGTAAAGCGTGATTAAATAAACTACTACCCGCGAGCATTGTTTTCTGTCTATCAAGCGAAGTATCCCCAGCTAAATAATCGTTACTGCCACGGTTATTCATGTATTTTAAAAAATCAGCTTTATCTGTTTCTATTAAAGCAGCATGCTTAACAAAATTACCTGTTGCTTTGTCAAATGTATTTATTATGTCCTGGTATTTTTTCTTTTCTTCTTTAGTAGCTGTAGTGCTTTGTAAAAGAGCCTCAGCATCAATAGACCCTATAACACCATCTTTACCATCCATGATGTCTCTAATCTCTTGAATACCTTGTTCAGTTAAAGAAACTCCATTAAATCCTTTAACTTCTAAACCATTTACAACTTTGTTTTGTCTTATAGAAGATTGAGCATATAGTTTAGATGAATCCTCTATTTCTTTCATTGCAATTTTAGTCTGTAAAGCAGCAGCAGCATTTATGTCTGACATGCCTTTTGCCATGCTAGCATTTATTTTATCTAAAGCAGCTCCTTGAGCACCTAGCCCATACACGTCTTTGATTATTTGTTGATTTCTATATCCCATTTTTTAATTATAATTTTATACTGTATATGTTCCTTCGTTTCCAGTAGCGGTTACTGAAGAAGAAAGAAAATCGAAGTCTGGACTTATCGTGTTAGGCGCCGCTACGGGTTAAATATACTTCCTGTTGGCGCGGAACCTACGGCCCCTAAAACATTTGTAACACCGCTTATTGCGCTACCAAAAGCTTGAGCTTGAGCAGCGTTCGCAGCAGCCATATTTTGCATAGCTTGAGTTTGTTGGTTAGCATAATAATCTAAATCTGCGTTAGACCTAGCTTCTTCCATTTGCATTACAAATTGTGAACCAGCCGCTTGACCTTGTTGCATTCTTTGGCCTTCTGATATTTGTATACCTTGTATTCTTTGTTTCTCAGCCATTTCCATTGCTTGCATCTTTTGTTGTCCTTGTGCTGATAACTTTTGGTTTTGAGCTTCTTGTTGTTCAAGGTTAGCTGAAACTCCTTTTTTGCTAGCTAAAGCAGCTTGAGCTAAAGCTGTAGCGCCACCAGCGCTTGCGCCAGTAGTTGCTAATGTATCTAATGTATTTGCTAACGCTATATCAGCTTGTTCCATTTGTATTTGTGCTGACTGAGTAGCAACGCCTAGATTGTTAAAAGGATTAGTAATCATATCACTAAGATCAGTGGCTAAACTAGACAAGTTAGTATTACCTGCATAAGGATTTGTTATGTTAACTCTTGAGTTTCTAACTCTGTCTAAGTTGTTTTGAGCTCTTTGCTGAGCTCTTTCAGCTCTGCTTTGTGCTTTTCTTGCTTGATTTCCAGCTACTGCTCCTCCTACCATGCTCGTTACTGCGCTGCCAATTGCTAATGCTGTTCCTACTGCCATAATTTTAAATATTTTTTACTAATTCATATGATGGACTACTGTCTACTGTCCACTTTAATTTTTTATGTGTTTCTATTAAGTGCTTGTTTCTACCTATGCTAAACATGTATTTTTTACCTATTTGTTTACATGCTTTCTCTGCTTCAATAATTAAAAGCTCTATAGCTTGTTTTCTGTCATTTTCTCTATACTCAGGATCTGATACTACCCATTCTAATAATACTGCGTCAGAGTTTGTTTGATATATAAAACCTGCACATATTGGTTGTTTGTTTTTTTCTACCATAAAACCTCCTGTACCGTTGTCAGGTAAAAATGATTTAGGTGGATTAACCCATTTAGGCCAAGATTCCCACCATTTACATAATGTATCCCAGTCTTCGTTAGTTAATCTACGAGTGTTAAATTGTTTCATTTAATTAAATTTAATAAGATGATTCTTTAAAGTTTGAGCTTACTGCAAATAACTCATTGTTACCTGATGTAGCTGTGTTTGATGCCTTCATTGTTACAGTAGCAAATAAACCTTTTATACCAGATATTGATTTACCAAATATTACTTCACCTTGACTGAATGTAGATGTGTTTATAATATTAGCAAAATACTTATCTTCTTTTTGTTTAAATTGATTTTTTAGAAAATCATTTTCCATACCAGCAAGCGTTGTTGGCATTACAAAAACACTTATTTCGTTAGCTTGATCTTCGTTTGTTACCAAACTTGTCATTCTCCAGTTAGGCCCACCTTCATAGTTTATAGTTTGAAAAGTTTTAACTAAAGAAGGATTCATGTTAAATATACTTTGTACTTCACACTCGTACTGAGTATCATAAAAATTAGCTCTATTTACAGTTGTAGAATAATGCTGATATATATCACCTATAGTTTTGCCTGCTTTATCGTTTTTTATTTTTTCTGCTACAGACGTGGTAGAAAAGAAATTATTCTGCACGCTAAACATATTGTGTGGCGTATAGCTATACCTACTAGTCCAACCTTTTGTAGTTTCATCAAAACTTAAAGTTTGCGTATCAACATTTGCAGATGAAGATTGTATTGAAAGCACGTAACATTTATTATGTATGTCCCAAGCTCCAAGCACTTCTCCTGAGTTTAATGTTCCTAAGTTATCTCTAAAAAAGTCATACATACCATAATTAGATATTTCCGTTATACCATCTTGAGATAATCTTAATACAGAGCCTTGTCTAGCGTCAGTAAAATATTTTCTATAGCCATAAACAGCAAAGCTTTCTGGATTAGTACTTATACCAAATTCACCAGCGTAAGGCTGTATACCTCCTATTACAACATTTGAAGCTGTTTGAACAGGTTGACCTTCTTGAGTATATATAGCGTCTTTATCTATTAAAGCTCTATTTACTTTTCTTTCTTGAAAAATAACTAAATTTGTATCTTCGCCATATAGTCTTTGTATAGATCCTTTAGAAGGGTCTACTGTTCTAGTAATATCTTGACCTGAAGGAAATTGATTACTTTGATTTATTCCTGTTCTAGAATTAAAAACTCCAGAATATATTATTGAGTTATCAAGTGACTGCTGAACGTTTTCGTCAGAAAATAAAAAAGCCCTAGGCGCTAAACCTGTTTGTGTATTATTATAACCACCTCTAATTCTAGCCTCTTCAATAAACCATTGACGGTCTTCTATTGTAGGGGCTAATCTTTTTAAAACAAAAGTGTTATAGTATTTTACTGCTATTTGTGCTGGCATATCTTATTATTATTATTACTTGTTTTTTACTGTTTTAACCTAGTTTGCTGGCCCTACTGCTGCCGTTGCGCTAACAGCTGTTGGTGATACAGCAAAATTAGTACCACCTATAGTATTAGGAAAGAAAGGAAGTACAGGAGTATAAGACTGCATTTGGTTTACTTGACTAATACTTGTAGGGTTAAAAACTGTGCTCCAGTAAAGAGTTACAGTAGGGTTGTCAGTTAAAGGCATAGTTCCGTTTTGAGTACCTGGAGGTATAGCAGCACCACTGTCTGTTACACCACTAATGCTTATAGCTACGTTTACTAGCGAACTTTGATCAAAGTTATAATTGTTTAAATTACCACCTGAAGTATTAACTTGACCTGGTCTAACCCCGCCGTTAATTAAAGGATTAGAATTTGTAAAAGCATTTAAAGTGCCTATCAACACAAATTGTGTAGAATTACCTGTGCTACCTGACGCCGCTGGACATGTTTGAACAAAAGCGTTAACCATATTATTGTTCACAGCATTAAGTCTATTACCTACTTTTCCAGTAGTAGCTGTATTGGCATTTGAAACATTACCTATACGAGCAGCAAAACCTGCATTAGGTCCAGATGTTGTTTTTAATTGAACGTATAAATAAACAACACTTGTTGTCCAGTTTTGTATTTGACCGATCCATCTAGGAAATTTAACTTGAGACGTACTCATTGATAAAACAGGATTTGTAACCATTACTGTGTTACTTGCAGTTGTATGACCTGTACCGCTCGTGTATGGTGCGCTAACTACTGTTGTAAAATTACTAACCTGTACGCTATAAGAAACTGTAGCTGTAGTTGCTGAACCTAAAGTATCTGTTAATTGTAAAGTTAATTCATATGTTAAACCAGGTGTATTTCCATTAGGACCAGTTGATTGTAATGAAAATCTCCAAGCGTTGCCAGATAGTACTTGCTGGGTTATTTTCACTATGTTAAGTATAGCAGAAGTAGTTGTGTAACTTGTTATAACGGGTGGATTAGATGGTGAAGTGGTTTTTACTTCTATGACTGACCATCCAAGACTATTTGATGAATCAAAAACAGCCCAATTAGCATCTGCAGGAACACCTGAAGTAGTAGGATTAGAAGCACTTCCGTTGTAACCTGCTGGCGAAGGATTACCAATACCAACAGCATTAAATATCATTTCACCATTAGTGTTACCTGTTACTGTAGGTGAAATAACTTGATCAATAATTGGATTAGAATTAGCTAATTGCAAAGTTATTGTCTGTGAATATTCTACATTGTTAAAAGTAAAAGTTATAGTAGCTAAAAATTGCCCAGCGTAATCTATATAATAATTAGGCTCTGAAACGCTACCAGCATAAAAAGTATCATTACTTTGTATAAAATAACTACCACTACCCGTGCCCGCCTGTAATGTAAATTTTGATCCAGCAAGGTTGTTGTTTGTGTTTAACTCATTAGGCGCTGTAGAACTATAATTAAACACAGAAGTTAAAACAGCNGTAGNGTTTGCTTCTATAGCACCACCTACTAATGGATAAAAATCTTCAGTAACACGTGATCCTGANGCTAAATCTTCGTNAAAAGTANCAGATGTTATGCTTATGCCACTAATACCTGTTGCAACATTTTGCACAGCATCATTTAAATCTGATATTAAACCTGTAGTTGAAGATTCATAAAAAAGCTCTAAAGGAGAAACATAAGGAGATGTTTCATACACAGCCAAGCCCATTACAGAAGGATATTCATATCCAGATCCTGGTGCATTAAAATTATCTTCTGTTATACCTATAGTTTTTTGTGTAGATATTTTAGCTATATATGGTTTTTCATTGTAGTTGTATATACAAAACTTATTTATATTACCGGCGGTTCCGGCGGTGTCTTGTACTGAAGGAAACACATCTTTAATTGTACCCACTAAATTAACAGAGTCTGCTGAAGATAAAGGATCAAACTGAGTATTACGGTATGTAATTCCACCACTTGTTACGTTTAAAGCATTAGTTACTCTACCAAAAAGTTTTTCATCACTAGTAAACTGGTTTTGCAATGGCCCAACATTTTGTAAGTTTCTAGGTATTTTATTTATATTATCAGATATTAACGTTGTAAAAGCTGTTTCACCTTGTTCTTTTGTTATATCTTCTAAAGGATAACCATTTATTATACCTGGAAGATATACATTGTAGTAATCTTGTTGTTGTTGTTTTATACCTACTTTGTAACTATAAAAACCATTTACATTTATATCATATGACGCAAATGTTTTACCAGCGGTTAACGCAGGTTCTGGTCTAGTTAAAGTAGAGTTATTAAAAAGATATTTAGTTGCAACTTCTCCATCAAGAAAAATTTCAACTGAATCCACAGGATTACCGACTGTATCTAAGTTTTTTATTTCTACATAATCGATATATAATCCAGATAAATTTTTACCTACGTCAAAGTATGTTTTGTAAGTTGTTGCAAAACTTGGAATTAATGGTTGAGCAGTAATAAGTGTTCCGGTTCTATATTTGTAATATTTATTTGATGTAAAAAGTAATTCAAACTTTATTTTTTGACCAACTGGTAAAGCGTTTGCTAAAGTTACTCTAGGTACTCCACCTTGATTTGTTACAGCATAATCTGTTGATGCTAGTTTTATCCAGCCATTTCCTGAATCTACAAATATTTCATAACTATTAGCTGTTACAGTAGTATCTGAATATAGTATACCTGTAAAATCATAAACAACTTGATTTAATACCGTGTTTAAAGATTGTGTAGAATAATCAATAAAAAAAACTTTGTAATTAAGATTTGCTGTAAGAACACTCCAATAGTTACCTACCGCGTAAGCACCTGGATATCCAGTTACGTTATTAGCGTTAGCAGCCTCTGGTATCAAACTATTAAAACTTAATAATAAATTATTACCTAGCCAAGAGTCTACAGAAGTATTAAAACCTACAGAACTATAGTCACTAAATACATTAGAACCTGGTTGAGGATCTCCGTTAGCGTCTAAAAGACCATCATAATTAGATAATATTATATCTGTTTGTCTTCCAAATTTATCTGCTAAAATTATACCAACTTGATAATTTCTATTTTGTTTTAAAGAGTGTTGTGGATATTCTATGTAGTTTTGCGGAGTTTTTTGTACAACGCTAGCAAAATAATCTAAACCTCTTTGCCCGCTTTTTCCATCTACAAAATTACCATACATAACTCTGTTAGCAGCTACTTCTTGTGCTCTAGCCGTTACAGGTACTCTATCATAAACTCTAGTTGTTTCGTTAGCAGACAATGTTTTTATTGGTAAAGTAGACTGATAATCGTATTGATATACGTTTGTATTATTTAAATTATTTATAAATGCTTGATCAACTCTTATTGTTTCTAAAACTTGATAAGCCTGCGTATCAGACTCTTTAAAAACAATATCAATTGCTTTTACTTTATAGTCATTTAATATATTTAAACTAGGTAATTCAATATTTAATACAGCATTGTTAACTGAGTTTTGCATAAACTCTACAACTGTTGTTATAAATGCTTGTGTTTCGTCTTCGTTTAAAAATTGTCCTTCTTGTTGAGGTATAAAAACGTCTTGACTAAAAGGAGCTATTAAAGAATACTCGTTATCGTCAAATTTAAATCTATAACTAAATCTAACAAATTTATCAGTTAAAAAATCAGGATCACCATTCCAACCGTTATAACCTGCGTTTCTTTTTACTCTTACAGCGTAGCCATTTATAGACAAAGCATCATTACCAGTATTAGATTGAACTACAAGTTGATTTGCAGAGCTCATTTTAACATATGTTGATAATCCTGAACTAATAGCGTCTCTTGTCCAAAATCTTGCTTCTGTAGTTAACGCAGCAAAAGCATTTGTGTTTGTTATATAGTTTCTATATCCAGAAGGCAAAGCGTCAAAACCAGTAGTGTTTGTTCCAGGATTAGCAGCCCATAGATCTGAAGATTTTAATCTTAGAGCACCACTAGCGCTTATATCAGTCCAGTCAGCTGTTGACATTACTGTAAACCCATTTGGAGCTAAACCTCTAGAATCTAAAACAGCATGCTTATTATATAGTTTACCATAAACAACACCGTTAGCTAATTTGTTTTCATAATAGCACCAAGCCCCAACACCGCTAGCGTTTGCTGTTGTCCACGCGGAAGGAGTTTGAGCTTCTGTTATTGCTTCTCCGTTTTTATATTTAGATACGTTTAAATTTACTGAAGAATAAGTACCAGTACCTATTTCTGTTTGAGTTGGGTCACTAGCATCAGACATGGTAGAAGGTTTTGTAGCAGCTATAGATCTTAAATCTATAAACCTAGGCGCAAGATATGGCGCAAATTTAGCCACAGATATTTGATCTTCATTAAAGTAATAACTTGAATTAGAAGACGCTGTGCTTACGTTTATTTTTCTAGGTTGATTTCTATTGTCTGAAAAGAATAAAAGATCTTCTAAAAGATTAACACCGTTCATTCTTGCTGTTGTAGAAAAATTTAAAAAACTACCACTTACTAAAGTAACAACAGATTGTGAAGAAACATTATATACAGATATTTTACACACTGCACTTAAAGGTGCGTTAGTTACTGAAGACGTTGGTGTGAAATCTGTAGAAAAGAAATAAACAACATTATTAGTTTCGTCAACTAAAGTTCCTATTATTTGAGTTTTTGGATCACCCAATATAGCTCTTTGTACGTTGCCTAAGATAGCTTCTAAAGCACCAACATCACTTCCTTCTGATCTAGACACCGCTATGTTTAAAGCGTCTCTATATTCGTTATTTGGAATAAGTCTTTCATCTAAATCTTTATTCATTTTAGATTTAATGAAATTGTTTTTAACTTCAGCCATTTATTATGATTTTATCCATTTAGACTTACCTCGCATTACTTGAACTATTTCATCAAGTTTAATATTAGATAATCTTATTTTAGCGTTTCTTAATTTAGCACTTTTTTCTCTTTTTAATCTTTGTACTATATATTCTGGTTGATTTATTCTACCAGCAATTAACGAGTGTAATATGTATGCATATATAGCGTCTTCAGCTAACTTAGGAACTCTACTGTCTAAGTCATAAGCTAATCCATCAGATACATATTCTAACACTATCATTTGTCCTACTAAATTGCTAGAAAATGATATTTTACCTTCTCTTTCATTTAAATTAAACCAACCGTTTGCTTGAGAATATTGTGGATCCATACCGTATAGTTGACCCCAGCTTGCGCCACCCCAGGCACCTGTGTAGTCCCAGTTATAAGCCCACATGTCATTAGTAAAATCGTTAGTATTAAAATTACCATTTATAAAATTAGTGTCATTACTATGCCATCTTTCTTGAGTTATAGATGTTCCTTCAGTATCATTACCAAAACTATCTTGAGTAGGTATACCTGTTGAATCTTGAGTTTGGGTATAGTAAGGACTTATGGTTAAATTATTAGCAGGATAAATAGGTCTTTTAACGCCTAGTTTATCTATCCAAGACATTTTAACATAGTTAACAAAGTCTTGTGGTATTACTAATGTAAGACTAGGAGGTATAGTAAGTTCAGAAGATTTAATGCTTTTTAAAGTATCATAACTAAACTCTTGTAAAGCTCTTTTAGCAAAAAATATAACGTCTGTTCTTTTAGCGTCAGGTAATAATTTACTTTGGCCAACATAACCTACTAAAAAATTAGAAACAACTTCGTTAAGCTTTACATATTGATAACTACCATAATTATCTTCTACAGCTTGGCCATACATTTTGTCTGCTTCTGTATTGCCATATTTACCACCATCCAATATACCTAATTGAACAACAATAAAAGCGTTAGCAACTGGCGATGCTGATAAAGTTATAGTTTTGCCATTAGTAACTTGTAATTGTGTTATCCACTCTGACCAAGTTCCAGCAGCACCTGAAACGCTAGTGTATACTTTAAAATTATTTAAAGCATAATCTGGATCTGTAGGGTTCCAACTAGTTAAGCTGCCTAATATTAACTCTGTATTAAAATCAGTTATAAACTCTTGGTTAGCCGCTACAACTGCAGCACCTCTAAATCCTTGAGTGCCTTGATAATACTGTTGTGCGTTTTCAGTTATTAGTCCGTCGTTAGGTGGTTGTATTGCCATTTTTTATTAGTTTCTTTCGTTTTGTGCTTCCTTAGCTATTTCTGAAGAAGCAGCTTGTATTATTGTTATGTCTTTAATTACAACACCAGCATATAATAATATTTGTAATATTACGTTAGACTGCTCTGTAACATCTAATTCAAAATTAACAGAAGTCGTAGGATCATATACATAGTAACCTGCGCCTGCGTTAAAATTCCATTTAACATTAGCCGGTTTTCTAACATAAGTAGCAGTAACGCTATTGTTTATTGTTTGTGGGTGTATTATTATGTTTTTGTTTTCATACAAATAAACTGGAAAATGTTCTGTAGGTTTACTTATAGGAGACATATTTAACATAGCTAGTTCATTTCTTTGTACTGGCTCAACAGCTCTATCGTCTCTATAAAGCACTGTTCCTAAACTATAAAAATCTTGTGGATACAATGTTATAACAATATTATTAGCTGCGCCAGCAGGAAGAGAACCTGCAGTTAAATTAAAATTACCTCCAGTAATATTAAACGTAGTATATACAGCGCCTAGATAAGTAACAACAACTGTACTGTCTTCAACTTGACTTTGTGTTATAGTAGTTAAAGGATATGAAGTTGTTCCATTTATTGTTGAAAGTAATTGTGTTCCGCTAGCTGTTCCTGAAGATGTTGGAGTAGCAAAAAAAGCTGGGTTAGATCCAGCTGCGGCATTATAAGTACAAGTTCCTATAGTTTTAAAAATATCTAATTTTTCTTGTACATTTTTAACTCTATCACCATATTCGGTAGAGTTTTGTGGCACTCGCATTTGTTGATTAATAGTTTCAAAATAACCTTCTACTATCTCTAATTGAACTTGAGTAGCTAAATTATTAAACTCATTTGGAGTTAAATAACCTCTTTGTTCTTTATTGATTATTAACAAGACTGTTTTGTAAACCTGATCTACGTTTATTGCCATTTTAATTTTTTATTATAATATTGGGCCCGAGTAAACGAGCCCTATATTAAGTATTACATGTTATTTGAATTTTTTCTCGATAGACTTGTATATTTCTACACCTTCGTCAGTTTTCAAGAAAGCAGCAAAAGCTGCGTATGGATTTTCATCAAATGGAACAGTCATTAATTTTTTATTATTACTAGCCCACGTAAACGTACGTTGGTCTTGTGATAACGATATAATTTTAGCTTCTGCAGCTTTTATACCAAAATTTCTTAACTGAACATTTTCATCATTTGCAAGTTCTATAAACAAAGCTGGATTAGCTTTAGCAAATAATAATAAATCTCTTTTAATTTCTTTAGAACTTAAGTTGTTGACGCTTGAACCACTTTCAACTCTAAGCACAGCCTCAGCATGATCAATGTCCATTGTTCTAGCAGCATTTAAAGCTTCTATTTCCCATTCTAAAGTTTCTAGTTCATCTACCGCTATTGCTTGTGGTAATAGCTCATGAAATCTATGGCCTGTTAGTGGGTGATACAATGTAAGCATTTTTTGTAAATTTTGTTGCTCCTTAGGAACATATAAAACTCCATCTGTAAAAGTTATGTGACCCATTGTTGATTCGCCTTTTTGTTCGTCTACAAATACAGACGCTTGATTAGTTGCGTATCTTAGTTCTCTTTGTGCACCAATTTTTTTATCAAACCATAGTAAAGGATGTTTTTTAGTATGTTTACTTGGTATTGTAAAAGTTAATGGAGCAGAATTACCTGCTAAAAAGTAATTTCTATCTTTGATTTCCCAACCTTCTTCAGATTGAGTATTGTTATTGTTTTTCATAATATAATATAATTAAATAATTTGTAAAAGTAATAATTACCCCCGTTGATATAACGAGGGTAAGAATTACATTAGTTTTGAACCAATTAGATTCCTTTGAATAACACGAAGTTATTCGCAGCTTGAGTTACTAAACATCTTTCAGATAAGAAGTTAACTTCCATAGCATCTAAAGATGAAGTGAAAGCACCACCTACTGAACCAGTTAACCAAGATTTCATTCTTCTATCATCAGCTTGAGACGCTCTATATCTTACATGTAAGAAAGGTCTTCTAATGTTAGTTCCTAAAATTTGATCATATACTGTAGAAGTTCCAGCTGGTATTAATACACCTTCAATAGATGCAGGACCAACTAAACCACCACGAGTAGACGCGTCGTTTAAGTATTTCCAATCAGTTTTGTAAAAGTCATAAGAACCTCTTCTAAATCCTGAGAATCCAAGATTTAAAGCCATTTCTTCAGAGTTTTCAAATAAACCGAAAGCAGTACCACCAGCGAAACCACCAGAGATGCTTGCTAACATATCATCAAAATCTAGAGCAGTAGATCTATTTAAGAAAAGCATGTTTTCTTCAATAGCTCCTTGAGTATCTAAATTTTTAAGAATTGCATCGAAAGAATCTAATCCAGCAGCAGCTGTAAATCCTACTTGTACGTTACCTCTTGCAGAAATTGCAGAGAATAAACCTTGAGTACCTCCAGACTGAGCTGTTAAAAGAGCAGGTCCACCAGCACTTAATTCACCTTCAACCATTGCCATTTCTAGGTAATCTTCAAATCTAAGTCTTGTTTCAGACTCAGCTTTTAAATACCATAAATAACCTCCAGTTCCATCTTCAGTAGCTACTTCAACCCAACCGATCTGAGCAGTGTCAGAACCATTGATAGTATAAGTACTTCTAATAATAATAGGAGAGTTAGAAAATTGTGTGAAGCTTGGATCTACAGTAACCATAGGGTTTTGTGCAGCAGCGTAAGTGTTTAACCCAAGTAGTGGGCCAGCATTACCTGTAGAAGTTCCTTTTTGGAAATCAGAACCGTAAACAAATATTTTGTTAGCAGCGCTATCAGCAATACCTGCAGCAATTAAATTAGCAAAACCATAAGGTTCTACAACTAATTGTCCTGGGTTACCACCACCACCGGCAGCTCTTGTATCAGAAGATCTTACGAAACATTTTGCTTCGTTTCCAAAGTTATCCATTACAACTATTGTTGCACCTGGAGAAACTACGTTAAGTATTGGATTAGCAGCACCAGCAGCGGTTACAGGAATAGTAATTGTTCCTGCAGCAGATACAGACGTACAAGCGTTGTACGCAATGTGTAATCTATTTTGTTCAGACCAAATAACTTGATCAGAAGTCATTGGCATTTCAGCACCAACCATTCTTAAGAAACCTGATAACGTTCTGTTACCATATCTCTCTACTTCTTGTTCGTAAAGTTCTGGTAGATATTGCTGAGCAAAATCATTAGTACCGTTCGTAAAGTTTAAATAGTTGTTAGCTAAAAGTTGTTGTTGTTGACTCGGTATTATTGAGCCAAATTGTGGAGTTAAAGCCATAATTGTTTAATTTTTTTAGTTAAATTTTTTTGTTTTTATTTTTAATTTTGATGTGTCTAATCCACTAATCGATTTTACTTTTAATCCGTTTATAAAAACATTGCCATCGGCAACTTGCCTAGGTTTATCTTGTGATGGGTTTTTGGAAGAAGAGATAACGTCTTTAACGCCATCTGCTTTTCCTTGTTCGTAAAAATGATGAGCAATTTTATCAGCATTCATTGCAGCGTACATTGCTTTATGATACCCAGCTGGATCTACAATATTTCCTTTTTCATCAGAATATTTTCCAATAAAAGTTTGTACATCAGATTGAGTTTCTCCAACTTTACCAGGATCTTTGATACCATATCTAAATTTTTTTTCACCAACATTGAAATCAAAACCTTTGAATTCACTGTTAAATAATTTTTTAGTATTGTCTCTAAAATCACCATGAAGTTGGCTAGCAATTTCTTGTTGCTTTTTGTATTGATCGAAGAAACTTACAGCTTCTTGTTGTTCTTGAGTAACGCCCGGTCTCAACTTGATATCGTCGTAATATTTA
>JGI24006J15134_10000921_pt1 | contig 17001 bp, 21 predicted proteins | sample LinPmetageLP53_FD_15134 | JGI IMG/M metagenome (IMG submission 15134)
CGAGTGATTATCCTTGGTTAACCGGATTCACTATGGGAATAGATCCCGACATAAACTGGTGTTCTACTACGCCAAAAGCAGATCCAGATTTTTATGAAGAGTGATCACCCGGAAGCGTCAGAGTGTATGTAACCCTTGGCAGAACCCCGATAGTATAGACCGAATGCAGTCATACCTGCGGGAACAGAACCCCAAAAACTTTCTACGTTTATGCCAAATACTGTACTTGTATCATCTGCAACTTGTAAATCAAAAGTGCCACCAAAATTATCCTGAAAAGTTGCACGACCAGCACCAACGGTGTTGTAAATCATGACACCATCTGTTGCCTGATCTTTGTGTCCTATGATTAATTGCTTAGATCTTTTGTAGTTACTCATTCATTATCTCCTTGAGATTACACCTTATTTATGAAAATACATAAATAGATATACTAAATGGAGTCTACTATGCAGTCTAATATTGTTGAAAGAATTATCACAAAGAATAAAATTGATGCTATCTTGGAGTACGCAAGTCCATCTCCTATGATGAAAAGAAATTTTCAAACAGCAAGACAAAGATCGGTAGGTCAGGGGACAACAGCACGAAAAGTTGGAACACCCATGAAAACCAGTACATTCAAGAAAGCACAAGATTCAACAATAACAAAAGCAAAAGCTGGTGATCAGAGATCGCAAGGCGCGTTGAACAGAGGTGCCTTTACATCAACATCATCAACTACTAACAGAGCTGCCGGTGATACTAGACAGACAAGATTAGACAGAGTTGCTAGGGGAAGAAAAAAGCAACAAATGGTAGCAAAAGCAAAAACTGTGGGTGTGGACGTAGCTAAGGGTATAGCAAGAAAAGCAGGCACCTCGGTGGCTGACTACGCACAAGAAAAAGGTAGAAGAGCTAGACAGAGAATGAACACCAACATGTCAGGCGAACCCGTAGGACAAAAAGTTGCACAGAGTGCATCAGACGCTGCATACGATTCTCTCCGTTCTGCAATGAGTGGGAAAGACAAGAAAGATGATTTGGTCATAGTAGACAGATCATCAATAAGTTCCTCTAAAACCAGAAAAGAAGGAACTATGAATAACTGGAAAAATAGCTTGGTAGAAGCTGTTGAATCTGGTAAAATCGAGAGAGAAAAAATGATGAGTGGTGAACAACCACCAGCGAAAAAGAATAAAGTAGAACACAGCGTTATTGACGCAATCACAGGTATAAATAGAGGGTAGGAGAAACTAATGAACATTAAAGATTTTCATAGCTGGGCCCACTCTAAAACAATGATATCAGAAAAAGCAAAAAATGCTTCGAAAGATATGGTTGGAAAATACCACCCCGGTGGCGAAGTAGGTTATCAGGGAACACAAGCAGCACTCTCTGCTGCTGGTCAAATCCCCGTTGCAGGGATCGCAGCAGATCTTGGAGCGGCAGCACACTCTGTGGCGTCTGGTAGACTCGGAGATGCTGCAATGAATGTAGTTAATGCAATACCAGTCGTAGGTAATGTTTCTGGTGTTGCCAAACTTGCCAAGACTGGAACACAGCTTGCGAAAGCTGCATCGAAAACTGCAAAGACAGATAAAATTGCAGCAAAAGCCAAATCAACAATTAGCGGTAAAAACTAAGGTCACCGCATAATTTATATAACTCACTAGGAGAAAACCATGTCAATTAATAACAGCAATAAAACCGGCGTCGGCGACCTAAACAAAATTCTCGCCCAAACCGCAATGGAAATTCACAGAACTCACCGTCCCAAAGTAGAGGGTGTAGACTCGGCAGAACCAATGGAACTTGCCGAATCAATCGCAGACGATACTCAAGAGATCACTGAAGAGCAGGCAATTGCCGATCTAACAGAGTGGCTTGATGGTATCGTAAACGATGTCGAATCACAGTTAAACAGAGAATTATCAGAGGAAGAGCTTGACTATACCCTAGATCATGCAATTTCTCTTCTTGAAACCGAAGAAGAGATCGAATCCGCAAAATAATTCTTGACATTTAGTGAAAGGTAGTGTATATTATGATTATGAATAAAGTTTTCACACATGTCCAGACGGATATTAAAGACGACCTAGCTTCGGAAACATCCGAAGCAGGTCGTTTTTATATTGCTCCGAGTGGCATTCGTTTGCCTAGTGTAACCACTGTCACAGGAAGAAAGAAGAGTCGTTTCTTCGCTGAGTGGAGAAAGAAGAACCCGAAGGAATCCAAGAGAGTTACCAGACGGGGTTCACGCTTCCATTCTTTGATTGAGGATTACATCAACAACGACTTCAATCCTGAAGTAGAGACAAAAGATCAACAACCAGATATGATTGATCTATTTGTAGTTCTGAAGGATGAACTCGACAAGATCGACAACATCAGAGCACAAGAGGCTCCTCTTTGGAGTGAGCGTATTGGGTTGGCTGGTAGAGTCGATTGTGTTGCAGATTACGATGGAGTTCCATGTATCATAGATTTCAAAGCCTCATCTCGTAGAAAAAGAGAAGAGGATATTGGAAACTATATGATGCAAGCAACAGCATACGCTCTTATGTGGCAAATAAGAACCGGGGAAAAGATAAACGACTTTGCAATCCTCATAGCATGTGAGGATGGAACTTCTCAGGTATTCAGGGGTAAAGTGTTGAAATGGGTTCCTAAACTATACAATGAGATCAAGGATTACTACTCTTCAATGGAGTAGAAGTCCCTTTCCATACTTTTATAGTAATAGCAATCACAACAATAAGAAGAAGTAAATACCAGAACAACCACCCACTGAAAAATGTGGGTTCGGTTGTCACTTCTGCTATTGTTTTTTTGTCCCACGCAGATGGAGTAGAACTGTAGGTGGGATCCAATATTGTTTGTCCGGCTGAACACCCTGCCAAGAAAACTAGTAATGTGATTAGTAATTTATTCATCGTGATCTACCTACTGCTGATCCAAAGTAAAATCCTACAATTGTCACAAGGATCTGTCTGTTCTCTGTAGTAAACAAATAGCCACGAACAGTCTCAAACGAGATCACTTCATTAGTTCCAAACAAACCAAAGAAATCTAGTGGTGCATTTCTTTTCTCGACTATCTCGACAACCGTCGGCACCTCAAAGAATGGCAATACAAACGGGGCGATTATTGTTCCAAACAATATACAAAGAACAATAAATCTTCGAACCCATTTGCCAGCATCACTGCCCACTCGTTCTATTGCTTGATTGTATGATTCATTCGATACCTTATTTGCATCCAACAATCTATTAAATCTTTCCTGTTCATTCTGTCTTTTCTCTGCTATAGATTTAAAAATAAATCCGGTGAGACTACCACCAACCAGAGATAAGAATTCAGTTGTGAGTAGGGTTTCTATCATTTTTTAGTGTCTCTTCTAAACATACTGAAGGGTAAGAATTTTTCTTTTTTCTTTTTACCTTTCAGAGACTTCAAAGCTTTTCTTTGGTTTATTGCTAAATCATCCGGTGGTGCTGGATGTGGTGCGTTGGCACCCATGTGGAGATTATATCCCATACCTCCAACTTGTCCAGAAGAAGCAACATTTGCTATCTCTTCTTTCATTGACTCATCTATTATATCAGAACTCTGCATGAAATCAAGAAATCCCTCTACAAAGTAATCCCAATCACCACCAACAGTCTCTAGCTCCTCTCGGAACAAATTGAGAGCTGCTGTAGTGCTTGCGAGTTTAGCTTTTGTTGATGGGTTCGGAATTTGATTAAATAATCTTTTGATGTAAATAACAAACATTTCAAATGTATTGAGAACAGATCTTTCTCTTGCAGAAAGATCTTCCATTCTTTTTAAGAAATATCCATTACCGTCTATCAAACCCATCTTATATGCCTTCATTGAAACGAATGACTTACTGATCTCTTTGATGAATTTATAGAGAGTAAATGCGGATATAGTTCTGTTTGTTAGATCGAAACTCATTCCAATAATTTTCCTAAAATACTGTCTATGACATGATTTGTTGGTATGTTAATTAAATCGACTTCGGGTAATTCTATAGGCAAAAGTTGTAAATATTTCAAAAAAGATTTTAGATACGAGTGGTATCTTTCTTCTATTCTAAAAAATAATATTCTGCTACAAGCCTCGGCACCAAACACGTTGTTCAGTATGATTATGTGATTTAAGATTAATCTTTCTTTTAGATTGTTCTTTTGATCAAATCTATTGAATAATCTTTTGATATACTTGATTCTATTCAAATCCTCATGAAACTCGTCAAAGTCTACACAGTTTGGATTTTCATAATAAGACAATGCATAATCTAAAAAATTACTTTCATCAAGTATATCAATTCCCATTATCATCCTTCGCTGTCGGCTTCTTTTACAACCTCGGAGCGTACTCTATATAAACCCCTACCCTCTTCGACATTGAAGTTGATCATATATTTGATACCATCTTCAAATCCATCAGTGGTTTCAAATTCTTCGATTGGTGTGGTTGGAGTTTTTCCAAAAGTCCCACCATATCTAAAGAGTCTGAAACTAAATGCAGATTCAGAAACTTGTTCTTTTCCATCATACTGGAAATCGAAACCAATAATGTTTAACTTTGCTCTAAGCATTGTAATTGATTGTGGTAGATCAAGACATTCCTTGGAAAAATACGATTCAAGAAAAGCATTGATTCTTCTGATATTGCCTTCAGAGTCCAAATCAAACAAGCCTTTTCCGTGATCTTTAACTGCGGAACGAGCGCCAGTGTGTGGTTGTCTAGCTGCTAGACCACCAACTGATAATTCTCCGCTTTCATTTATCTGTTGTAGTAAGGTTTTAAAACTTTTCATTTAAATTCTCCGTTGTACTATGTATACGACTCATCGCCTTTTTGGTGATCGTCCGGTTGCGATTAATGTCGCTATGGCCATTGCGACTTCTTCTGGGGTAGAGTTTTTTCCAGGTCTAGACGGCATTTTATCTCTAAACTTTTTATTTGATAGGATCTGAGATGCTACTGCATCTCTTTTACTTTTTTGTTCATCATTTAATTTTACTTCGTCTAAATTATTCTTTGATTGAATAACAAATGGAGTTTTTTCTATTTTCATATCATTCACTTCCTGTTTTTATAGCATTTTCGAGCTGATAACGAATCCATAATAAATCTGTTTTTATTTCAGCAAGATCAGTTGATATTGATATTCTGAAAGCCTCACTTGCGTCTATTCTTTCGTCTAGGTTAATAATTTCTTGTTCTATCGCAGTTAATCTATAATCGTAGGTTGCATCTTTTGCACCTATTGTCCATACTAGTATAGCAAGGGTTGAAACCCAACCAAAAATAACGCCCCAGCCATTTAAACTTATTCTTCTAGCATCGTCTTGAGACATACATTAACTCCAGATCCGAATCACTTCGGAGATTCTTTTTTTATAGATTTTACTCTATCGTAATTTTTTTTAAAAAGTTTATTCAATTCCGCGTCAACTTCCATAAAAGGAGTGTCTTCTATGTATTTTTTTAGAAGATCGTAGGTTCCGATGTCTCCGGCACCACCCTCTTCTTTGAGTCTTTTGCTATGATCTTGAGTTTCGCCTGGTTTATGTTTGTTGTCAGATCTGTTTGATGCGGCACTTCTTTTTCTTAAGTTGGTAGATGAATTGTTCATGGGATTTCCATCCTTGTGATCAATATCAACCCCATCACCTTTACTCACTACACCCTTACGAATAGCTCTTCTTCTATTTGTTGTTCGTTTGCCTCTAGCTTGAATTGCTTTTTTGCTGCTATGATGTCTATCATATTCTTTTCTGTAATCTCTCTCATACTCTTCGTTAGTAGTGAGCTGAGGGATTTCATCATTCTCTGCTTCATAGTATTGTGTGTCCTTCTCTACAGGAACATAAAATACTCTATCTCTAGTTTGAACTTTCGTATACTCACCAGACTCATTTGTGTTATAATTAGCTAAGTTAAGTTGATTGGAACTTATTTCATTTACGGTCAAACCTAAAAATTCAAACATTCGGAATGGATCATCAGAGATATCAGATGTCGCTTGGTTGAAATAAGTTTCTGTGTCTGAGTCACTCTCTGCCAGTAAATCAGTAAAGTGATGACATATGTCTTCTTTCATATCATCAGATACACTCATAGCAGCCCAGAAACTTCCGGGTGTTCTAGATTCTCGTATGTCATCGTCAATACCAAATCTTATGTTTACCTTTACATCATTGATGATTTTGTTAATATAAGTTTCGTTTAATTTTGATAAATGTGCGCTTGTTCCATCTTTATTTGCCGATAATATATGAGTAACCGAAGAAGGATTGTCAAAACCAAATTTGTCTTGTCCAGTTAATTCTTCGTAAACTAAAGCTTTCTTGAACTCCTCGTTAGTTGCAAATATATCTTCGAGATGGGACTTTAGTTCTGTGTGTAAATTCTCTACATTTTCCTTAGAGAACCTATTTTTATCAATTTGGATTTGGTTATTGAATCTCACTTCAGGCTTAGTGTTTATAACATAATCTCTCATTTTTTCTGATACAGCTTTTGTCTGTTTTTTGGTAGCAGGGTTCAATAAGATATTTTCTTTTAGTTTCAATGCAGTGGAAGAAAACAAGGCTAAGGCTTCGCCTTCTTTTTCCAGTAAGATTGGAGTTTCTCCAATCCTTACCGAGGCCCGGACAACTTCCTCTTGTGAATCACCCTCGAATACTATCTGAGACTTGGATGAAGGATCATCACCACCCAATGATGCCCACTCTGGAGAGATTGATCCTGTTTCTTTGTTGACTGGCTTAGCCACCCAACTTCCTCTTAAATCATCCTGTATTTGCTGAACAACTCGAATAGCAGATGGTTCTAATGTTTCGCTCTCTTCCATGTTGTTCTTAAGAGATGGAGACATCCCATCACCTATCTTGCCTCCGTTCACAGAGTTGAATGTGCTCGCTATGCTTGAAGCCATGTCTTCTGATTCATGATCCCAATCAGGATAAACTGATCCTGCTGATGTTATTTCTTTTCCGTTTGATGGAATTCTTTTTTGTTCCTGAGAATCCATAATGTCATCAGCAACTTCGCCTTCTTGTGTGGCGACTTCGGGAGCTGATGGATCTTCTGTTTTCTCTACATTACCCAGAAGTCTGTTGGATGTTTTTGTTGCTTCGAAATCAGGTCTTCTGGAAATTTCTCTTGCTGCGTTTGGAGTTACTTCTGGTTTGTTTCTCTGACCAGGGACTCGTCCATATAGGAGTTCATGTTTATTTGGTTCGTAATCAGTTTTTGGAATCAATCTAGTTTTGTTGTCATCCAAAGTTTTTACAACAATAACCCCCTTCCAAGGGTTTGTCTTTTCTTGTTGCTCTGATGCTTTTCTCTCTACACGCTTTCTGGCGCTATCAACGTCTTTTTTGTCACCACCAACAGCTCTAGCATCTTCTTTTGCTTTTTCTTTATCTAGAGCTTCTTTATCAGCAAATGATTTCGATATTGGGTTCGCTTCGTCTAACTGCAAAAATTCTAAAAATTCCATCGGATCAAACCAATCTGCTTCAAATATGGGTTTTTTTGTTGAATAATCAGACATTCTTTACTCCAAAGACTACTTCTATTTATAAAAAAAAGAATGGGCCCCGTAAACGGGGCCCAAACACTGGCTTTATGCGAGTAAATAGGGGAAAGTGCTGGATCACCTCCTGACTGTGTGCAAAAGATACTTGGCAGTAAAGCCAGATTTATCGTTTACGGTTTAGTCCAAGGAAGGTAACCCTTCACCCATGTCCAAAAAGAAGGTCCTATCCAAGCTCCGGCGGCGAATAATAATACGCTATAAAACACAGTTCCTAAAATTCCGCTAAATGGCTCTGGTGACATAATTCACTCCTTTTCGTCTAGGCTTTTATTTTCAAAAGCTTTTGAAACGTCACTATTATATATGTCCTTTTTGAAGCCAAACGTGCTTTTTTTCTTTCTTTTTTTCGCTGGCTTTTCCTTCGTTTTCTCTGAACTAGCTAAATCATTGATTAGTGGCAGATCACCTTCTTTTTCGATAAAAGAAAGCTCAGTTTCGTTTAAACTTCTTTTGTCCCATATCCACTTACCTCTATAATTAAAAAAAGTTCCGCCATATTCACGTTCAAATCTACCTCTGTACTTTTTACCCACTTTTTCATCGTTGCAAAGTGCATAAGTTCTGGTGATTGAATCGTTGACTTCGTTTAATCTCATTGTTGTGCTCCTTAAAGATACATTACTATTTATGAATTCTGTGAAATTATGTCATAGTAAAGACCTTTACAAACATAATATGAATCAACTATGTCTGATATAGGGTTTCCTATACCTTTTCTATTTGGAGTTATCAGGTTGAATAAATTGTGTTTTGTTTCCTTGACAAAAGCGTCATGCATCGCTGTCTTATCAGCATTTCCCTTTCCGGTAGCTAGTTTTTTAACCACAGACGGAGCAATCACATCAATTGGCACAGACTGTTGAAAAAACTTATACTTAAGTAACCCTGTATTCTCTGCTATATTGAAAACCCTACCCTTTGCGGCATATGCATAGCCCTCAATAGCAACTTGTTCACACCCCTGACACATTTCAACTGCCCACTCTGATATGGTATCATACCTTTCACAATCATGATTGTATGTCTCAAATAATTTCCCATGAATTCTAGACAAAAATGTTTTTGCTAGGTTCTTTGTATCTGTCAGATAATAAAAAGAACAATTATTGAAAGTAAAACCTTCATCTGAATTAAAAACACAAATTGCTGGACCATTTAAACTGTAGTCAATACCGGCTATTATCATAATAAGTCTCCGGTACTATTTATGAGAAAACCCCTCACCAATAAAGGTAAAGGGTTCTCTTATTCGCGGGAAAAGGGTGATCCAGCTCTTTTGCACTCCGCGATTTAGTTATCTTATATTTATAAGATATTTTTTTTCAGAAACTGACCTGAATAACACTACGAACGACATACTGTCCGTCGTCGGCACTGGAACGCCAACCTGTGTTATCTGTGTTGAAACCAGAGTCAATACCTTCGAAAGCATATCCAACAGTGTTGGTCCATACGATATTCTCGTGGATGGTGTAGTTACAACCAATAGTTGCAATATTCAGCTTGTCGCTGACACCACCAAGAGCACCATACTCATACTGAACAAAACCCTGAAGGTTGTCCAGACACTGATATGCAAGAGTACCAACGATGGAATAATTATCCCAATCCTCAGTTTCGTTGTTTGCAATCCATGCAGCGTTGAAATCGAGCTTACCACTAGTGTATTCGAGATCAACAGTATAACTGCTGTAATCCGTTACATTATTATTGTTGTATGCATAACCAGCACCGATGGAAAATCCACCACCGAGTCCGACAGATGCGCGAGCACCAACTGCATAATCATTATCTGCGTCAACACCATTAGTGTCACCAAAACCATTGGTGTAAAATGCAGAAAGTTCAACAACATCAGATACAATGAAGTCCGAAAGTTCTACACCCTGACCTCGTCCCTGTCCGTATGTAAGGGCAGAAACGCTATAGTTGTTGGTGATAAGAGAACGAGGATCAGTGACGAAACCACTATAGAAAGCAGGAACGAACTGACCAACTCGAACATTGGTAACACCAAACGCTCTAAAATCAACACGAGCGTCGAGAAGATCAAACGTGGAAGTTACATCACTCCACTGTCCACTCAGGAGGTAACTTGCATCCTTACCAAAGTCACCAGATAGAATTAGACGAGCACGATCAACTGAGAATCCATACTCAGCATCGAGATCTGCACCGCCATTGTAGCTGTATCCTGTCTGGATAAATCCACCCAGATCCAACGAAAAGCCTTCAGTCGAAGGACTAAGACTAATTCGAGTGGAAGCATCCGAACGAACTGCTTCACCCATCTCCATACGATCCATTCGCTGCTGCATCATATCGGGTGTGATCATACCTTGATCAACCATACGATTCATTCGCTGCTGCATCATCTCGGGGGTGACATTGTTGTCACCCATCATGTCTGAATCATCTGCACTTGCAACTCCGCAAGTGCATAGGGCGAGACATGTCGCGCCAATTTTAATAATACTCATAAGTATTCTCCTGTTATGGTTTATCAACCGCCAATGTTCCAAGCAGTGACTGCGGTCCAGACAGCCGAAATGGCATCTCGGAACCAAAGAACTCCGTCCCACGCGAAGGGAACAAGAGCAAGACTAACCAGAGTTGATCGGGTTACTCCAAATTTTCCAAAAAACTTACCTACTACATCATTACCACAACCCGAAACCGGGCAATCTTTAGTGTTTGCACTCATAGCATTTCTCCTTTTGTTAGAGGTACATGATCCACAAATGTGGATTCACTAATTAGTTCTATTATACTTTAAATTTAGTTGTTTGTCAAGTCTACTAATTCACAGGAATTGCCTGAACAGGCAAAAGACTGACTCCCTGCTGTATTATCTTCTTCTTCATATTTTCCCAATTCACTCCAGTCAACATTATTTGGCATCTTTTTCAAAAGCATCTTATATTCTTCTTCGGAACACTCCTGATATGGAGCTTGCTTATATGTATGATCCGAGAAAGGTAAGAAAGACACCCCAGATACTTCATCAAAGTGGTCATATACCCAAGATCCTACCTGTAACCACTCATCTTCTTTCACTGAAACAGTAACGGAAGGCTTATGCTCACACCAATTCCTTTGATATTCTAACCACAATTCTAGTTGTTCAATAGCAGTCATATCAGTTCTAAAAACTGCATTCTTTGGTGTTTTTATTGGGAAAGAAAACACCATGGTGTGATCTGGCTTCATTACATCAGGTTCACAGGGGAATCCTTCCTTCTGCATAAAGACACAAAGAGAATCTTTGGTATCAGCTCTGACAGTTCTGATGTAGTGCTCACTGTGTCTTGCGTGGATCCCTGACGCAGCGTCTACAAGCTGCGAGACAGTTCCAGATGGTTTGACACAGGTAATTGCAACTGATTCATTAATACCAATGCTTTTTGCACTAGACTTGTTCTGTTTAATTGCACAAGTCTTAAGATCTTTTAGTAGATCATCTAGTCCCTTTGTCTTTCCATTTGTTAGCTTACAGTCCATGATACCAGTCATAGACACACCAAGAAGACGTTCATCTTCACAGTTCTTTTCCCAGTCACTCGAAAGGTATTTGAAGTTTGTGAGAGTGGACTGCCATGTCCCGAGAATAGTTGCAAGTTTAACTTTTCTCTCAAGAGATTCCTTCGTATCATTTCCTCTGACAACGATTTCCGTAAGATTACAAAACTGCTTATCACGAAGAATAATTTCACTACAAGGATTTGTACCAAAATCGTAATTGAGATCTCTATGTCTATATGAATCACCCAATGAACTTCTGAATTCGTTTGATTTATCAGTCTGTTTCTTTGCAGCGTCTCGGTTGAAGATACCACGCTCACCAGACTTACTCTTGTATAGTGAAACCCACTCTTCCATGAATGTACCAATTTCTGGTTTCTCTTTGTATGCTACCGAGTTATTCGATAATGCTCTTTGCGAGTCGGAAATCCACCACTGTCCGTGCTTCGCATCACGCATCCGCTCATCGGTAAGTGAAGACAATGAGATAAGCGCACTTCTTCGTACTCCCCCCACCACGACAATTTCAGCAATCTTGCAGATGATATCGTGACATTCGATGGATGTGAGTTTTCTTCCAGAAGCTCTCTTATAGGTTTCCACTGTGAATTTGAATAAATCGTCCAGTGGTTGCGGACCCGAAGCTCTACCACCGAAAGTCTTGAGTCTTTCTCCGGCAGGTCGAACCTTTGATACGTCCCATTTCGGAACCTGACCTCCAATAAGAAGCGAGGTGAGTTCTTTGTATGCTTTCGCCCAACCCATCTTACTATCTTGAACAACAATGGTCGTGTCACTGTCCTCAAACTCCTCTGCAATTGTTGGTAGCTTCTTTAGGAAATCACGTTCAACACTAAACCCAACCCCTGTGCCACACATGAGCACATATAAAATTTCATCAAAGGATCGAACTCTACCTGAACTAACATAAGCACAATTGTATCCAGCTACATTGTCACGCTTCAATGCTTCGCCTGCCGTCATCAATGCTCGCATTGAAGGCATAATTTCCAAATTCAAAACAGCTTCTTCTAATTCTTTTCTTTCCTTAGAAGAAACTTTGTAATTATTATTTTCCTTGAGGTGACTTTCAAAAAAATCAAAGTATCTTTTTACTGTCTCTTCCCAAGTTTCTCGTCTTCCTTCTTCTGGAAGCCAACGAGAGTATCGGGAAAGGTGAATAAAAGATTGATATAAAGACGGTAATTCAAACATTCATAACTCCAAAGCACATTTATTGTAGTATTATATAGCATCGATTAGGTAAGTCAAGTAAAATCAACCAGAAAGAGTTAGTCCTTGCGCCTCAAGATCACGCTTGAACAAGTAATTAGATGCAGTTCCATCATAGTAATTCGGTAGATAGAAAGGCCAAGTTTCGGCTGAGTGTCCCCTTCGCATGTCGTTCAAATTTCTGCCAAGAATATCCCCACCGGGCGGGGTTCCAGCCAAACCTGATTCGAATGTAAGGCCTCTGTATATTGCTTTGTGTGCGACAGTGGATGCAATCATGTTTGTTACACCAAGTGGATGAGAAAATTCAGATCCGATGTGTTTCTCAAGTTCTGCTCTCTGTGATGGCAACAAAGGAACATCACGGAGCAAAGAAGAGCTAGGAGAGAAGAGATCCGAAGCAAACCCATATACACTCTCTGTTAGGTTTTGTGGGAAATGTCCAAACTGTGTCAATCCTGCATTTGCAACGTCAAAAGCCAAGGTGCTCTGTCTGTTAATATTAGATAAGTAATTTTCAGTTTTTTCAGTATTTGATATCCGTTTAGTTCCATCAGTTCCTTGAGAAGCATGAAGCTCAAATTCAGGGTATCTGTACTCGTTAGAGAAAGACACACCGGCGTTATCTGGTAGTGTTTCGCTAAACTCATAAGTAGCACCCAGAGCTAAAACTGAAACACCATAGAAAAATTCATAATCATTAGTATAACCAGCGTTTTTACCAAAAGAGAAATTGTCTTTATTTAGATCAAACCTTCTCTTTTGTGTGAAAGCTTTGTAATCCATACCGAGTATGTTGGGATCAGTTGAGGAGTTATTATAATATCCACCCCAACCTTGTGGATCGAATTGATCACCAAATACACCCTTGTGTACACCGAAGGATGCGGTTGCAGCAGTGAGGGGGTCACCATAAGTGGGTCCGCCAGTTGCTCCATGGAGGAAAGCTACCCAATACCATCCTCTATCCAAATCTATTTCTGGTGTTGGCCAAGAAACTCTATGGTTTAATCTACCCTGAGTGGGATGCGGTATTCTCTGTGCTTGTCGATAAGTTGAATATGAGGAGCCGAAAGCACTCAAGATTCTAGTTTTTTCTCCAGTCAAACCTTGAAGCCATAAAAACTCTGCCTCTGGTGCCTCTAATCCATGCTTGACTGGATACAAAGTGTCAGTTGCACAAAGATCTGAAATTTTTGTAGTGGGTCTGACATTTTCATAATCCATATTGTAGATAGCAGAGCTAAATCTAAGTTCTTTAGTCTTACTGTATGGTGGCTCGTTAACAAAAGCTGGATGATCGGCTCTTACATATCCCCCAGTGGCGTCTACAGAAGCCCAAGATTCTCTTGTGCAAATACACCACGGACACCCGCTAGTTGGTCCCGGATGTCTGGTTCCTGCAAGTACCTCATTACATCTTTCGAGTGCGGATGTGGAAAGAACCACATTTCCACTAGCGCCAGCAACATAGATACCCGGATATCTAAATTGCCACCCAAGGTGTATTAGACCTTGTGGGTAATTAAATACCAGATCAGATATTCTTGTTCTTTGTTCTATGAAAAGAGGTACATAAATTATTTTGTTGTATGGAGGATGATATAATACCTCATAAAAACTCTTCCACACTTCGTTTGTGTTCCCGTTCTGACCATTACAGGCCCACGGACTTGCATTGCTACCATTTATCCTAAAATTGGTATGGACCGTGGGATCCACTCCACAAAAAGTAAGACCTATCTCAGGATTCTCTGAAAAATATGGTTGATAAGATGATGGACTTGTCGTCATCTTAAGCCAAAAATACAAACCAACACTGTCATCCATACCACCCAAATAATGTCCGGGTCCTATAGGAAAAGCCCCGCTGCGGCCACCCGAGTCTTTACCTGCCATCATTTCTTTTGGTCTGTGTGTAAAGGAGACTCCCTGAATATTGATACTTTCAACTTCTATTGGTGTATCAAGACTAAGTTCTCCTACTGTTCCAACACTCAAACCAGATACTTCATTACCGTATAAATCAGATTTATATAAAATATTATTTACTGATTCTCCACGAAAAACTTCTCCGCCAGTTCCACCAGTAATCGTTATGCTTTGTGTGAACTCTTTTTTGAAGACTTCGGTATTCGGGAAAACAGTTACAGTTTTATTTACATTTTTCCTAATCATGTTTCATCCTCATTGTCGTATCGAACAAGAAATACTGGAGTTGCCTCTTGAATTGCTCCACCCAGATCCTCAGAAATCCAAGGGAACCCATTACTAAAGGAATTTCCATAGCCTGATCGATCAGGTAAACGAGCACCATGACTAGCTCTATGGTGCTGTGTACTAAGAACATCATAAGGTCCAATGGCTGTCAATCCCTCGCCGCCCAATCCTTCTGCTAGAAGAGTTCCATCTCTATATCTTTTCTCTGTGTCTAAGTCAGCGGTATAACCTTTACTATAGTCAACCATTTTAGTCATTTCATAGTGCCATGAATACATGGTGGGGGCATTTTCGTTATTGAATGATGCCATAACTCCGGGAAAAGTGGTAACAACAAACCGTGTGTTACCAAAAAGTTTATTTTGACTTCCTGAGAAAGCTCTTTTATCTGCAACTCCACCAAAAAGAAGCTCATCGGTATTCGTAAAGGAATGAGCCGGTAAATAAAGCATAGAGAATGCAGGACATTTTTGACCATCCACATCAACAAAGTAAGCGTGTGATTGAAAATCAAACCAGGTCCACAAATAACCACCATTTTTGCAGTAATTTTTAACATCTCTGTTTGTAAACATACTAGCTACAGTGGGCAGAATATTATTAATACTAGATTGGAAATCATTAGAACCTGATATTCCGAGAGATTCACCTCCGAATGCCATTCCATTAATATCATTAAAATCAAAATCTTTTGGTATAGACCCATGTCCGATAGAACTTCTTAAAGTCCCCTGCATCAGTCCGGTATAATTTTGTCCCACTAGGAATCCATCTGCTGATGTACCACTGACTCCTGATGGAATTAAACCACCAGGTCCAGTTGATGGACCAGTGAACCCAACACCACCCGTAGTAGAATGAAACCCATACACACTAAAACCAGTTTCGTAAGGTTGGTGATCTGTCCAAGCATCAGATACAAGGTACTGTTGATCACCAAGATGATCATCATCAAACGGAGATGATTCCATACCTTGCATCATCAACGAATCTTTATAATCTCCCGGACCATAAGTATTTCTTTTGCCTGGTTTTGTGGTTACAGAGGTTTTAGATTGTATGGGCAGTGCTGCATTAAACGAAGATCCAGAAAAGCCGGCAAACAGAGAACCACCAGAGTAACCTTCGCCAGTTCTGCCTGCGGTTCCACCAGAACCTCCACTAGCAGCGAATCCAAACGAACCCTCTCCAGTTCCAGAATAGTTAAAGGATGTGGGCTGGGACGGCAGTCCCTGAATTGGTTCTGTTATAGTAAATCGTTGCGTTTGTAATGGTGCGGCTGGAGAAAATCCTCCAGTAATATTACTGTTGCAACCTAAAGCAAGTTCTGCTGTTCCCCCAAAGAAAATTGTTGGCACCCCACTGGGCAGAAAAATAAGACTCAAAACCGAAATGTAGTTCAGTCCGATTCTTGTTGGATAATTTGTCTGTGTAAAACTTCTGCTCTTGCCAGGAAAATATCCAGCATTCCACCATCTACCAAACCCACTTGGTATAGAATCTGGAAGAGGACTGAAGCTAGAGATGGCACTCTGCAAAATAAATGCGCTTGTCTGACATCCAATACCTCTATAAGTATTCAGATGCTGAAATTTTCCAGGTCTTAACTGGATGGGTTGTCCACAGTCATGATTTCCATATGGATTTACTGGACTAGTTGCTTCACTATAATCATTGCTATTGTCTGAGCGATATCTAGTCGGGAGAGAAAATGTATGCCCACCGATGTACGCACTCGCACCCGCTTCTCCTGTTATCTCCAAAGAATAACCTTCAAAAATAAGGGAATTGGTGGACTCATTGTATCTGACTTCATTTAATGCTGTAATCCCAGTACCGCCGGATGCACTCATAAGAATAGAACCAGCTTGAGAAAATTTAGCAAAACTTGAACCTAGTATTGGATTGCCAGACGGTGCTCCAGATATACTTGCACCAGTAAAACCAATAAAAGAATTAAAGACAGGAGTGATTCCGCCAAGAATTATAGTTTTTTTATCAGTATCAAAAGTTAGCTTATTGATTGCCATTGCTCAAGTCTCCGCTATCGCACTGAAACTGGTTGGTTTGATGTAAATTAATGGTGCTGCTGCCGTGTCAGTTCCACTAAGTTCGGTAACACTACCCGTAATTCCTCTGTCATCACTAATAAAGAATGGGAATGAAGCTGGATAACACCCTGTCAAACAAACACAAGCCTTTGGTAAAAAATCTATGGATTCATTTTGTCCCAGAATTGGTTTGACATGTCTGGAGTCCATCATTTTAAAATTGACTTTACCTAGACTTTGAGGAACGTCTTGATTTACTTCCACACCTATCCAATAAACACCTGGCTTGAATGCTATCTTGTTCTGTAGAACATCAACGGGTCTACCGAAATCACCAGCGGTGGCACCAAAAGTAATACCATTGAGAGCTTG
>JGI24006J15134_10000925_pt1 | contig 16988 bp, 12 predicted proteins | sample LinPmetageLP53_FD_15134 | JGI IMG/M metagenome (IMG submission 15134)
TCACCAAGAAGATTACGCGCTCTTAACTACAAATAGTAATAAGCATATAAAATTAGACGCGGGCGTAGGTCCAGGCATGGATAGAATTATTATTTCCGATGAGAATGATAATAGAATTGTAATAAAAGCCGGAGACGATGGAGACACTCCAGGACCAAATTCTATGGTTATTGAGTGTCAGGGAAATATGCATCTTAACTCTAAGAGTGGGGAAATGGTTCTCAACGTAGAAAAAGATAGCACTTCTAAAATTCAAATTATAAATGATGGAGCTGGAGATATAAATGTAGAAGCTAGAAAGGGAGATGTAAATGTAGGAGCAGCTCAAGGAGATATAAACCTATCAGCAAAAGGAAATGTACAGATAGACGCTGAGCAGGATATAAATTTAGATGCTAGTAATGATATTAGTATAAACGCAGGAAATCAAATGACGTTAACCGCTTCTAGAATTGATCTGAATCCGTAATGGTCTTTAAAGATTTACTTATTGACACTGCTATAATTGAAGGTACTACTATATCCTCTAACCTTTTTGGGTATATTGATATTGGTAATAATAATTATAATTCGTATCCCGAATCAAATTTAGCAGAAACCTACACGCTTAATGTATACGGAGCTCAGTATATTAGCGAGGAATATGACGGTACCATCAATTATAGAAGGTATAGTATAGATTCTATAAATGTTACTAACATCTCACAACTTGCTCCTAATTTAAATGTAAGCATTACCCCTTTTACATATCAAGATGATGATTGGAGTGTTCAAGCATTTACTATTACATTTACTGGGTCTCTAAGTAGAGCAACTAATGGAGCTGTTAGTATGACCTACAGAGACGGTTTAAACTCTCCTGTTACTACTACTAACTTAAACTCTTTCCCATCTACTGCAAGTTTAACCAGTATTACTAGTCCTAGAGGAGACGAATATATCCCTCTAGAGTTTTCCTTAATATCCGAGGGAAAGACATATCCTTTACAAACTCCGCTATATGTTACCCATGAGGGAGTTAACTTTCCAACCCAAACAGCTCCTAAAGCTGCGACGCGACAAGGAGATAAAGGAACCGGACATGGAGCATTTGGACCTAGACCTAGTAACGGAGGATCCTCCGATATTTTTATAAACGGNATACCTGCTCATGGAGTTGGAGATAGCTGGNCTTCTCANACAGATGGCGATACATCCCATACCTCTACAGCGGGTGGAGGTTCTAGCTCAGTATATATTAATGGGAAAGCTATTTCTAGAGTTTCAGACTCTGTTGCGTGTGGCTCTAAAATAGCGCACGGCTCCGAAACCGTATTCTCAGGATAACAAATGGAACAAAAACAATTTTCAGTCTCTTACGAACCTTCTGCATATAACGAGAAGGTTTGCATTTATGCAGTTAACCCAAACGCAAAATACGCACAAGTAGAGCAAATTCAAATAGCTAACTCTACAACATCAGCCTTAGATATGGACGTATACTGGGTTGATTACTCGGATGTAACCGTTTCAGCTACTGTATATTTTGGAGATGGAAAAATTAAGCAAGAATTTTATAGATATGGGGGAAGCGCTTTAAATTCAATTCTTATAAATGGAGCTATCCCTAAAGGTGCATCTTTATCCGTTTTAAATTCAAATCTTTATTTGGATCCTAAAGATTTTATATTTTTAAGACCCGCATCATCTGGTTCTGGAACAGCGTTTAAACCTTTAGTAACAGTTACCGAATATTTTGAAGACAATACATATATAACTACTTCTGTAGATTTAGTAACTACAAATAACACTATCGTAGCAAAAACTTATTAATTATGGCAAATTTCTCACTTCCCCCTATCAAAGACGCAAGCCCAAATGTTCCCTCNCTTTCAAAAGAGGAACTCAGCGCTCTCCCATCTACTTCTTTGATATCTCTTTCTAATAATATGGCTGTTGTTAAGTCTGAAGCTTCTATTAAAGCTAACCAATTAAAAGCTAGAGCTAAGAAATTATCAGGAGAAGCATCTATAAATATTCCCGGTAAAGGTAGAAATTCTATTGCAACTTCTCAATCTATTAGTAAGGTAAAAGCATCTATGGAGTCTACAATAGGACCTGTTGCAAGTACTACCGGACTAATGAACGAGTCTTCAGCTGTAGGAGCTGATATACTAAAAAACGCAACTGCGGCTGGAACCACGGAACTTGATGCTGCATCAATAGCATCCAAATTAAGTTCCTTTAATACGGAGATAATTTAATGGCTTTAGATGATTTAGATGTAACTGAAATAGCTTTACTAGAGTCATCTTTAGCAAGTTTACAAGCAATAGCTCAAACTGCCGAAGATAACTTAGCTAATATTCAAGCTGTTCTAGAGGATAGGGCTAACGGTATTTTAGCAGAACCTGAGTTGAATTTAGATGGTATATCCCATCTTGCCTCAGACGACCCTAATATTCAAGCTATTGTAGATAATTACGCAAAGTTTGTTGAAAATAACATTATAGCTCCTTTTGAAGAAAATAAAGCAAGGTTTGAACAGTTATCGGGAGAAACTCAACTTAACCTACAAGGAGAAGAACCTCCTATATTTGATTTAACCTACGGTCCTCCTATTTCTGTAAAAGGACAGTTTATTCTTTCTGAAGATGGATTATACTATGATTCAATTTCAGGGGGAATTCCTGAAGTATCGGGAATGGTAGCTGCAAGCTCTACATGGAATCTTAAGTACGCTCCAAATTTAGGAGGTAAAGGTAATCTGTATACTAATGATAACTTAGAAAACTTTGTAGATACAGTATTTAATTATGATTATACTCCTGACGATAGTAATGCTGATAAGTATTATAAGTCTGATGATATTTTACAAACATTCGAAAAGAATAAAATTCTACATACTACACTAGTTCATGATCAGATTAATGATTTAATTGCATCTGGATACTCTGCAGAAAGTGCTGTAGTAGTTAATTATTATGGAAATATAGGTGCTATTGCTTCCCTTTACGACGAGAAGACTAGAAAAAGAAAGAAACAACTTCAATTAGTTTCTATTTTTGCTTCTGATAAGTATAGCTTTACGGAACAGGGATTTGATAATCCTAAAGACTTAGGACTAGGAGATGGTATTTTGATAGAAAATAGAAGTAAAACTTCTACCCCCGAATGGCATCCCCTTGAAAGAATTCCATTAAATGATTTTTCTTTCATGCGCGGCACAGGCGTAGAAGTTTCCTTAGTAAAGCAAGAGGAGTTATTATTATTTTCAGAAGACTTAGAAGATATCATATTACCTATTACTCCTGTATTTGTGCAGTCTAAAGCACAACCCTTCTCAGTGATAAGTAAGTTTTCTCTATCNCCNACAAATCCTGAAACATTTCCCTTTTTCAACGGTACGAATAATGTATCTGGAGATTCGGGACTTGTGCAATCATTAGTAGAATCTATCGTATCTGATGGTATGGTACTAGGCTACAATTTTCTTAAGCCAGACATAGTTGACGCATCTTCTACTAAATTTAATTTAGATAATATATCTCCAGACTCCGGAGGTTTTCTGAACGGTCAATTAGTAGCATCTTCATTAGATAACGTTTTTCCTTCAGGATTAGGAATACCTAAATTAACAGGAACTGGACCTAACCAATCTTATGTTAGATTGCCTACTAGCTATACTCCTGATGGTACTGAACAAAGATTAAAAACTGAACAGCTGGATAGTTTATTTTATGAAGGTAATAGAAAATATAATAAAGATACTAAAGTAGGTGGGGGAGTGTCATTTGATTTTTGGGTACATGTCCCTAGTTTAGCCATGACAGATACTCATAGGTATAGAGTAGTAGCCGCGTGTGAAAATTCAGGAGGTAATGCCGCTGAAGGAAACTCATACTCAGATACTACAGCATCTAGAACTACTATCGCGGGAATACATGATACTAGAAAAGTTCACGGAATGATTCTAGGGTTTAGGGATGCAGGAGGCTCTACAGCCCCTAGTGGTTTGGAGTTTGGAGTGTTCCCTACAGTATCTCAAAATAATAATCTNCAAACCTATGGACACAGTATTGCAATAGCTGAATCCCATAAGTATATAAATGGAGTTTTTCAAACATCCGGNATCTCCGAATTAGGAGCTACTGTAGATTCTAATACTTCGGTTAACGGAGCATCTATTATAGATGCAAGCGCAGGATTTATACATATGGCAACCGTCTTTAATTTTTCAGAGGATTCAGTTAAAATATTCTGTGATGGCGAACTTCTTACAACTTCTTCAATAAATACTACTTTTGATTTATCTTCAACTAACACTCTTAATATACCTTCTCCTGTAAGAGAGGGGGAATATTTAGTATCTAGTTGGAACAATACTTCAAATAACGGTCCTGTAATTGGCAAATTTGGAGGAGGAGATAGCTTTACTCCTTGGATTTTAGGAGGAGGATTTACGGACGGTATTGAGAAAGTTACCGCTATAGACGCAAATGATGAACCTGGATTTTTAGGATATAATACAAATAGTACTTATGGAGATCCTACGGCAAACTCTCAGCATTATCCGTTATGGGCAACCTCTCATACTATAAAGCCTTCTAGCGGATTAGACGGATTTTTAGGCAGTTTCAAACTATATTCTAGAGCCCTATCTAATAGTGAGGTTAGGAAAAACTTTACCTTCCAAAAAGGATTTTACAAAAATATTCTATTATAATGAATTTAGAAGACATTAACTTACTTACCACATCTAGAACAACTAGATTAAATGGTATTGCATTTCCCGTAATTGAAGGGACTGGTGGATTTTTTACCAAAACTGATGGAGCTGAAACTGTTATGTCTGGATTAAAACAGCTTTTACTTACTAACAGAGGTGAAAGGGTCATGAGACCAGACTTTGGAACATCTCTACGAAAATCAATTTTTGAGCCTTTTACTACATCTCTGAAGGTAAAATTAAGAGAGGAAATTAAATCCACTATTAAAAGGTATGAGCCTAGAGTAGATATTATAGATTTAGTACTATCTTGGGAATCAAGACCTCAATCAGCAGGAAGGAACCACATTTACATCTCTTTAAAGTTTAAAATAAAGGATGAAATCACAGACGTACAAGTTTTAGATATTATAGTATAATGGCAGACATCACAGGAATTTTTAATACATCAGCATTTGACGGGACAATAGCTTCCGATTTTTTGCAATTAGGAGCTTTAAGTCCCCAAACTAAAGCATCTAGAATAGACTATTCAGTAGCAGACTTTGATGAGTATCGAACTGCATTACTAAATTACCTTCAAGCAATCTACCCTTTAGAATATAATAACTTTGTAGAGTCTGATCTAGGTATTATGCTTGTAGAAATGTTTTCCTATTTAGCAAGCGTACTTTCTCTAAAGGCAGATATGTTAGCTAATGAAAGTTTTCTTTCATCTGTCCAATCTCCTGAAAACCTCAGAAAACTTCTACAGTTAATAGGAATATCTTTAAAAGGTCCTATTAGCGCAAAAGCAAGCTGTACAATAACACTAGCAACTGCCGATGTATTAACTTCTGGTAAAACTGCTACAGTATCATTTGTTGACAGATCTTTCTCAGTCCCTAACAACAAAGACACCGGTCTACTAACCTACACAGTATATGAGGTAAATGATACAGGAGCTATTGATTTAACAACCGAAAATCTAGTTTTAAACCTAACAGACTCTTTAAATAACGCTGGAGCCACATTCAGTAAAGTAATACTATTAGAAGGTCAATTGAAAAAAGTATCCGGAACTTTCTCAGATACAGCATCAGTACAAACAATCACATTAACCGACCCTTCCATTGTAGAAGGTAGCTTATATGTTAACACAGGCGGAGAGATCTATAACGAAATCCAAAATTTATTTCTTGCAGATAAAACTGATAAAGTATTCAGCAAAACATATACTGATGACTATGCTGCCGTATTAGCATTCGGGGACGACATTAGAGGTAAATCTCCATCTCCAGGAGATACTTATGATGTATATTATAGAGTTGGAGGAGGTTCCAGAGGAAACATAGCTCCAGGAGTAATTAGTATTTCACTTCCTGCAACCCATACAGATAATGGCGCAATTTCAATTACAGCTACTAATCCTACTAAAGCCACAGGAGGCTTAAACGCTGAAACTGTAGCACATGCTAAAAAATGGTCTCCTTACTTTTTCAAAACTCAATACAGAGCTGTTACAGGCGAAGACTACACCGCATTTGCTAATCAGTTTGTAAGCACTGTAGGACAGTCTGGAAAATCATCTGCAGTTCTAAGAAACTCTGGAGCCGGATCTAATATGATTGATATTTACACAGTAGCCTTTGCTGATGAAGTAGATGGAGTACAAGCTCAACTTGAAAGATCTTCAATAGCTTACAAGAACGAATTACTAACACATTTAAATAAGCATAAAATGCTTACCGATGAGGTTACGATTGTAGATGGTCTTATTAGAACATTAGATTTAAAAACAACTATTTTTGTAGACCAAACTTTTCAACCTTTTGAGGAAGACGTCAAAAGAGCAGCGTCTTCTAAAATGTTATCATTTTTTGATCTTTCTAAGAGAGAGTTTGGAGAGCGCGTAAGAGTTGATGAGTTAAACCGAGAATTATTTACAATTCCTGAAATTAGATTCTCAAAATTAGATAATCTTACAGATGATATTAAATTAAACTTTAATGAAATTCTTCAGTTAAATAACTTAGAAATTAATATAGAATACGTATAATAAGAAATGGTTAAGAAATCAGGAATAGGAAGCGCAGGTAAAGTCGCTAAAAAATATCATCAGCATAACTATGTTGATGTTATTAAAAGTATAACTCCTGATTTATACCATGATACTGACCATTCGATTTATGGGTTAGAAAATGATATATCATATTCAGTACTTGGTAAAATTTTAAAAGCTATAGATGAAGTTTCTACCATTGTAAATGTATCTGGATCTAATACATCGTCATTACAATCTAGATTTATCCTTAGAAACAACCTTACAAATATAAAACCTTATTTATTTGAACATAAAATTCTGAAACCTTTAGGTTTAAGTTTTAAAGATTTTACAAGTAAGGAAGATTTTAAATTACATTTATCTTCGGTAGTGCTTCCACATATTCACACAAACACCCCATCTACCACATTTTTAAATGGAGTAACTACCTACGTAGACTCTACTATAACCACAGCCTCTGGGGTACATGATTATCTTTTAGAAAACTTATCTTGGATGTACATGTTAAATACAAGTGGACCTGCTACTGGATTTGACCCATCTTCTAGAGTTCCAGTAATTCTTGCTGAACTTTACGATAATAACCCTGTACAGGAAAAAGAATCAATCCAATTTTTATTTGAGTACCTATGGAGAAATAGAGAAGTTTCAGATTTTTTTAATGGATATATCCCTAACGAATTTAAATCTACTAACGCAGCAGTATCCGGAAATGTATATGCTTCAGGAACTCAACTACTTAAAGGTCTAAAAACTTTAATTGGAGTTTGGTATAATGACAATGACGAATCTTCTGATACTTTAGATACGTATTTAGATCTTTATCTAGCTAATGGAACCTTCTCACCTAAACAAGTAGAAGGTGGAGCATTTACTAAATTTTTACAAGCAGTAAGTTATGGATTTTACGATATTAATTCTACCATACAAGACCTAGAAGATTTAGTGGACATAGAAAGATGTCCTCCTCAATTTCTTCAATACCTAGCCTCTTTAATTGGATGGCAATTGCTTACCGGTGACGTTGATAGGTGGAGAGCTCAACTTAGAAAAGCGGTATATTTATACAAAAGTAAGGGAACTAAAAGATGTCTTGAAGATGCAGTAAGTCTAATATTTCCAGGAGCTAATCTAACAATCGCTGAAGATTTAGAAGAAACTTGGGAATGTTATCTTCCTCGGATGATTTATTATTTAATTGCTACAGAGTCTCCTGTATTAAATGACGGTAACTATACAGCTAACACTCTTCCCGGGATTAAATCAGACCAGCACTTTGTAGATAACTTAGAATTAAATTATAGAGTAGCTACGGATTATGTGCTTAGAGTTTTACATAAAAATACACCTGAATCTTACTATGCTCCAAGTGGAGGTGCTATTTATACAAATGGTAAAAAGTTTGATTTAGCAACTTGGGATCCTACAAACCCTAATTTTAAAGGGTTCTACCATAGAGATAAAGAAAACGTAGAAGTACCTCCTTGGGAAAATGATAGATTTTATGATAATACTTATATTACCGAAGAGCAAATAGTAATTCTAAATGATATTCTTACATCTGATAGGAGCGCTAGAACCACTAACGCTCCAGGTGGAGGATTTGAAATTCCAACTAACTATGTTGGTTCCTTATCTTCCATTCTTATGAAAGAAGGATTTGATAATACTCTCTATAGTTTAAGCTGGAATAAGAAATGGAAATTTCATACAAGTAGTATGGAAGTAGCTCCTAACTTAAGTTCTGTTATTGCAGCTGGAGAATCCACTAAACTTAATTTGTTAGATTATTGGAATTCTAAAAGTTCTTTTGTATTTACGTCTGTTAGCTTAGGTAGCATTCTACACTCTATTGAAGGTATTTCCTTAAGTGCAGATACAATTCTTAAAAATATCCAAAGCATTTTTAAAACCTTTGCACCTTTTCACGTAGTTATTAAATTATTCGCAAAGGAAGAACTAACAGATCAGTATCGGGTAAATGACGTAATTGATACCTTATGCCTTAGAATACACTTACCAATGTACGATTCTTCAGCAACTGGAGACACGGACCAAGTTATTTTAAATAATCTAGTACCTTCTAGTGTATCAGTAGCATCTGATGGCACTATAACATCTTATCCAGAAACTCCTAGAACATCAGGTAGAAGAAGAAACCTAAGGTATAATCTAAACAATTCAGAATTTAGAAGAAATGGAAAATCTATGCCAGTGGCATATTCATTCCTCTCTACTTCAATAGCAGAGGGATCTGATACTTCAAGTTATGGAGTTCACACTACTGAGTTCATACCATTAGGTTATAATTTTTCATCAGGAAAATACTTCTCAACATCTGGAACTGCTAGCGGTATCTATGATGCTTCTAACGATTTATCAATGTCAAGTCTTCCTGTTATGTTTAATTCTGTTGATTCTAATAACCCCGGAACAGAATACTATTTAGAATTTGGAAGAAGTAATCTTATACATTCAACTTATTCTTATAGTGGAATAAATGTATCCTCAACATTTCCCTGTAGAGGTATTCTACGAGATCCCTGTGAATCCGCAGAGTCTAGACGAAGTGTTTCTAATATAAATTCAATAATTATTAGCAAATTAATAGCTCAGGGGAGGACAGAGGACTTTAGCACCTCGGCACTGGAAAATTTTGAATTTGGATCTGTAATCCATAAAGATTTCCGTGATTCAAATGGTTTATACGCAAGTTCTACAATGGTTCGCAATAATCCTTTAGATACAATTCCTTACTCAGAAAAAGATATAAAAATAATTTATTCCCACTTTAACAGTCTAGTGTTAGGAAAACAATCAAGAGTACATGAGAGAACATCTTCAATTTATTATGCTAATGGAGGAACTCGCGGATACTATGTAGACAGTGTAGGAGGCAGTACATCTGCTTCCGGAGGTATAGCGGATACAGCTTCCGCCTACGGTTCAGGAGTAAACTACGAACTATCAGACGACTAATGAAAGGATACGTTGAAATTTATCAAGGAAGTATAAAGGATGAAAATTTAATTTTTTCTGATCCTAATATGATTGTTGATGGGGCTGGACATCATGTAATTGATGTATTAACAACCCTACCTACTCCTTCCTCATTAACGGTAGCCCAAACTTCTTCTATTGAAGATTTTGGAATTAAAGCTATAACGTTAGGAAGTGCTCAAAGCTCTACCTCATACAATAGTTACAATGTAAGCTCAGATGAAGGTCCTAACTACTTACTGTCAATTCCTCCTAATCCTTTAGACAGTTCAATTCAACCTGTTACATCTAGTGGTCCTGGAAGACTAGGTCATTTTTTAAATTATTATAATTTTTCAGGATTATATTCCTCACTAAGTATGGATGAAATCCAGGAATATGGATGCTATTTACCTTCAGGAGGTATAAGTTTTGCTGGAAGTTCATTTGGGTACACTCATCCTGGAAATCTTACTAATGATATGTCAGGAACCCAAACAGGAGATTTAAACTCAGCAAGTGCTATAAATAGCGAAGGTTATATATTAGAATCCACAGTAGCTAGAGCTTCCCAAACCTTAGCAGATGCTAGTGGGGGGTTTATAGTATCGGGAATATCTGATGTAAGCGCTACTAGAGAGGTAAAATATATTCTCACAATAAGTTATAAAGATTGGAAATTTTTAGATTATTATTATGGAGGTATAGGAGCTATTGGATTATGGACTATGGATAGGGAAGCCACTTTAGATAAATACAACAGCGAATCTGAGACAGCAGGTATCGACCTATATAACGTAGCGGATATCTCACGTAACCCAGTATTTAAGCTTTTTGCTAAAAAAGTATTTCTCCCAGGGGGCTTAAAGATAGATGAAACATCTTCAAATGATGACTATATGACAATTACATGGGGAATTAAATTTTAATGACTTCTAAATCACTACTCGAATCACTTAATCCTAAAGGACATTTAGAGATTATTAAAAGACATTCAAATGGACTTGAGGAGACTATCCTAGCTGACCATAATATTATTACAGTAGGCATGGGTATTACTCTCGCCTCACTTTTCTCTAATACGACTAGCTCTGCTACTGCTGATAGTTTTAATATTTCCTACTTTCAAGTAGGGAATGGATCATCTGTTATGGCATCTAGTGTAACAAAATTAGGAGATCCTATAAATGAAGCAGAGTATGGAAATAGTGATTTAACTATTAGTGCTATAGGTATTGGAGGAACTGGAGCAACTTTAACTAAAGATGCTGCTTATATAAACCCAGCATATATTTCTAAAACTTCAAATACTAAAGTAACTTATTCTTTGGTTTTAGAAGAAGAAGCATGTAACTCTATCGCTATAGATGAAATAGGATTATTTAGTAAAAATCCTTTACTCGATAGTACCCCTTTCGCATATTTATGCTGCTATCGCTCGTTTGCAGCGATAACTAAGACCGACGCGTTCGCTCTAATCTTCAAATGGACATTGGAATTTTAAATTATGATTAATGATGTAACAGGTGGTAATTATGTAATTACAGCAACTAATAGTCTAGAAGATATTAGAAAATACACGGCAAGCTCTTTCTACAACTGGGAGCAAGATAATATCCCTATCGATGATTTAGAATCTCGTACAAACTCATTAGGAGCTAGTATAGGACTTACTGCATCTGGAATTGCTGGAGCTACTTTAGTTCTTTCAGGTACTGCCGATAACGCAAACTCAGTATATGATAATATTGATGATATTGTCAATCGTATTCCAAAAATATTAACATTTCCCCTCTTAGTTGAAATTTGCAACTACGGAAGTTTAGGAGATTTAAAACTAGAAGGTATTACTATTAAGGGTAATGGTTCTCTTGAAATTATTAATAGAAATCACGGTAAAGCTCTATATGGAGATTCCCTTCCTTCTTATATAAAAACTACAGAAGACGGCACTGGGTATTCTTTTGGTACCGAACCAGGATGTGTATCTGTATCATCTACTCCACTCTATACTACTATTGCAGCAGCCCAATGTGCTAGACATTCTGTAACTTGCTATAGCGCTGCATCTTGGAATCAGAACGTTAGAGCTTTTGGAACTAAACATTCATCTACTAACACAAACTTTGAAGAGCCTATATTTTGGACTTCCGGAACAAATAATTTTATTACAGGAACCTCTCATCAACTTAGTGGAAATGTGTATGATGGTACTTATGATGTAACTGTATCCGCTGACGCTAATCCTTTAGAATTTAATACTGCAGGTCAACAATCTTTAAGAGATGTTAATTACCTTACTTCTATGGCTGCAGAAAATATTGTATCTCCGATGTACGCCTACGCAAATTTCTTTACAAGCGTTAAAGTTGAAAATTGCCATGGTGCTCAAATACAACTAAAAAATATATGTGTAGATGGTGTGAGTGGAACTAACGCATTAGGATACCCATATGTATACAGTCATGATAACTCTATAGGATTTGATATTCAGAATTCTGATGTAGTTCTCACATCTTGTGCTTCATTTAGAAATAGAGACGCAGGATTTAAAATCTCTAATTCAAATGTAGATATTGAAGGTGGTATTATAGGGTATAGGAATTACTCTTTAGACGGCTCTGCATCAGTTTCAGGTCTTGGGTATAGACCTAGCACAGGATTTGCAGATACAGATATTTGGGATATAGCTTCTAATGGAAATGGATTTGAAGCTTCTCGTTCTACTATTAAATTTGACGAAACCTTAAGTCTTACTAATGTTTCCGGAACTTCTAACCTAGGCAAGCACGGATTTATGATGATGTCTAACGGTGGAAATGGATGGCTCTTTGATAAGTGTAAAGTTATTGGAGGTGTAGGAGGACATAATAGTTCTGAAGAACAGGGAGCAGGCGACGAAGATTACCAGACAACTCAATTAATTTCTTCCTTTAATAAAATTAATGGATTTACTATAGACAGCTCTCAAGTAAAGTATCAAGGAATTTTAAGATCTCAAGGTAATGAAATTCATGGAATTTATTTAAGTAATTCTAAAGTTGGTTCTATGGGACTAATATCTGAAATTAATGGAAATACTGGGCTTCTTTTAGATTCTTCTGAATACGTTTATAACATAGGAGCTAACAAGTATACAACTGCATATGACCTTCATTTATCTTCATGGGTAAGTAGAGCCGGTCATTCCCAGAATACACCTGCTGTTCTCTTAGACCTTAACAGTGTTCAAAATCTTAATGTAACAAATAGCTCTAAGTTTTCTGATAATAGAATTAATAACTCAGGAAGAAGAGCTGGAGTAATAGGGGGAAGAACCGGAAATACTGATGCTACTAGAACTCAAGCTATGTATGCAACTAATGGTAGTATAGTAGATTCTGCAAGTGTTAGTGAGTATGAAAAAGGTACCGTACCTTTAATTTCTGTATCTAATAATTCATATGCAAGACTCTTAGGGCTAGCTGCTCAAGGAGATATTTTTAAAGGTTCTACTGGCGCAGTCGTAAATCCTTCGGGGTCAGTTAAAGGAAGAGTTTTAAGTGTTACGGATAATTCAAAAGTAGACCTATACGGCACCTCTGCATTTAATACAACCTTAGGAATGGCTGCGGCTATTAGTTCCGCTGAACACTTAAAACCTACATGGACTAGAAGTGCTGTATACGCAGGTCAAAACTCAAAAATTAGAATTTCCGGTCCTACTAAGATTTCAAATTTTGGAGTAGCTGCTTTAGCGGAAGATAACTCAAAGATTGAAATAGGACCTGCTTTATCTGAATTAGGAACTCCTGATATTTCATTAGACCCTACTGACTTAAGCGGACACTCTATGGTAGAATTACATTCTACAAGAGCGTGTTTAGTAGCTAATAATAAATCTACAATAGAAATGATTAAATGCGGAACAGCTATTGATTCTGCTGATAATAGTATAAACTCAGTAGAGGATAATCTAGGTCGTGATAACTACCACTCTAACTCTTATATTCAATTTTACCCTAACGGGTTTACTGAAGAGTTAATGCATCCTGGAGGTGGAAAATATGGAAATTTATCTCTAGGTAATTCAGTAAGTTCTATCGACGGCTGGAAGAATAGAAGTACTCCAGGCTTAGATAGTTTTGCGTCTCCTAATAGAATTAACCATAGTTCAAACTCTACAGGAGGAATGTGCGTTAGAGCTGTTGGAGGTAGTAACGTTGTAGTAGACCAAGTTAACTTTGAAGTTCGCATGAACGCTATAGACCTATCCGGAGCTTATTATAATATTGATGGTTCTGGTAATGAAGGTATTTCCCTATACTCCGGGTCAGCAACTTCCGACCCTGCGCTAGCAAATATAATGGGAACTACAGCTAACCATTACGCAGGCTCCCAAATCTTTATGTGGAATATAACGGATAATTCTAGAATATTAGCATCAAACTTAAAGGTTAATACTGTTGACCCTAGCGCTGCTGGATTCCACGGACCCGCAGGAAGATGGGGTACCTATGACCACGCTGGGGCTGATGAAGCTACCGGACCTTTAGATTATTACGGAAAGACCGGAGCTTATGGGCAGATAACTAGCGCCTCTGTCGATGCTGCATATAATCACGGACCTTTTAGACTTTTAGTGGGAACTTGTAGTGATTTGATGACATATTCTGAGGGTATTGAAGATATAACTCTTTCATACGCACCTGTATATCACGCGGGAGCCACAGGAGGACATCCTTGTTCACAATTAAATGCTCAAGGCTATCCGTTACCTGGATATACTGCAAGCTCAATTCCAGGCTCTGATTTTAGAAGTCATTCCGAAATAGAGCAAAATAACCAACAATCTCAGCCTGATTATGGACAACCTATATTCGGAGCACGTGCAGGAAACGACCCTGATAATAATACTACTGCAGGTACTGACGAAAAGAGATATCTTATTGCTAACCCAATGATACAAGATGTGAATTTTAATGGAGATGGAGGGTGGGACCACACATTCCCTAACTTCCCAATCCCTCCAATCCACATGGAATGGCAAGGATATCTTAGAAACTTCTTAGACGAATCCGCAGCTGAAACATTTGCAAACGCAAAGCATGGGGCAAGTAAAATGATTAAACTCTGCTCAATCTTCCGCTCTCATACGGACCCACTAACAGGAGGTGAAGGAAGAGATGGAAGCGGAGATTACACCTTTGGGCATGGAGTTCGCTCACTTAACATCTTTGACCTCAATAAATTAGTATAATGGTAACAATAGACATAAAAGAAAATATTAGGTTTTTTAAACCAAACGACCCTTATTACTATGAGGTCGATAATCTCCCTTTGATTGATTTACTAAATAATGATAAGATTTTAAGGGATGAAATTAATTTTATATTAGCGGCTAACAATAACTTTGCCACGGAAGGCTATGTACAAACTAATTTACAGAATGCTATAGGGTCCGCAGGTATCATAGATATTGATGGTGATGGCAGCCTTCCTACCAATGTTATAGCTTGGGTTATAGCTCAAGGGTATCTTTCAGAAGTAGCTACAAATATAGGGGATTTACTAGATGTTGATACAGCAAGTAATACTCCCGTAGCTGGAAATTCTCTGATATATGATGGCTCACTTACGAAATGGGTACCCGGTGGCTCAGAAATAATACAAAAAGAATTATTTCTTGGAGAGTTTGGAGGGTATGCCCAAGGTTTAGGAGGTTCTGGAGACCGGTTTGAAAGAGCTAATGCTGCGGCTACAACTAGTTTGAACCAAGGAGTTCACCTCCCGAAAGGTCACTACAGATTTGATTTTACAAGTTCTAGAGGTTGGACCAATCAATACATATACCATTTTGCTCAAGATATAGAACAGATTATTCATGGGTATAATAACTGGGACCCCATTACCAGAACAGGAGACTTGAATAATACACTTACTAACGGTGACGCATCTCTAAGGTGGAGTTACAACGCAGCCCTTCGTTTTAAGTTTGATGATTGGCAAGCTGGAATGACGTTAGCCTCACCATCTACGTATATTCAAAAACCGATATTCCAACCTAATACAGTAGATGGTAATAGTTGGAATCATCTCGGCTCTACTGGCGTACCAGAAAGTCATCTAAACCTACACCATCTTAAAATGGCATCCGGAGTAACCCAAGAAATTCTTGACGGACATTATTATTTTACAGTAGAAGAAGATGTAAATGAGATTTGGTTTACACATTCTCACCATGTTGATTCTACGAGCCATTACTTACAGTTTGAAGGATTTAGAGGTAAACTTTATTACTTAGGAGGTTATTCCGAGAATTTAGATGGCTCTAAGTTTTCAGACCCATTCCCTCCTAGTTACGCTTCCTGGTCACCTCCTTGGGGTGATGGAGAATTTACTAGAACTCAAGCACAGTTAGATTCCTTACACCCAAGAAGAGGTGCTTAATAGAAATGAAAAAATTTCTAATTCTATTAACCTTACTAGCATCTTGTTCCACTTTAGCTCCTATAGCTGGTGGAGCAATTGGAGGTGCAGCAGGTTCATTAGGAGGTCCAGCCACAGCAGCAATAGGTGGAGCAGCCGGAGTAGCCGGAGCTCAAATGATGTTTCCAAATCAAACAGTAAGTAATGAAGTAGCCTTAGCAGCTGCTCAATCAGGAAAACCAGCTCCAGGTACAGCAGCATCTACAATCCATGAAACCAAAGGTTTGATATGGGATTTAGGTTGGATGTATCTATTAATTTTCATCGTAGTACCATTCTTTTCTAAGAGAGGTCGTACTTGGATGAAAAAGTTTACCGATCTCGGTAACACAGTTTCTCAAAAAGATATAGAAGAAAGAGATCTTCAGCAAGATGATAGACTAAATAACCTAGAGGAACATATTAATAACCTCTTAAAAACTAAATAACATGCAATTTATCGATTATAATTTTGTTTCAGACGATGTCGCAAAGAACATCATGGAATCTTATGGCTACGAAGTACCTGCAAAGGACGAAGTAGTTAGCGAAGACGTCGCAGCTCCAGAGCTGCCTGATTACGTTTGTGTAGTAAATGAAACTACATATGCCCTTTGTGAAGGTGTAGAAGAAGTTGATGGTCAACTGTTTATTCCAGTAATGGAAGTAAATTCTGAACTACACGAAGCACTAGCTGACAATGATACTACTCTACTTGAATCAGTTGAGATGGACGACGCTAGCTACGAATTCGGAGATATCTTCGAAGACGAGCAAACAGGTGAAATGTTTATCGCAATCAATGAGATG
>JGI24006J15134_10000929_pt1 | contig 16922 bp, 20 predicted proteins | sample LinPmetageLP53_FD_15134 | JGI IMG/M metagenome (IMG submission 15134)
CAAAGCAGAAGTCCAAACACTTCTCAACATTGAAGACAACGCTGATGTAACAGACACAGCGAATGTCACTGCCGCGGGAGCATTGATGGACAGCGAAGTCACGAACCTTGCTCAAGTCAAAGCATTCGCCGCATCCGATTACGCAACAGCCGCACAAGGCGCAAAGGCTGACAGCGCGCAACAACCTCCATCCGAAGGGGCATTCGCTAATGGTGACAAGACCAAGTTAGATGCTATTGCCGTAGGTGCTACTGCCTACAACGATGCCGCCGCTATCGCCGCAGTTGAAGGAGAGGCTACTCTTCTTCTCGCGGGTGATGTGACAATGGCCGTAGGAAAATCACTCGTAGTCCCTACAAACATCAAATGTAATGCATTACAAGTTGGTTACAGCACAGGGCCGGGTAAGTTGCAAGTGTATAACGCGGGTGACAATATGGAGATTTACGCCGCGGGTGATACTAATGGCAATGTAAAACTCATAACCTTAGACGCAGGGACCGATGGTGTCGAAGCGAACAGAATTACTTCTATAACGGGTCACGCCGCGGTATCTCTAACATTAGATGTGACAGGTAATATCTTAGCGGGTGGCACAGTTGACGGGAGAGATTTAGCGACTGATGGGACTAAACTCGATGGAATAGAGGCTTCGGCTACCGCTGACCAAAGCAATGCTGAAATACGCGCGGCTGTTGAAGCGGCGACTGATTCCAATGTGTTCACAGATGCAGACCATACTAAATTGAACGGTATTGAAGCGAGCGCGGATGTAACAGACACAGCCAATGTCGTCGCCGCATTAACAGCGGGAACGAATATCACCATAGCGGCTGATGGAACTATCGCGGCAAGCGGTGGTGGTGGGACTGCTCCTGCTATTGAAGATAACAGCGGAACACCCGCGTTCGCCACAGGTATCACCAAAGCAGAAGTGCTAACCCTTCTCAATGTTGAAGACGGTGCAGATGTGACCGATGCAACTAATGTGACCGCCGCAGGAGCGTTGATGGATAGTGAAGTGACCAATCTCGCGCAGGTTAAAGCATTCAACACAGCGGATTATGCTACTGCGGCTCAAGGTCTTCGCGCCGATGCCGCTGTCCCTGCTGGTCAAGGTGGTGCTGAACCATACAACCCCGGAGCGGGTGCGGCTCATTGGGCGGTAGGTCCTCCTGCTGATTTAGAAACGGCGATACAAAGATTAGCCGCGCAACTTCACACATTAGCGGGGCCAATACCATGATGAGTTTGTGGGTTGCGTTTTTGTTAGCGTTTATCGCTGGCTTCATCACGATGTGGTTGGTTACAATAGATGATGAAGACACAGGCTTTGTTATTTTTGAATCCGATGAAGAGTTACAAAAAGGTTGCTGGGAAGGCTTACGCAAGGGGTTGGAATGATGGGTAAATTAAGAGAGCGTTTAAGTCAAAAGTGTCCAAGTTGCGGTAAAACAGTTATCGCGCGACGAATCGAAGGCCGATATGTTAATGATAGAGATTCGCGTGTGCTTGTTTGGGAGTGTCCTAATTGTCAAAGGCTTTGGCGCGATGCGCGATTAAACAAACCCAAGTTCAAACACCACGGAGTTGAGAAATGATGGGTAAGAAAAAAGGCGGCATGGTTCTCATCATCGGGATGGGTGCTAAACCTAAGAAGGAAAAGAAAGAGTCGATGAAAAAGTCTGTTCGCGCACCCCGTAAGCGTGGTGGTAGTGGGGCTTCCGACCGCGCGAGACTTCATTCATTCAAGCAAAAAATGATGAATGACCCACAACATCTCGATAGAGTGTTGGAGACTTTAGGTATTGAAAGAAACTTACTTCAACATATCGTTGAAAACAAACACGGTAAGAGTCTTGATTCTGCTATGAGTGATGATTCAGTCAATATGCCCGAAATGATTGATGAGGCGAGAAAAGTTAACGCTGGAAACAAAGGTCAATTCACAGAAAGTGGTGACGCTAAACCGAAACTGAAACAACTTCTTGAACGGAAAAAAATCAGTCTAAATGAGTTTAAGCGTTCAATGAAATTAAATCCGACTATGGACTTTCAAGAAAGAATAAACTCGTTATCACAAGGTAGCAGTAGCAGTGGTGGTGGTAAGAGGGAAGAGCGCAGTGATGACCTCTTTGATTATGACGACCCCTCCAATCAACATATGTTTGACGAATACGAAGATGGAAAACGGAGCGGCGACGACCCGGAGGACAGTGATGAAGAAGACAAGTTACTCGATTTTTACACGCGCTTATACAGTCACAAACCAAACCCCGAAGAAGCGGCATTGAGGCATTTGAATCCGCGAGGTATTGACCCACGACGAAAATACAACCGCGCAGGACAGGACATGACACCTTCAACGATGTTCACTCAAGCGAACGCCCCACCGGGAACGCGCTTAGGTTCACCCGACGAAGACGAAGACCCGAATGTGAGGTTTGACCCACAAAGCATAGGTGCTGAAACTCCGAAAGGTCAAAGCGCAGGTGCGCGGAACTTCGATGACCCTTCAATGGATGCACGACAACTTGGTTCAACGCGGACGCGGACAAGAGATTTCCGAATGTCTTCCGACAGCATAAATGTCATGGACCCAGCGTGGGCTTTGTTGAAGGGTAATCCCGATATGCTTGATGCAGAAGGTAACACTGTTCCTCCCGCGGTAATGAACTATGCTCAACAAGCACGCGCTCTTGAAGACTCATTGCAATATCAAAACATCAAGGGACGAGGTAAAAATAAAATAATCGCACCCGATATGCGAGATGATGAAAACACCTCGCGCTTTGCTGAAATGCTGAAAGACCCAAAGTTCGCACAATTAGCGCATAGGGGGTCCGATGGGACAGAAAGTATGCAAGGACACCATGACTTTGCTCGCGACCGCTCTAAGCGCGACACAAGCGAGTATATGGAGAACGACAACGAAGGAGGCCACTTCGGTCCCGACCCTGCAATCCAACGAATGCCCCGACCCGAAGATGAGTGAGGTGCGCGCATGTCGGACCTTTGGTGGAAGATTCTTGTTCGGAAATCACCGCTTTATGACAGGGTTGATAGAAACCGCCAACTACTTGAGCATCTTCGTAGCACAGGGCAAGACCCCGAACCTACAAGATTGCGACAAACAAACATGGGTCAAGAACAAAAGAAAGTAAAGAAGCCAACGAGTGCCGTTGGTCAAGAAGTTGGTTATTCATTGACGCGCTTAAACAATCCCGAACTGAAAGGTGGTCCTTTCAATGACAAGAAGTATCACTCGGAATCCAAGAATAAAAACTTCACTCATTTCTATGAATCACCCGATAAAAAAGTGCGCGCGGGTATCAAACACCTCGGTGATAACAGATATGCTGTTGACCATTACGGAGTCCGAGAGGATGAGCAAGAGGCGGGTGTTGGGAGAGAGGGGTTGAGTCAACTTAGAAGTGAGTTAGAAGCACACCACGGTGGTCCTGTTGAGATGACACCAACCAGCATCTTGCCGTCAAGTCAAGGCTTTTGGGACAAGATGAATAGTGAAAACATCACGAACATGCTGAAAGGGGGTAACAATTGCCCTACACCATCGAAGAAAGCATACGGTAACGAAGAAGAAGCATACCAAGACGCATCATTGATGAGTATGAGTATTAGCGTATATCCATGCATTTGCGGGGCTTATCATTTCACTTCCGGCATGAACAAAATGGTTATCAAAGAAGCAAAATCTCCCGCCGCCAAAGAACGCAAACGCAAATACGAAACTGAATACGAATCGTCACCCGCGCGTAAGAAATACAGACGGGAGTTGGAGGGTGAGCGTCGCAAGCGCGGAGTCGCAGGTAAAGGTGGTAAAGACATGAGCCACACGAAGACAGGAAAGATTGTCCCCGAAGACCCACACACGAACAGGGCGCGCTCTCATCCATCCGTAGGCTCTACACTCAAGATGGTGGTGGTCAAAGCACCGCTCTATGATACAGGCACAGGGAAACAGGTTGCGGGAGTTCCTACACCCGCGCCCCCCACTCACGACCCTAACTTTGAATACGATTTTTCAAATCACGGACCTGTTGAACCAAATGAGCGTTTTCTTTATCAATCCCCCGACCAAAAGGTGCGCGCAATAGTTGAATCGAAAGGCAAACATGCCACCATACCGCTTTTTGCCACGCACAATGATGCAAGATACAAGGGTCGTGGAAGAGAAGCGTTGCGCGATATTAAAACAGAACTTCGTAGTATTCACCCGAATGTTGAACACATCGAACCAACAGGGGTGACAGCCGAGGCATCGGGGTTTTGGGATAAAATGCATGAAGAAGGACTTATTGAATATAGTGATGATGAAATGCGACCTATCGCCAACATTGACAGGGAAACGGGTGAGCGATTTATGGGGGGTGAGCCATTTCTCGAACAAGATGAAATTGATTCGTCGCGTGATGCGTTGGCAAGATTGTTGCAAAGGTTTGAGCGTAGCGAACCAATGGACATTGCTATGCGCTTGTTGAAAGAGCAGAAAAAACTCTTCGTTCAAGGACAGAAGACTCTTGACGGGCGACCTGCCTTCGCGCAGACTGATTTTGTGGCAGAAGAACAACGAAGGCAAGCCACCCTTAAGCGGCAACAAGAGAGAGAGAATCGCGAAGCACAAAGGCGTAAGAACGCCGTAGGTAACGCTACTCTTCCTCTTGAGAACCCGGAATAGCAAGGTTAGACATCTTGCGCACGATTACATCGGTTAAGTAAAAACCGAACTCAAGTAATATCAATACTGCAATTACTGTGATAAACGCGCCCAAGAAAGACACCATATCATTCGCCTCTTCGGGCGATGATGTCATCAATCCGTAGGATAGAACAAGACACTTCGGTCGCTGAATTGATAATCTGTTCAACAAGTGACGCTGGTTCCCACACATTCATTTCTGCTGTGCTGGTGATTTGACCTTCTCCTTTATGGTCAATGTAAAGACCGACATCAGCAGGGCAAGAGCGAAGTTCCATGACTACATCAAGAGGGTCCATTCCCGCGTTGCTTGCAATAGCGGCTGGGATGATTTCAAGTGAGTCAGCAAATGCTTCCATACACATACGCTCTCTTGCCGTCAACCCATTCTCGTTGAGGGCATAGTTGCGGATGACCATAGATAACTTCGATAGAACAGCACCACCACCCGGATAGACGCGCTTGTCATTCATGTAAAGACAAACCACACCAAGAGCATCTTCAAACGCGCGCTCGTATTCATCGAGCGTTTGTCGAGTTGCACCACGAATGATAAGTGTCAGTGTGTCACTTTCTTTCGATTCAACTGATACATAATCAAGGTCACCGATGCGTTTTGATTCAACAATACCTTCTATCCGTGGTGCTTCTTCGGGTGCTTCTGTAACACGATGATAGATTTGGATACCTGTGATTCTTGAGATAGCATCAATATCACTTTGATTGACGCGACTCACAACTCCGACATTTTGAGCATCAAGGTATTTAGCAACTGCTTCATGAACACCGTCACGAATAATAACAACATCACACATTTCAGCGATAGCATGAGCGACCTCGGTTAATATCTGCATCTCTTGTTGTCGGATGTTGTTGAGTTGAGCGGGGTCTTGAATCTGCATTTGAACATCTTCATAGTTGAAACCGTCAAGTCCACCATCTAAAAGTAAGACGCGCGGATTCTTTTTGCCAACATATTCGGGGCTGGTAAATGTCTTGTTCAAAACAAGACCTCCATGAATGTATGAATCACTCATAGAGCCTCCCGATTGGGTTAGAATCCTTACTCGGTCTATATCTCCATTGACTCGATTAGCGGCTTGAGCGCACAGTTGAGCGGCGAAGTCGAGGTGCATTTCTGCGGCTTTACCTCTCAAGGCTGTTGATGCGATGTTGGTTTTTTCAATCTTCGATGAGGCTTCGGGTAAGTTAAGAATTGCTAACTCCGATGCTTTGTTAAAGGCGCGCACAATAGTTTGTGGATGGATGCCACGCATGAGTAATCCTTCACTCAACGCTAACATCTGTCCAGCGAGAACAACAACACTCGTTGTTCCATCTTTGCACATTTCTTCTTGCGTTTGACTCGCTTGAACCATCATCTGCGCACCGGGGTGTGCTGTGCTTAGTTCTCGCATAATCGTTATGCCATCGTTCGTGACGATGCTTTCTCCGCGTTCATCAACAAGCATTTTGTCCATCCCCGCAGGACCAAGCGTTGACCTTACGGTTTCTGCTACCTGCACTGCGGCTCGTATATTGCTCATTTGGGCTTCTCTTCCAGTTTTTCTTTCTTCTGTCATGGGGGGTTCACCATCCTATTTGGTATTCTTCAATCAGTCCTGTTTCAGCATTACGACCTTTCACAAAGCCTTCTGTTCTTCCATGAAGAAACAAGTCATAATTGAGTTTGCAATCTGCTATGCAGTATTTGATAACATCAGCGTAACGACCTTCTTGCCAAGCAATCGGCGCGTCTGCTGAATCCATAATCTCTTTCCCTACACCAAGTGTGTGCTTACATAGAGAATCGAGGTGGTGACTTTTGCCACTTGCGCTACGAACCTCCCAAGATGTGTCAACGATAGACTCCTTCTTGTTGAGGAGGACTCCGGCATAATGCATGTCAAGCGCATCACGGAGAACAGGTAGGTCAAAGCCTCGTATGTTGTGTCCAATGACGATGCCGCCATTGTCAACATGCTTCTTGAGATGCTCACCGAGGTCGCGTGGATGGAGAGGATGGATATGCGCGTCTGCTACAATTACATCATCGGCTTTGCTGAATACATGGGCTTCTTCACCATCCCATGTAGCGACAACAGTTGTGTCAAACATGTGGGTTTTATCCCATCCACCAATCTCATGCGAGAAGTTACCCGTTTCAATATCGAGTGCCATTATTTTACTCATGAATCATTCCTCCTTCAACTTGACATAAACTGCCTGTCCTAACTTGAAAGACTTGAATAACTTTTCAACATCTTTGAATCGCTTATACACAGTTGGTTTGGTTTTACCAAGTTGGTTAGCGTATCGGTTAAACATATCATTCTTGAGAACCCAACCGTCACCTTTGCCTTCAATTTCAACAGTTTTACAAGGCTTCATAGCATTCACCCATTCACCTTTGCGCGCAATGTTTTCAGCGGCTTTCGCTCCAACTTCAACCTCGGACTCAAGCCAAAGGACAAGTTGCTCGTATATATCATAGAGGATTTCAGTTGCCATTTCAACATCGTCACCTGTGACTGTCCAATCACCATCTGCTGGTATGTTGTCACGCTCGACCCGAATCATTGCAAGATGCGTAGCGAACAATACAGTGTAGTTGAGAATGTTCGGAATGAATGAACAGACAACATCACTCAAGTGTTTGTCCATACCACGCACAAGGGTGTAGTATTCATCGACGGATGCCATCAGTTGAGGATGAACTGATTCATCAACACTGAACATCTCATGCATACATCCACGCGCTACTTCTTCTTTACCTGCTGGGTTGAGTTCATCCCATTGTTGGTTTGTCATGTTAGCAAGTCCTAATAAGCGCGCTTGTGATTTTTCACGAATGCGAATGAAATGGTCAGCGATGTCTTGCAGTGAAGCAACTTCTGTCAACTTGTTTTGGAAGACACCGGACATCCTTTGTTCCGATACCATCTGTCGCATGTCTTCACTCCACGGTCGGTAAATCAAAAGCACGCGTTGGAATAGACCCTTTGTGAGAACATACTCTTTCACACCTGCTGGTGGGAATGAGGTAATCCAAAGTGATACTCGCGATTCTGTTTCAACTTTACCGTTCTTCATGTGCTTAGTTAGTGTGTTGCTGTGACTCCCAACAGGGTTCATTGCTTGTTGCAGATATAAAATAACTTCCGAGAAGAATTGCTTAGGGTTCGATTGAAGAAGGATTGAACCTTCATCAAAGTTCAAGCACTTCTTACCACCGAGTAGTCCTTCGTTCTGCACAAGTTCGTATCCACCGTCACCGTCACTTACGGAGTCGATTGACCCGATTAGCGCACTGTCAGTTCCACTTGTGAACATATCAATATCAAGACCTGCGAGTTCAGCGACTTCTCCGGTGAACTCCCAAGCGATTGACTTGCCGGACCTTGTTGCTTGAATCCAAAACACATGGATGCGCGGGTCGAGTGCCGAAGCCCATACGGGTATTCGCACATAGTCAACAAGGGCTTGTCCTTGTAGGTAAAAGAAGGATATGAGGCCGGGTATTTCGTTGAAAAACGAAGTCGTCCGAAAACGCTCAAGGTAATCCTTCATTACGGGGTATTCTTTTACTGCTGTATATTGGTTCCATTGTCTTTGGGGCATATATTTTTCATCTCCTTTGGGGGGTGGCAGACGCTTGAGGGTATTCACCCACGGTGCGAGTCAGCCTATAACCGTTTCTCATTTTATTGTTTATCGCCATATTATAATAGAAATAAAAAGGATTTTCACGCGAAGTTTTTATCATAGAATCACCTTTCAAAGCGAACTTCTTCTTCGCTTGTTAAAACTTCAATCACGCGGTTGCGCAAAATCTTACCCATACGGGGAACATCTCGCAAACAATCACCACACGCGGCCTCTTCAATTGAGCCACACGCGTTGAGAATTGCTTCGGCCATGTCCGGCCCGATACCGGGTATCGTTAGTATCATATCCATACGGACATCATTTGTGGATACGCGTTTAACTGCTTGCGCACCATGTCTGCTTGCTTTCTTGTATGTTTTTTCATGTAAAGCGACCATGAAAGCCGACGCTTCACTTGCGTTAGGGGCGCGGTAAATGAGGCAACCGAAGTCGGCTACAACCCTACCGAGGAACCCTGTCATTTGTTTGAGGGCTTGACTGGCTGTGATTGTTGAGCCACGCTCACGCGCTCGGTGAATATAGCCACCGATTTCTCCCCATATCACCAACCCATAGTTACCATCGTTGGCATCCATGTTATCGAGTTGACGCATTAGGTGACCGCTTCTCATTGAGTTAAACAAGTCATCTATGCTCTTGGCTTCAATCAACCAATCACCACATTTGTAATCACCGTTGACTAATTTCTGTCTAAGGGTATTGATACGGGGTGACCTTGATTTAGCGCGGCGTTCAAGTGCGGACACAAGTGTGCCTCTTTCATTGGTATCAATAATCAAAGGTGGTATCATGCCACTCGCCCCTCATGTGCTGGGAACTTATGAGTCCGTCTGTATTGAGTATGTTCACGACCCTCTTTCTTTGATTCAACTAAACCTTGTGCTTCAAGTCCTTTCAACATCTGTGATATTTTTGATGAATCCATCAATCTCAATGGTGCTGAATACTTACAAAGCACGCGTGGTGTTCTCCATTCATCATCAATCATCAATAATAGTTCAACATAATCAGCATTAAACCATTCAGTTTTACTCGGCAATTTGTCGGGTTTGATTATCTCGGTATGTATCTCGGTGCGCGTTATTCTTATGGATTGCAGGAATCCTTGTTTTTCTCTATATTCGTATTTGCGTGTCATTGTATCATCTCCTTATCTTCGTGATTGCCTGTTCCATCCCACAGTTGACATCGACCGATACAAAGACCCTTACCAATAAGGCTCTCGCATCGTTCCATGTATCCTGTTTCAACTATTGAACGCAATTGGTATTCAGTAACACCGGGGTTGTAGTCAGCCCATTGTAGCGTTTCAATAAAGTTGTGGAGTGTGAGTATATGCTTCTCTCTCATCTGCACAGTAGTTCGCTGGACAGGGAGGAAGTTGCGTAGTCGCGATGCAAGGTAAATAGCAAGACTCGCGCGGCTGATATGTGGAGGATTGCTCCCGACTTGACAAGCCGATTCCATAAGGCATGGGAGAATCTTGATGCTCCCCATTTTAACAGTATCAAAGTTCACTGGTTCGCCTGTAACTTTGAATTGACTTTTGCGAACTTCGCTCACAGGGAGATTGACTCCTTTATGACCATAGAAGTGCGCGGTGTTGAGTGGGTTTTCTGCTTTCTCGCAAATCTCATCCCACGACATAGTAAGTAGTTGCTCACTGGTTAGAGGGATACTCCACCGTAAGACATGTTGCTTGGCGTTGTAAGAGTTAGGCACTCGTATCATACGCGCAGTATCAAATGGCACTGTTGGGTCCATGCAATACAACTCCATGTCTTTTTTCCACTTATTGATAACTTTCTTACCTGCGGCCTTAATGTGCGACACCTGTGTTCCGCTCGATGGTAAGTGGGTCTTATCAAGCGATGTCCAAATGTGAAACCCGTTGCCACTAAACCACACACCGTGATTGATTTGTTCATCCATCATAAATTGATGAAGGCGGCGAACTTGTTGAACAACCTCGTCACCCTCAACTTCAATCATGTTGCTTCCTTTACGATACTTCTTATCAAAGTCAAGAACAAAGTGTTTGATGATGGCTGTGTTGTATTCAGCGCGACGACCGTTAGGTTTCACTGCTCGGAAACCATACACGGACATATACGCGCACTGTGAGTTTTGCAATGCAGACCAATACCGTTCAAACTCATCCTTGTCGTTGATAATTTTACGGAACAGACCTGCTTCTTTGGGGAAATCAAAGTTAAGAGGATTCATCGTCATCAAACCTCATCCCCGCAGTCACGGCAAACTCAAGCATTTTATCAATACAGGTGAAACATACGGCGTGCTTTGCATATCGCATAGCGATACCACCTTTGTCCCATCCACATAGTTCACACGGTCTTCCACTCATTCGCTCACCTGTATTGCATATTTTGGACATAGTTCAAGGTAATCACAATAGCCACACTTGAAGTCCTGTTTGGTCGGGGGGAACTCGTTGTCAAGATACATCTTTATCAAATCTTTGACACGCTTCATTAGCCCTCGTTGGCTTATGGTCTTGACCTTTTCACTCATCCAGTTATCTGCGGCTGAATATCTCCAACCCCAATGTGTAACCGGACGGTCAATGTTGCGCTCTTTCAAATAATCACTGTCGCAATTCTCAATCAAAAACTTGTAGTATGACATCTCTTTTCTCATCTCACTCGCTTTAGCGTCACTCCATTTACCAGTCTTCAACTCAAAGAGTAGTAGTCCACCGTCAGTAGCCTCGAAAATACGGTCAATGATACCAACAAACTGAACGGGTATAGTTCCATACCCTTCAATCTCCATATCAATCTTTACTTCAAGGCGAACTTCATTAGCCAGCGGTAAAGGGTTGTTAGGTGAGAGTTTCATTCGCGCGTTCTCATATTCCATCAACCAGTTCATGTTGTAGTAATAGTCGTCATGATAGAAAGGGAAGTCTTTGTTCTCCGCGCGGCGATTGCTAACAATAGCCTTCTCGGATGGAATCAACTTCTTAAGATAATCTGTCACTTCCGCTCCTTGTTCAAGCATCTTGATGATGATTTCTTTTTGATGAGTGTTCTTCTCAATTGATTGATAGAACAAGTCAAGACCGTTGTGAACATCGTCACCAAGAACAAGGTGTTTAACCAAGCCTTGAGGTTTAGGATAGTTATGTTGCAACCACATCTGTTGCGCGCACCACCCAAGTGAACCAGCAGTTGACTTGCTCATCCGAATGATGATGCCATCTTCTCCCATTTCGGGTGTCCAAGCATAGGAGGAACCGTCGTCGTAAACCTTGACGCTCATTCTTCCTCATCCTCACATTCACAACATGATGCTCTTTGGTCACAACACTCTAAAACAGGGTCGTGGTAGTCGTCATAGGCTTCCCAATCCATACCGTCCGGGTAGTTATCCATGAAACGGCCTCCCCGAATCGTCTTGTCTTAGTAGTTCAGTATCCATTCTTTTTAGCGCGGCTATTTTTGAACGCTTCATGCTTTCAGTATCAACCATGTAAAGTTCTTCATCCAACTCATAGGTTTGAATTGTAATGACTGTCGCTGACGGTATGAGAAGATAGTCTCCTTCACCATCTCTCTTCAATCCAATGTAGTCTGTGAGTAGCGCATCACCAAAGAAGAGTTGTCCTTCTGCGTATTTTATGCTCTTCGTTCCTGTTTCAAAGTATTCTATTTTTGCTTTCATTTTAATCACCTTGTAATGTCCTTGTTATTCTTCCATTCTTTTTGCATCTGCATCGAGGCACACGGTCTTTTCTAATGATTGAACCACACCTCTCGCATCGCTTATTCATTGCATACCCACCCTTGTCGGAGCGTCAATCTTGTTCGCTATGTAAATCGTAGGGAATTGCTTTACAAGTTCTTCTTGTAGTTCGCATACCGCGCGAGCCATTTTATGATTGCTCGTTATGTCGCCATTCATGTCTTCAAGTTCATCGTTCATCGCATCAATTTCATCGTTCAGTGTTTGAACAAGTTTTTCAAGTTCAGTTATTCGGGCTTCTAATTCTTTCGTTTTTTCGTTTGTCATGGTATCACCAATAAGTTGCGGGTCGGGGGGTTCCTATTGCGGCTTCAATGTCCCAACCCAAGACATCAAAGATTCCGCTGATTTTCTTTTCAATTGATTTGTTAAGAATGGTTTTTGTATCCAGTTCAAAGTTTTCAAGTTCAGCAGGTTCACGATACGCGACCACTTTGGTCGGTGGCAAACCACTTGGAACTGCTGAAACATAAGTCCATTGAACGGAGTCACCTGCAACGAATGGGTCATCTGTTGATATGTATTCGTTGTAGTAATGCGCGGCTTTTGAAGCACCGGATAAGACTTTGTAGTCCTTCGGATGCGCGCTTATTCTTGTTGATTGTGTCACGCTCTTCAATGTCATCTCACCTTTTCGGACAGGTAAGGCGACATCAAGAACAACACTTCTTACATCGGATTCGGATGCACCATCGCATACGAGGCCAAGCACTGTGCCTTCAATCTCCTTACTGATAGGTGCAAGACTGCTACCCTTCATGAAGTTAGCAGTCTTCATTTTACCAGCGTCTTCGGGAGGATAGGACACCTTACCGGCGTAGCGATTCTTACCAGCCAATAACCAATAAGGCATGTATGCTTCAACCTCCGCAACAAGTTTAGTATTACCAGTTGTTTCTTGAACTACATTAGTAATACGCGCGGCCAGTGATTCTGCTTTGTCAAGTGGCACTTGAATAAAAGCGGAGTCAGTAAACCCATAGAGAACATTGTGTCCAAGACGAGTAGCAACTGTATCAAGCAGTGCAATACATCGTCGTCCTTCGGAAAGAATTGTTTCAGCGATGTCGAGGTCAGCCCAGCCGAACCCAACACTCGCTGTCGCACCGTAAAGAGATGCCATCACACGCTTGACTGCGGCTTGAGTTGTGTTCCAAGCATCACGCTGTTGTATAGAATCTGCTTCGCGCATTCGCTTTTTACACAACGCTCGATAATCAAAGAGGTCATCAACCACTTGAGGGAGGATGCCTTTGTTTAGTTGGTCCCAGTAAGTTCCGTTCTCCATCTCGATAATTCCTTCACCCGGCCCATCTCGCTTCGTCGTATAGCATAGATTGAACCCTGTCATGAGTGATGGATACAGACCCTTGTAGTCAATAACGCACACATCTTCATACAAACCGTTCTCTTTGAGAATAAACTCCGCGCCTTGTATATCGGGCTTCTGCACATTGATACGAGTAGGTGCAATCAAGTCAGTCTTACGACCAAGAAGACCGCGCATGAAGTTTGATACATTCGTTGCTGATTGAATTGATACACCACAAAGGCGAACCATCTCAACAAAGAAGTCAGTCACATTGCGCGCTTCATCAATACCACGAAGCAGAACTGTGTCAAGTAAACAGTAGTCAACGAACTCGGTCCAATACTCATACCAGCCATTGTGGACATCCATGCCCTCAATCTCTTCGGTTAGTTTAGAACCAAGTCCAAGTGTTTCAGCAATAGTATTCAACTTGCGGTTAGGTAGTTGACCACCACCACTGTCCTTCCATACGCGCTCAAACCCTGTGCCACTTGTAGCAGGGGCGGCAGTATCAAACTGCCAACGACCTGCAATCGGTTGGTCATCAAATCGGTATCTGTCACCCTTCTTTGGGTATCGAATAACACCAAGAGGACTTAACTTAGACGCACCACCATGACCGTGAATCTTGTCGAGGCGTTCAATCATGTGGGGTATATCAAAGAATGTTCCCGCGTGAGCAATCATCATGTCGGGGTTTCGCTCTTGTAGAAACGCAATGAAATGATGATAGAGGGCTTCTTCCGAATTGAAAATCTCAATATCAAAGGTGGTATCACGAACTGTTCTATCCAAGACACGATACGCGCCTGTTGGATTATCAAGTTTGTCAAGGTAAGGACAATTGGTTTGTTCATCAGCCCATGCAAAAACAATTGGTTTGTCAAGGTCGGAGTCAATGACAGCGATGACAGTAGTGAACTTGTCGTCACCTGTATTACATTCAATGTCATACCACCATTTGCGCGGCTTCCAATTAGGCATATTGGTTACATTCTCAACGAGGTATTGGTCAATGAATCTCATGTCACCTTCGTATGTCTTACTGAACATGTTTTTCATCTGCACGATTTCATAGGGATTATCCGTTTCAATGCGCCACAGCGTAGCACCATCAAGCCCTTCGTATGTTTTATCCTTGCGCACTTTAGAAGCAGGGAATGAACGCTTGAGATTCTTAAGTCGGAACTCCGGTGTTGATACCGGAATATACATGTGAGGTTTGTAGTCATTCACCGTATCTTCACATAACTCACCATCAACTCGATAGCGTGTATAGATAGTAGGCGGCTCATCATCGTGGTAAATCGCATCAACAATCATTGACCCACCTCACTCAAAAGAAAAGACATGCCTCTCTCTATACAAAAGATACATTCAAAGGAGTATGCAACTCCGATAGTATCACAATGCCAAGCACCGCAAATGCACCTCATTGGTCAGCACCTTCTTGATGTTTGAGGACAAGTAGTGCGGCTACCTCCGAGTGTCTTAGGATTAGCGCGCTCTTCATTCCCATATGAAACATGATTGTTCCGCTTGGCATGATGTTAACTAACTTAGGAAAATGTGAACCAAAGACGGTTTCACATGAACCTGCGAAAGTGGTATCAATCTCAATTTGTCGAGTCATCCTTGCGCCTCGTTGAGTCCCAGCGGTTATTGTCATCTCTTGGTCTTCGATAGATACACGAACCGGAGCATCCTTACCAACAACCTTAGTCATTGATGAGATACCACGAAGTTCTTCCATCGTCATATTACCATGAGTCTGTATTTCAGCGCGACCAAGAGACACCCACCCCTTTTGTTCGGACATAGCAAGTGCCAATACCGCGCGGTCCACAGTTGCGTAAGAGATAATGTGGTCATGTGTCGGTGTGCTGAACTCGTCATTACCGTTAGTCAGTGTCAAGGTGTTACCTACATGTTGCATAACTGTGTTATCTTCTTTACATGTTTTGAGAAACGCGCCGACCTTGTGAACATCGGGAATATATACAGTTCCGGGTTTGTAATCCTCCATATGGATACCGATACTTTTTTTGAAGTAATGTGTGGTAGTATCAACCTTACCTGTCAGTTTCATGTTAGCAATGTCACAGCGAAGGTCATTAACACCTTCACCGAAGCCTGTCATGAAAGCCCAAAGAGAATCATTATTGAATGTCGCTTTAGCAAAACTCATTCAATCACTTCTCCTGTTTTAGCAAGGTGAATACACGCGCATTCTTTACAGATAGGCACTATGTCATTTGACCCAACGGGTTCATAACTTCCTTTAGCACCGCATAGTCTTGGTTTTGTTTTTCCTCGTATGTGTATTATTTTATTCATTTGTAATCATCTCCTTAACAAGCCGTAGGCAAACGCAGTCGTGAAACTTGATGTATTCTTCCTTCGTGTCGGGATGAATCAATCGTTCTTGAACCGCGCCTGTTCCTTTGCATTGAGGGCATGTGGTGTCTGCTTTCGCCACCCATCGCTGAAAGATACAATGACAAGGCTCGTTGATGAACTCAACATCAACAGCCTCACCTTCGTAGTTTCTCACTGGTGATTCTGTGCAAACAAATCCACTACCTCCACAGTCTTGACAAGCGGGGTCGGCCTCCCATTCGGGTTCGTCTTCCGCGCTACGCTGAACTGCATTGTTGTGTGCCGGTGTGCCTGTTCTTTTCCACTCATTCATATTTGACCCTCTCGTAGTTCCGGTAGTCCGAACCATTCGGGGGAGGCGTTTTGCTTCGTGACCATAATAGTTCGTCGCTGGTCGAGTAAGTCAGCGTTCGTTTTGCATTTGACGAACTCAACCTCGTAGCGTGTTTCTCCCGTAGGTTTGTTATCCTCTCCGCGCACCTTCTTCTTGTGAAAGTAAATGATTTGGTTGAGGTAATTTGCTGTGTGCTTTTCCCATGCTGGCTTCTTACCAATGACATTGCCACTCTTGTCTTGCAACTCTTTGAAGTGAGTTTCAAAATAGACGCGCACTCCAAGTGACATTAGCGTTCGGGCAATGGTAGTCAACTGGTGGAATCGAGTTGAACGGATTTGCCAATTGAACCGCATTCCCACTTGTAGGTGAGGTTCAACCTTAGCACCGATACCATCGGGTGCAGTTCCCAAGTCTTCAATGAACATGCAGTTCTTCGCAACTTCATCCCATAGGTCAATCGCTGTGAACAGCACTGAATGTAGGCGTGGTTTGTCACCGGGTTTAGCGGCCCAATCAACAAGAGTCTGTCCAACTTTCATCACGCGTCTGTGTGTTGCTGGGTAGTCAATTGCTTCACGGATGTCACCATCTTCATCAAATGTTTCAAACATAACATTGGGGTTGAGACAACGGATGTTGTTAGCGAACTCACGGTGATGAGTCACGCGGGTTGTCTGTCCACCACCATCGAAGTCAAGGCAGAAGATTACATCTCCGCGCTTCTTTTCTTCAAGAGTCAT
>JGI24006J15134_10000933_pt1 | contig 16869 bp, 28 predicted proteins | sample LinPmetageLP53_FD_15134 | JGI IMG/M metagenome (IMG submission 15134)
CTTGGATCCCCGAGGGGGGATTCGTATATTTACGACGTGAGATTAAGGGCTACGAAGGTCCGCCCACATAAGAATTAAGCAAAGGCTGAAGCAAAGCCTGAAGCAAAAACTTAAGCGATATGATGAACAAAAATAACTTACAACGTGGAATTATAGTAACGGTAATAATAATATTCGGAATTATATTCAACAACATCTAAACGACTTATGCGGGCTTACTAGGATGGGCCAGATACTGTTCGTATATTTACGGTGTCAGGTTGCCGGAGTGGCAAGATTGTTAAATTAAAAAAATAAAGGTTATGTTACAAAATTTTAAAAGTGGTTATGAAGTTAGCAGTAAAAGTGAAATTGCTAGAAGTGAAAAGAATGATTGTGTCGTTAGAGCGATAGCAAATGCATTCAAAGTTAATTACGATATGGCTCATGTGTTCGTTAAAGAGAATTTCGATCGTAAAGATGGTAAAGGTACTCAAGCTACCAATTCCACATTAAAACAATTAGCTAAAAATCCAATTCAATTAGATCCAGCGGGTCAATTAGATTTATTCAATGCCGATAAAACGGTAATAAACATCAAACATATTGGTGATATGCCTAAAAATGGAGGTAAATTAATTAACAGAGCGTATAAGCACAAACCAGTTGCCTATACAGTTAAAGCATTTGCTCAAAAATTCAAAACAGGAACATATATTTTAATGGTTCACAAACATGCTTTAGCAATTGTGAATGGTGTTGTTATTGATAATGGTAATATGCAGTTTAATGGTTATAGAAGAGTAGTTGAGAGCGCGTTCCTAGTAAAATAGGAGCGTAATTGTTTTATAAACAAAACACATGGATAAAGAATCATTAATACATAAATTAACATTACTGGACACCCAATCTTATAGATGCATTAGGATATGCAATAATAGATTATTGGGTGAGAGTATTAGTGTTAAGGAACCATCCCAATTCAGACACAAACTATACAACATATATAAAGAATTAACAGTGGAACAATTAAATGCATTGTACCATATTAGAAACAATTTGGAGCGCTGATTTAATGTTATTATATTATGATATAAACAGATTTGATCATAGGTCCTGGAAGCACTACATGGCGCCCAAACACAATAATGAATAAGTGTGATAAAAAACCTATGCCAATAAACAGTTATAGACACCCTAATAAAGGATATGGGTGTTTTTTTTAATTAATAAACAATACTATGGAAGAAAAAACAGAACCAAAACGCAAAGGCAGAAAGAAAGGCTCAACAACACGATACTGTCTCATTCAGGATGAGATATTAGGTAAATACGAGGTGCATGTCGATGAAGCAAACCATTGTTTCATATTATTTGATACCGAGAAACAAAAAACCGAAGGTTATTATACCACATTGGGATACTTGCTTAAACGTGTATTGAAAGAAATGTATGTACCGCAAGGTAAAAGTGGTGAAGTATACACATTGAAAGATTATGTGAACCAAATGAACAAATTGGGTAATGCCATGGCCAAATTATTGGTACCTGCACACATGCAAATTAAGACGTTGGATACTAGTAATGAATAGTATTGCAATAGGCGTTATGACCGGGTATGAACATATTATGAACATAGTATGGTTCGTAAACGATCGTATGCCGTACCTTATATGTTAAGCCCACTATGGTATTATTATAGCATTATGTATTGTATTATGTTATATTAATACGGTATATAGCATTGTATGCTGTAGGCGGGCGGCGGGCGTACGGCCGCATATATTATATATATACCATGTACGCTGATATCCATCGATGCGTGGATACGTCAAGGAAAGGAGTAGATGTATGTTTAGCAAGCCAACACCCTCTCACCATCGATTTAGTATATACCTATATAACAAACCATGGAATAAAACCCCATTTGCCCAACCTATGTAAAATCCAAAGGTATCAAACCTCTTTTTTTAACAAAATCTTTGGCATCGAACAAAATATATACAATATTTATTAACATGATTAAACTCTTAGATATACTTAATGAAATTCGTTCCTTCCAACAAGAGCAATCAAAATATGATGGTTGGGAGAAAGGAATAATAATGGCATGGGGTCATGTATTATATTTAGCTTTCCACGATACACCTAATACAGTTGAAAAGATTGCTACAGTGAAAGAAACTAAGGATATGTTTTTAAAGTATTTCAATGAAGCCAAGGGTGATGAAGACATGCAAGATTGGATGGGTGAAAATCCACCCACAATGAATAAGGGTTATGCCCTATATGATAAAAACCGTTTATCTAATATGATGTCTAATATTGCAAATAAAACAAAACTTAACAAACCTCTTAAAGTATATAGAACTTCATCAGATGACTCTCAGTCAGGTTGGAGTTCATACACAGTAAGTGGAGGTGATGAATATAGTTTAGGTAACCAAGTAGGAGTGGATTTAAAACAAGAGAAATATGAGCTGCCAATTGGATATCCAGTTATATTTGCAGGTGGTATTGCGGATGAAAATGAGGTAATATTGAATTTATCACCAAACGATAAAATGAAGTATAAATTCCAATAAACAAAATATATATGCGGATGCTTGGTTATCTAAACAAACTTTCGTATATTTATGACATATAAAAAATGGTTAAAATGAAAAAATCACAATTAAGACAAATCATAAAAGAAGAAATCACTACTACATTAAGTGAAGAATATAAAGAAGAAGTAAAAGATCAAATTGATAGATCATTAGAACAAATTCAAATTTATTTATATTATATGCCCGATCAGAGTTTTGCTACGGTAATGAAACGATGGTTTAGCGAATATAGTGGTGCGGCGGATAAAGAAGCAAGGGACATGCTTCGTGATTTAGAGAAGAGCTTAAAGAGGTTTGATGAAGTACTAAATTACAAAAATAATAAAGTAAAATATTAAAGATGAAAAAATCACAATTAAGACAAATTATTAAAGAGGAAATATCCAAAGTATTAAATGAAGGTCTAGCAGATAGAGCATTTGAACTTGAAATGCACTTTATGGACCCATCAAGTAAATATGGAGACGAATGGCAAGAAAAGGTATCAAGGGTATTACTCGACAAATATGAGGGTAGATGGGGGAATTGGGCCAATGATAACCCAGAGGAATTAGGAATGTTATTAGATAAATTTGAAAACTTACAATGAAAAAATCAGAATTAAGACAAATCATCAGAGAGGAAATTTCCAAAGGAAAAGAATCATACGCTTCATCTTTTGGAGGATCTAGAAATGTTGATTGGGAAATGGTTCGAGATACACTCAACAGAGAAGGTTACGATACTCCTTTTAAGGGTATATGGGATCAAATTATGGTTGAAAAAAATGGTGTTCGTGTGGGGAAAATTGATAAAAGTGGAAATCATTATTTTGTTTACCCAAATGGAATATATAATAATACCCCTTATAGATGGAGTGGGTTAGATGGATTTTTAAAACAAATAGATTAATATGAAAAAATCAGAATTAAGACAAATCATTAAAGAAGAAATAAGTGAAATGAATTTCACAGGTCATGGGTATGATAGAGATGATGAAGAAAATGAATTCACAAGAAACACACCTACTAGGATAGGAGAATTCATTGATAAACTTGAAGATCTTGTAGATGAGTACCACGCAGAATTATATCTCAAAGATGGTGTCTATACAAGTATGGAAGCAATGAAAAGTGCAGCTTTAGGTCCAGACACATCAAAAGATGGAGATGCATTATAAAATAATAAAATAAAATGAAAAAATCCCAATTAAGAAAACTCATCAAAGAGGAAATCACATCTGTTTTAAATGAAGACAGAAACCAAATGAAGGAATTCATGGGAGAAGTATTAGGTGATTTCTTACAATTTGTTGTAACCGTAGAAGATGAACTAGAAGTCAAATACGACAATCCCGAGGATCTAATGCTATTGAAGAAAAAGAAAGAGGCAATGCTAGATGCAATGGATAGCTATGTTGAGTTTCTAGTTGAAATAGATGAAAAAACATAATAAAATGAAAAAATCTCAATTAAGACAAATTATTAAAGAAGAACTTTTAAAAGAATCACTTGAGTTTACTCCTGAAGAGAGGAAAAAATTAATTTACATTCTAAAGATGAAGTTAAGAGATTATGAGGAAACTGGAGAAAAGTTTTTTGCAGAGGAAATTGAAATGTTAAAAAATATTTTAAATAAAATAAAATGAAGAAATCCGAACTAAGACAAATCATCAAAGAAGAAATACGTAGTGTATTAAATGAAGGGGAAATACTATCCTCAAGTGATGTTGAAGTAGCAGTGGTGAAAACCAAAGGAAAAGACGAATATAACATTGCCGCCGTTGATAAAAAGGATGATTCGATTGAAGCCATTGATAGAAGAAAGTTATCACAAAAGGATATTTGCAAAATGGATAAAGAGCAAATAGATAAAAGGTTCAACATACTAACTAGAGATTTGTTTGAAAATAAAATCAATGAAGACTTTGGTGCCGAATTAGAGATAGTAGGTAGAGGAGATAAAATGTTAAACTTCTGTCCTATTAAATAATAATCTACCGAAGCAGAACCAAGCTTCATCCCATCCCCCATAATATATTCAGTGTAACCTATGTGGATACATCAGTTGGCTCTAAGTGAATAGCAGCGCTACCAATGTTATACCAATGTATTCCAACCACTGCATCCTACCTATTTAAATTACCAAGGCATCTAATCCCAAGTATTGCGCATATGTGTAGTATATACGTATCTCTATAGTGGGGCATGTGTTGAGAATCAATTTTTGGAGTATTGGTTGGAATCCCCATTTTTTGTTTGTATATTGTACCAAATTAAGGTTATAAAATATGAGTGAAAAAAAAGGAGACATTGGTAAATTAGAATACCTGTTTAATACATCTGCAAATCTTGAAGTTTATTATCCCACTCTGGGACGTTGGAATAGAGTCACTTGTCTGACTTTTAGGTCATTTAATGGCAAGAGACGTATAACTCAACAAACCGCCACCAAACATAATGAAATCGTTAATATACCGTATGAAACCGCTGATTATGATGGGCCTTTATATGCGTTTGGGACTAATGAAAGGGTTGAGAAAACAAATGATCATAAGGTGGTGGAATCCCATATATTAAATGAAAGAAGAAAAATATCACAAAAAATGAGATAGTTATGAAAAGAATTAGTTTTGAAGAATCGAAAAACCATTTTAGTCTAAGTGAGGACTTTACTAATGCCCCAATTAAGTTTTATTCTGTAATTCCTGGAGAGGATGGTTGGGATAATGTAACCTATTATACTGGGAGGAAAAAGGATGTTTATAAAAATAGAGGTAAAGCAGACCAATGGGTTTATATTTTGTCAAATCCTTCACACAGCCATTATAAAATTGGGTATACTAAAAATGAACCTGAAATTAGGGCTAAACAAATATCTACATCAACGGGTGTTGCCCTTCCTTATAAAGTTGAGTTTGGTTTCCAATGTTTTAATGGGGAAGCACTAGAACATGAAGTTCATCATAAATTAGGATATTGTAGAGTAAATCAAAATAGGGAGTTTTTTGATATAACACTTAAGGAAGCTATTGAAGTAATACAAGAATTAGGTAAGAATTATATATAAAAATTATATTTATAATAGATGGCGTTTTATTTCACAATTTATACTTTTATTGGATTATGTATTATGTTTGTTATTCAATATATTAATGATAAGTTAACCCTCAAAGAAGATGCCGTTAATTTTAATATTGTTTCAGTTTTACTTGGGATAATAATATGGCCTCTTATTGTAATATTATTTATTAAAGCCTTTAAAAAATAAAAACATGGATGATTGAATTCTTAGTTTTATCAGTAGCTATCATATTGCTCTACTTGTTCTTACCTGTAGTTGTGGTATTTTATATTGTAAAATATTTGTTAACTGGGAATAAGAGGGAATTGAAGGTATGGTTTTTTAGAAGTGCCCGTGAAATTGATGTTTTTGCTAATGTTGTTGGTAGTGATTTATTTAATGCTATTTTTATTGTAGATAAGGGTTATAAATTCGGTAATCCCAAAGAAACCATTTCATCTGTATTGGGTAAGAATCAGCGAGATAAAACATTATCTCTTGCAGGTGGGTTACTTCGTTGGATATTGGATTTAATCGATGATAATCACTGTATAAAGTCGATTAACGATGAAGTTACCAACACTAAAAAAGACATATCTAAATAATAATCTTACTTTACCTTCTCTTAACTTTTCCTGCGCAGTAACTTGGCTACGCCGGAGAAGGTTCGTATATTTACGGTGTTCGAGTGGTTCGGGCAATTAAAATTATTAAATAATAAAAAAAATAAAAGTTATGTTAGATTTTGAAAAAAAAGAATTTTTAAGTAGAAGTGAATTAAAAGAAGTATGTCCTGTTATTTTTGCAGAGAATGCTTCAAAAGAAGTGTCTAAGCATTATACCCATATCCCAACCATTAAGGTTGTAGATGATATGGAATTATTAGGTTGGAAAGTAGTTGATGCCAAATCAGTTAATGCTAGAAAATCTAGTACCAGAGGTTTTCAAAAGCACTTAGTTGTTTTTAGAAATCCCGAGGTTGTAATTAATGGTGATGATGGAGATACAGTTTTTCCACAAGTATTACTTACAAATAGCCATGATGGTAAAAATGCTTTTACTTTTACAGCAGGATTATTTAGAATGATTTGTGAAAATGGGTTAGTTGTTTCAACTTCAACTTTTGAAGATGTTAAAATGAGACATATGGGTTATTCGTTTGAAGAGCTTCAAGGTAAAATCAAAGATATGGTTGAAAAATTACCTTTAACTGTTGAATCCATGAATAAAATGAAAGAAACGGAGATTGAAGAAAATAAAGCAGTTGAGTTTGCTAAAAAAGCTTTAACAACTCGTTTCAGTGAAAAGGAAATGAAAAGAATTACAATTGACATTAATGATATTTTAAAGCCTGTTAGAAAAGAGGATGCAGGTAAGGATTTATGGTCAATTTTTAATGTAGTTCAAGAAAAAGTTATTGAAGGTGATTTTAATTATGCCGTAGGTAGTAAAATTAGAAAAGCTAGAAAAATCAAGAATTTTAAACAAGATCAAAAAGTTAATAAGGAATTGTTTGCATTAGCATTAGAATATGTAAACTAATATTATTACAAAAATTATAATAAAGCCATCTCTTAGAGGTGGCTTTTTTTGTGCTCTAAAAGCGCATATTAAGCGATTTAAACCATTACCTTCGTATTTATAACCATAGACATGAATCATGAGAGAATACATTAAAATCATAAAAGAAGCAATAGAATTCAATGCTTCTGAGATTGCTGATAATGCAGAACATTATACAGATGATGAGATGGTTTTTATGAAAGGGTATACCCAAGCCCTAAAGGATGTGTTAGATGATTTAAATGAGAGTATAATGGAAGATGGAGATAAATTCTATACTTTAAGAAAATTTAATCTAAACTAGATTTGCCCCCTAACTTATTTTTCGTATATTTATAATCAATGATAGACATTGATAAGATATTTGGCATGTTTGGTAAAGGAGATTCTGATGAAGAACATCCTGAATTATCAGGCAAAGAGATGAGGGAAGTCATTGGATTCGATGAATTCAGGACTACTCCAACCTATCATCTTAAAATGTTCCAAAAAATAGTTTTAAATCATGTATCATTCCAGAAGAAATTGGTCAAATTATTCAAAGAAACAGACCCTGAATTGGGGGATTTTGGAGACCTAGAAGAAGCTGGACAGCATATGGCATTCTATAGAGGGTGGGATTATTTAAAATTAACTAACCTTGAAAAGGAAATATGGCGCGATTGTGTTAGAATTCAAGACCCAGAAAGATTAGAAATTGCATTACTCTTGACATTAAAATTCTTTGAATCCGTAGAAGAATATGAAAAATGTGCATTTATCCAAAATATCATAAATTTTCTTAAAGATAATTTGGCTCCCAAAAAATAAAATCTTATATTGTAACCACGGGTTTAGGAAGGAAGAATAAACTTGTAAAGAATAAGAAAAAAGAAAACGAGAAGCGAGAAACGTGGATCGATTGGATATAAGGGGATAGGATGCTCTCCCCATTTTTTTAAATAAAACATAATATGAGAAATAAAAAGTTGATGCAACGTCGCCTTCAAACATTAGAAGGGAAATTCAAAAAATTAGACATGGAAATCCATAGAGGAGGTACTAGAGAATCCATTAATGCTACCCAAAGGGAGATTGTTGAAATGATTCAAGATATAAAAGACATTGTTGATAGAGAAAACGATTAATATGGAATTAAAAGCAGAACAAATCCAAGCAAATTGGGATAAGTTGTTAGGATACATTAACACTTATATATCAGAACCTAGAAGGGAGAAATTAATTGAATTTTATAATAAATTCTCAGACAGAATAGTAATGATGCCCGCTTCACATAAAAAGGAATACCATAATGCATTTCCAGGTGGATATGTAGATCATGTGAATAGAGTTATTGAAGCATCTCTTAAAATTTATGATGTTTGGTGTGAATTTGAAATGGATAGAAGCACTTTTACAGTTGAAGAATTAGTATTCTCAGCATTAAATCATGATCTAGGGAAAATGGGAGATAGTGAACATGAATCCTATATTCCTCAAACAGATAAATGGAGACAAGATAAACTAGGTGAGGATTATATGCACAATAAAAAAATTGCATTTGCCTCTGTTCCAGATCGTGGTTTATTTTTACTCCAAGAACATGATATCAAGTATACATTTAATGAAATGGTGGCTATTCAAACCCATGATGGTTTATATGACCCAGCAAATGAGAAATATCTAAAATCTTACATGCCTGAAACTAAACCCAGAACCTCATTACCCTTTATTGTACATCAAGCTGATATGATGGCCGCTCGTATTGAATTTGAAAAGGAATGGTTACCTAAATTCAGTAACCCTGAAGTGAAGGTGAAAGCAAAGTCAAATAATAAAACAAATATTAAGACTAAAGCTCTTGGTTCAATTAAGAGTGAAGGTTTAAAAGATATGTTAAATAGTCTATGATAGAAACAGTAATAATATCAGTACTAGCGGTTTTAGTTGTAATAGGAATTTTTACAACAATTAACCTCCTTAAAAAGAATGAAAAACAAGAAGATATTCTAATGGGATATATTCAGTATCTAGACCAAATCTCCAAAACAATTGAGGCATCGGATAAAAAACTTAAGGAAATTGATAATGCCGGAACTTTCAAATCGGATGATGAGGTAGGACACTTTTTTAAATCTGTCCAACAAATCCAAAACATCCTTAATGATTTTAAAATTAAAAAAATAAATTAATTGTGAGTGAAAATAAATCAAAAGAAAAAGTAGTAAGGAAAAAGAGAAAAAATTCCAAAAACTACTTTACCTATGATACCGAAATGGCTATTGTTAGATATAATAATGAGCCCAACCCCAAAATTAGAAGTGACATTTATAGGGATGAAATTCATTATCCCTTTTTCAAATTAACCGAAAATATTATCCACACATTCAAATTCTATTATACAGAAGTAGATAATATAGAACACCTCCAACACGAGGTTATAACCTTTCTATTAACTAAAATGTATTTATTTGATCCTACAAATGGGGCAAAAGCATATTCATATTTTGGTACTATAGTTAAAAATTGGCTTATCTTATATAATAATAAAAATTACAAGGATCGTGTAAAGAAAGCACCTGTGGATGATTTGTATAAAGATGAGACATACTCTTATAGTTTAGGGGATGATAAGGGGATCGAAAAATTGTCCTATTTTATTGATAGGTATATAAAATACGTTGAAGATAATTTTACTAAATTCTTCCCCAAAGGGAACGATGCTAAGGTAGCAGATGCCATTCTTGAATTATTTAGGAAAAGGGAAAATATTGAAATATTTAACAAAAAAGCACTTTACATTTACATCCGAGAAATAATGGCTACCAATGGTCTAGAAGTAAAAACCCCAAAGATTACAAAAATAGCAAGTAGATTACATAATTTATTTAAAGATAATTATATTTATTTTTTAGACACAGGGTACATAGAATTTCAAGAAGAGTAATTCTTCATATTTATACCCATAAAATCTAATAAATATGAGCCACTTAGATAAAAAAGTATTCGGTAAAAAATCATACTCCGATCTCCTAAAAGAGATATATGATAATCAAAAGAAAAAAGAAACCCAAATTAGCGCATTAATTAATGAATTAAAACCATTAATCAGCGATATAGGTGATGCTACCATGATTGTTCCACTTATTAAGGAGTATATGGAATTAGGCATTAAAAATGATGAAGCACTTATTAAAGTTGCTACAATTTTCCAACGTATATTTGCTAATGAAGGCAATGAAGACAATGGGTTTGGTATTTCTGAAGAGGAGAAAGAACAATTACTTCAAGAAATAAATAACCTCCAACTCCCACCTAAAAAAGACGATACTAAATAATGTTTGATAAAGGATTATCCGCTAATAACAAACCTGCTGCAGGTAAAAAATCTGGGGGTGTAGAACAGCTTTCTCAAGTAATGGCTAAAGTCCAAGGAGGAATGCAAGTTGGTAGGGTTACTGACATTATATTAAATGGTGCTTACCCTAACATAGAAGATTATGGTGGGTTAAATGGTATAGGAACTATATTTTTTGAATTAAATAATTTTATATCTGATGGTAGGGGAATTGCAAAACCTTTTTACCCACAAACTTCAGCATATCCCTTAGTTAATGAGCTTGTTTTACTATTTAAACTTCCTAACAACAATATAGGTAAAAATACATCTGAAGAATCTTATTACTATATTAACATGATAAGTTTATGGAACCACCCACACCATAATGCTTATCCTAACCCTGTTACATCAACTACCCTACCAGATTCTCAACAAAAAGATTATCAACAAACCGAAGCAGGCTCAGTTAGAAGGGTAACAGATGAATCTACTGAAATTGGATTAAATAGTCCAATAAATCTTTCCCAAGCCACATTTATAGAACGAACTAATATTCACCCCCTATTACCTTTTGCAGGAGATATTATATACCAGGGTAGATGGGGTAATAGTATTAGATTTGGAAGCACAGCAAAACCATTCAATATCCCCAACATTATCAACCCCTTAGGATTAGCTACAGGGCAAGATGCATTAAATGATTGGTCTGAAACAGGTACAAATGGTGACCCTATTACTATAATTAGAAATGGTCAAAACCCAGAATCTTCAGATGAAGGGTGGGTTCCTATAACTGAAAATGTTAATGAAGATTTATCTTCAATTTACCAAACATCTACTCAAAAGATCCCAATACAAGTAGCAAGTGAAAATTATAACTCATACATTACACCCCCTGAGATACCATCACAATATACTAAACCACAAGTTATAATTAATTCTGATAGGTTAGTTTTTAATGCTAAAACAGATAGCATTTTATTAAGTGCTGAAAAATCTATAGGGTTATCATCAAATACTTCATTAAATTTTAATACAAATAATTATATTGTAGATGCTGGTAATATAAGATTAGGTAGTAAAAATGCTACTGAACCCCTAGTTAAAGGAGAAACTTTATATAAAAACTTAACACAAATAGTAAAGGCATTAACAACCTTAGTAGACGTAATGGAAGTTCAACAATTATGGCCAGGTGGTGTCCCTACACCCGATGGAGCTACTTCAATAACAGCTAGAGCTACTAGAGATATATTAAATAATGTTCAAAAAGATTTAGTAAATATTAAATCAAAAGTAAGCAAGACTATATGATACTTGAATCTCCAACATATTCGGTGGCTGCTGATAATAGTAATATAACAGGTACTATAGTTTTTTTAGCTCTTAGTGATGGTTATTATGGTAAAATAACATTAACTAATTTCCCAGAAGGGTTTGTCCCCACATATTCATTTACTACGGCTCCGATAAAAGAAGCTAATTATAATTTACTAAAAACTGAATCCTTAAAAGATGCCCAAGCATATTTGGATAATTTTACAAAAGAAAATTTTGGGATTCTTAACTCAACCTCCCTCCTCATCAATTTTAAAATAAAAGGAAGTGTAATAGACGATAAATTCCAACCAATCCCAGGAGCAACAGTAAAAGACACTTTAGGTAATGAAACGACATCTCAAACCACAGGAAATTTCATTTTAGAGGGAAGTTACGAAAGTGGTAGCCTATTTGAACTCCAGACATCTGCTGAAAACTATGGTAGTAGATTAAATATAGTCCCATTTAATGGTCCTCCTAATAAAACTGTTAAAAGAAATTTAGGTCCCATAAAACTAAATCCAATCCAAGTAGATTTACAAGATGATAAAGCTAAAGAAATCCCACTAGAGGAACTTCAAGTTAAATCATTAAAGGCATCAAAAATAAATTTTGAAATGGCTCAACAACAAGCCTTAAATCAAGTTATAACCACAGCCAAAACAGTTTTAATCCCTGCGATATTAACTCAACTAGCGGCATTTGGTATAACTAAGGCATCAGAAGCTATAAAGAAAAACTTTAAGGATATTAATGTTACTTGCCCCACTAATTTAGAAGAATTAAATGCTGCAATTGCTAAAAAAAATAGGTTAGTTAAACAGTTAAATAATATCTATAAATTTTTAGAAAGAGTTAAAGTTGGAGTTCAAATAGTTGATGGACTCATATCCGCAGCTCAAATTGCATTACCTATATTACTTGCTGTTATTCCCCCCGGTAGTACAGCAGTTGCAAGTGAAAAAATTGAAAGAGAATTAAAAAAATACAAATTAATATCATCAGTTACCCTGATGGTTTTAGTTATTCTAATACAAATATTAGAAAAAACATTAACATATTTAGCTTTATTAGACCAAGCTATAGGGAAATGTGCTATAGAGGGAGCATTACCCCAAGAACAATTATCAACAAACCTATTAACATCCACACAATTTCAATCCAATCAATTATCCCCAGTTGTAACAAATGTAAATGGATTTGAAATGAGTGTCATAGATGTAGACAATGTAACTGTTGAAGGTTTAAAACGTAGAAGGGCAGTAGCCCGAAATTCCCAAGGAATTATAATGCTACAAGGAGAACCATCATTTAGTTCTAATGATCAAATTTTAATTGACGAACTAGTATATTACATTCAACAGAATGATTTAAAAGCATAATATTATAATATTTATAAAAAACACAACATGAAAACCACGTTATTAAAAAATTTAATTAAGGAAGCAGTTAAAGAAGCTATCCAAGAAGAGTTAAAGGAAGTTTTATTAGAGGCTGTAAGGGCACCTAAACAAGTTCCTTTACAAGAAAGTAGAACAATAACCTCAACAACACCATCACCTGTTACTCAAGATATACCTCAACACTCATTAGCAGATAAGAAAAAATCATATATGGATGTGTTGGGAGAAACTGCTTTAAATTTAAATAGTAGCCATGCTCAAACCTTCAACCCACAAGGAACTGTAGATACTACATCTCCAAATGGTCAACTTCCTGGAGGTGAAGTAGGAATGGACCAAATAATGGGTTTAATGACACCAAGATAATAAAGAATGCCTTTTGATGCTCAACAAATATACCCAATTGATTTTAACAATAGCGCTGCTGTAGGAGTAGATATTCCTTTTAGTGGTCCTGGTGTGTTTACCCCTAATTATACTACAGCGGCGGCAATTAAAAATAACTTAATAAACTATTTTTTAACAAATCCAGGAGAAAGACCACTTAACCCAACATTTGGGGGTGGTTTACGAGCATTTATATTTGAACAAATTACAACAGATAATTTAGATTTTTTAGAAGAAAGAATATCCAATGATTTAAACATATTTTTCCCTAATGTTGCTGTAGGTAATCTGGAAATATTAAGACAAGAAGATACAAATACAATAACAGTATCATTAACATATAGTGTAATAAACACAAATATTAGTGATACTTTAGAAATAGACTTTGCATAATGGCTACAGTAGATAGAGACGTAAAATATTTAAATAGAGACTTTTCCGATATTAGGGCAAGGTTAATTGAGTTTTCTCAAACTTATTTCCCAAATACTTACAACGATTTTTCTCCAACATCACCTGGTATGATGTTTATGGAGCAAGCATCTTATGTTAGTGATGTAATGTCTTTCTATTTAGATAATCAATTACAAGAAACATTTACCCAATTTGCTAGACAAACAAATAATCAATTTGAGTTAGCATATATGTTTGGATATAAACCAAAAACAACTGGAGCGGCTCAAGCTGTAATTGAATTATTCCAACAAGTTCCAGCAAAGCTATCAGGTACAGCATATGTTCCAGATTTTGATTATGCGTTAACTATTGGAGAAAATAGTACAATTGCATCATCATTAAGTACAGGTGTAAACTTTTTAATGGAAGACCCATGTAATTTTGCAGTATCAAGTTCACTTGATCCTACTGAAATTTCCATATATCAAATATCAGGTGATGTTCCTCAATATTACCTTTTAAAGAAAACTAGAAGTGCTATTTCAGCAACTGTTAGTACTCAAACATTTTCATTTGGTGCCCCACAACAATTTGCAACAGTAGATATAGATGCTGAAAATGTTATAGGCATTTTAGATATAGTAGATTCGGATGGTAATACATGGTATGAAGTAGATTATTTGGGACAAGAAATGGTATACGATAATATTAAAAATACTAACACAAATGATCCAAATAATGTAGCAGATGCAGGAGATGTTCCTTATTTACTACAATTGAAAAAAGTACAAAGACGTTTTGCTACTCGTTTTACTTCGGCTACTAATCTTCAAATTCAATTTGGAGCAGGTAACCCAAATGATGTAGATGAGACAGTTACACCTAATCCAAACAATGTAGGTATAGGTTTACCATTTGAAAAAAACAAATTAACAACTGCATATTCACCAACCAATTTCTTATTCACAGATACTTATGGAATTTCACCATCAAGCACTACTTTAACGGTAAGATACCTAACAGGCGGTGGAGTTGGAGCAAATGTACCATCAGGTGATTTATCTACTTTAAACACAACAAATTTAAACTTTAATTCACCAAACCTAAATGCTACCACGGCAAATTATATATTTGGTTCAATAGCAGCTAACAACCCAGAAGCAGCAGATGGTGGACAAGCAGGTGATACAACAGAAGAAATTAGACAAAATACAATATCTACAATTTCAGCACAACAAAGAGCTGTAACNTTAGATGATTATATAGTTAGAGCATTAAGTATGCCATCTGAATTTGGTACTGTAGCTAAAGCTTATATTGAAAAACCNCAATTAATGGATTCACAAGTTTCNACTATTGAAACATTAAATCTATGGGTTATATCTCAAAACTCTCAAGCTCAATTTGCCACACCAACACAAACATTAAAAAGAAACTTAAGAACTTACCTATCCCAATATAGGATGATAGGGGATAATATTGAGGTTAGGGATGCATTTATTATAAACCTAGCTGCAGATTTTGAAATTATAGTACTACCCAATTTTAACAATAACGATGTTATATTAGCATGTATTAACTCATTAAAAACATATTTTGCAAGAGATAATTGGCAAATTAATCAACCTATCTTAGTAAGAGATTTATATGTTAGATTAGATAGAATAAATGGTGTACAAACTGTAAAAGATATTAAAATAACTAACAAAGCAGGAATTTCATCAGGATATTCACAATATGCTTATGATATAAGTTCTGCTACACAAAATCAAGTAATTTACCCATCACTAGATCCTAGTATATTTGAAGTTAAATTCCCTGACACTGATATAAAAGGTAGAGTAGTACCATTATAAAATTAAAACATGGCTGTATATAAATTATTCCCATATAAAGACGCAACATTATATTCACTCTACCCAGAGATGAATACAGGGATAGACCCTATAACATCTATCACTAACTTAAATATAGCTATAGATTCTAGTCCCCAAGTTTCAAGATTTTTATCTGAATTTGTTCAAGATGAAATTGAAGATGTTATAAACAACAAAATTTCTGGTTCACAGTGGGATGTAGATTTTAGATCATTTATAGCAACAGCACAAGGTATAGTTGAATCAACTGACTTATCAGTACATCCCTTAGCACAACCTTGGTATAATGGAACAGGAACATTTTTAGATGTACCTCAAACTACAGATGGTGCAATATGGTATTCACCAAATTTTAAAGGTTCTATAGCTTGGTCTTCAAGTGGAACTGATAACACTAATCACTATGTAACGAGTTCTTATAACTCTAATTTTGTAGCAGCAGGAGGAGGAGCATGGTATCATAGTGGTTCAGATGGTACATTATACGCTGTAACTCAATCTTTTGATACTAGAAGTGATAAAGATTTAAGAGTAGGAGTTAAAACAATAGTAGAAAATTGGTATAGTAGTTCATTAGGAGTTCCATCATCTTCATCATTACCTAATTATGGTTTTATTACTAAATGGGAAAATAATGTAGAATTTAACACAAATACACAAATCCAACCTATAATGCAATTTTATAGTGTTGATACAAATACAATTTATCCACCACAATTAGAATTTAAGTGGAGAGATTATTCAAGTGTTTTAACAGGATCTGCTTCGGCAAGTATAGTAACTACAACTAATTTAGCAACTTCATTAGCAGAAAACCCAGGTGAATTTTTCCCATCAAGTGTTAATAGATTTAGATTTAATTTAGCACCTAAATATCCTACACCAGTGTGGACAACATCTTCATTATTTACTGGAGTAAATTATTTACCAACTGCTTCATACTATGCTGTAAAAGATTTGGATACAAATGAATT
>JGI24006J15134_10000935_pt1 | contig 16854 bp, 15 predicted proteins | sample LinPmetageLP53_FD_15134 | JGI IMG/M metagenome (IMG submission 15134)
GGAGCAACAGGAGCACAGGGACCAAAAGGAGATACTGGAAGTACAGGTGCTACGGGTCCTCAAGGTGCAACTGGTGCAACAGGAGCCGCTGGTTCAAATGCCGCTGTTTCTGGATATACAGGTAAGTTAAATCTTGTTTATAATTCAAAAGGGCAAACAAGAGAATTAATCTTTGTAAAAGGATTGTTAGACACAGTTAAGTAAAGGAGGATTTATGTTAAAACCAGAATTAGAAAAATTTAGAGAAGACGCTATAAAAGAAGCCAAGAAAGGCATAGACTTATTATATCCAAAAAGCTATGGCGATATATTTGTAGACGATTATAATAAAGTGCTAAACATACTGAGGGAGATAGCCGGAATACCGGAGCCTAAGGAAGGTGAGTAAGTCCAATCTTGCGAGGTCGTACAAGGTGGATAGGATTGACGATAACTTCAGTGTACATCTTAACATTAAGTGGCTTATTCAGTTGCTTATGCTTACAGCTACACTTGTTTATACGTACGTTAATATTACAACACAACTTGGTAATTCTTCAAGAGAATTGGAGGAACTTAATATAAGAATAAGTAAATTAGAACAGAAGCACGAGGCAGAAATTCAAGAAATTGAACAGTGGTATAAACAATCACTTGAACTAAATCCCATAAAATGGGGTAAGAAAAGGAAATAAAACGAGGCAATATGGATTTTTTAGCGGTATATTCAGAAGCAGGGATGATAGGCGTAGTCGGAGCTATGTTTGTTTATATGGTATTTAGTATGAATAAAAGAGCAACTGAACAAGCTGAAGCACTCGAAGCTTTAAAAATTGAAAACAGAGGTCAAAGCGAAACTCTTGAAAATATGGAAGGTATGATTATTAAACTTATAGCTAGGTGGAATAAATCTGATGACAAGCTTGATAGAAAGTTTGATGCTATGACAAAAGAAATTAACGATGCGGATAATCAACTATCTGAAATAAAGGGCTCTTTATCAAGAGTAAATGGAAAACACTAATGGATAGCTTAAGAGTAACTGGGATGACGACAGGTTTAGGGTTTGTATACTGGACAGATGTATTGTCTGGTATATTAATGTGCGGAATGTTTGCAATACAAATTTATTATTTATATTTAAAAACAAAGAGAATAAAGGAGAGTAAGTAATGGACTTAAAAAAAATGATGATGGAGTTAGCCGAAAAACAAGCTGACGCTATGAAAGATAAGATGGTTTCAGAGCTAGGAAGTGATGATATGGCAAAGAAAATAGCATCTGCAATAAACAAAAAAATTGATATTCCTTTTGTATCAGAAGAGAAAGAACAAATCTTTTTTGAGAAATGCGTTGATGTAGTTACTGATATACTTGAGGGAATGTTTAAGAAGTAATGTTTGAAGATTATGTAGAGGAAGTTCTTTTGCACGAAGGTGGTTATGTAAATGACGTTGATGACCCCGGTGGTGAAACTAATATGGGTATCTCTAAAAAAGCATACCCTTATTTAAATATTAAGGAATTGACTATACAAGATGTTAAGGATATATACTTTAAAGACTATTGGCTAAAGGGTCAGTGTCCTAAGCTCCCATCAGAGCTACAACATATTTATTTTGATATGGTAGTTAATATGGGTAAGTCTAGAGCAGTAAGGGTATTACAAGCCGCTATATGCGGTAAAGGTATGAAGATTGCAATAGATGGAGGTATAGGTCCGCAAACGATACAAGCTTCTTTAAAATCAGGATTAGAACCTGAAAGATTGCGTAGCTACAGGGTTAAGTATTACGCAGATTTAATCAGTAAAAAACCAAAATTAGAAAAGTACTGGTACGGATGGTATCGAAGAGCAATACAGGTTTAAGCATATTTAAAAAAATGAAGTTCAAGGGGACTAAGCGTTTTCGCAAAGACCCTCCAGAAGTATGTCCTTATTGTAGTTCTAAAGATACTATAGGTGGGATAGAGGTCATCGCCGCATATGATGGGGTACTTTTCTGGGAGTGTGAACATTGTAGTGAGAAATTACTAAGGTTCACTAAACAAACAACAGTAAAGCACTTAGATAAAACTAAGGATTTACATATTGACTTAGAGGGGTTAGAGAACATATGGGACACAGTACCAAATTAAGTGATAAAGGAGTAGTTAAACGTGGAATCATTACACCGGACAAACATTTTCCACTCCACGATGAGAAGGCTATCGATGTGGTATGTCAAGCTATACGTATCATCAAGCCAGACTTTTATGTGGACCTTGGCGATAGCGGAGAGTTTAGTAGCGTCAGCCATTGGCAATGGAAAAAGAAGAAACGTCCTCCGTTGGAGTATCAGTTGCCAAGGGTATATGAGGATATCGGTCACGTTAATGCTGGTATGGACATTATTGATGAGGCTCTTGATAAAGTCAATGTTAAAGAAAAGCACTTTATTGAAGGAAACCACGAACAATGGCTCAATGACTTTTCTACTGAAAACCCCTTTTTACAAGGTCTTTCGGTCAAGGACGCTTTATTATTGGAACAACGTGGTTTTGAATACCACCCGAATGGAAAATATTTAAAGATAGGTAAACTATGGTTTTATCACGGCAATCATTATGGAGGCATCGCCCACGCAAGAAATCACCTAATAAGGCTTGGAGCAAATATAATGTACGGTCATCATCACGATATACAAATGGCAAGCGTAACACACATAGACGGTCCAAAGTCAGCGTGGTCCATAGGCTGTTTGAAGGATATGTCAGATGAAGCGAATGGATGGCTTGGTAATCGTAAGACTAATTGGCAACACGCTTTTGCTGTTGTCGACTACTTTGCCGATGGGGATTTCACTGTTCACGTTGTTAATATTATCGATGGACGCACTTCACTTTGGGGAAAAGTTATAAATGCCTAACCCTAAAGCACTATATAAAGCAGGGCAGAATGTTTGGTTTCGATACGGACCTAAAGCGGCTCAAAAATACCGTGAACTATTTGCTCAAGGTGATTCTGAATTATTAAATAAGGTTGTGAGAACAACAGGTTATCCAGCAGAAGTGTTGGATGATATGGCTGTAAGTAGAATGACGATAAAAGGTAAGAGAGGTTCTGTTTTTAAGGAGCCTAAAAATATATCGATAAAAGAAAAAGCCCTTAATAATATGAACAGAGATATAGATTATAGTGATAGAATGTTACCACAAGGAGCTAGAGGAACGGACCATTATGGTTACGCTAAACCACAAGTTCCCAAGTCTTATGAGCTAGATGATATGCAAAATCTATATTTTAAAAGTGGTACTCCTGCTCAAGGAGTACCTAAATGGTGGAATAGGAAGAAAAAATAATGCCTAAACAATTATTCGAAATAAACTCTTTTTCTTCAGGTATAATATCTGACCCAATAGATGAACTTGATATTCCTAATGGTGCCGCTAGTGTATCTCTCAATATTGACCCTCTAAACGAAGGAGAATTAAAAGGGATACCTGAGGTGCAAGTTTTAAAAGATACAGGATTTCAAAATAACTTTACTGCTGTGGCTTATGTTAGACCATCCGTATACGCAACAACAGAAAGTCCAATTACTACCTATAACAATGAACAACAGAATCAGTCCGGATAATGCCACTAGCTCCTTGGAATAAAAACTATTTTGAAGTGTCGGGTAATCCTACCGTTTCTGAAGCTACTACTTTTGAAGTTAGAGTAACTGGAAGTAATGGCAGTGAACAATGGTACTACAGAAGTTTAACAGGAACAGGAGATTACTCAGCTTATAACACAGCTATCACACTGGTAGTTAACACCTTAATACAATTAGGAAGTACTGGTGTGTTTATTAAGTTTACAAGAACAAATGCAACCTCTTATACATCGGGAGATAGGTGGACTTTTTCTACACAAAAAGATGTAGTACTTGATGAAAGTATAAATCAATTTGACCATATTGAGACTATAGATGTTGGTGATGAAAGAAATTTATTGGCAATAAGTTCTAGTACAGGTAGGGTAGCTACTATAGAAAACATTGATACCGATTTACCAACAGCTGTTTCAAGTGAATTAAATATAGGAACTGGAACAGAAGGTCATTTATTAGACTTTGAAAAAAAGAATAAAGAGTTATATGTAGCAAAAGGAAGAGATTCTAATCCACAATTTTTAGGCTATAGTAAAAACAATGGCTTTGAAGGTGTTGGTGAGTTAGAGTTAAGGTCTAACCCCACATTAGACACATTAGAGGGTGCTAGTAATCCTCAAACAGATGCATATGAAATGTCTGTTGTGTTAAGAGGTGGAGGCGGAACAAAAACTAAAGATGCTAGAGTAATAGTTGGGATAAAAAACGTAGCTACTTCTGGTGATATTAAAAACGCTGTTTATGTTCAAAACTTACACACAGAAAAATTGTATGAATACGGTACTCCAACTACACCTATATCTATAAAAAGATGGTATGGTAAAATGGACGGAAGTTATTGTGATGGATTCGCAGTATTAAGAGCCTCTGATAAAGACCCTGTAGTTTATGGAGGAGCTATTGACTTATGGGCTATGAATACTGCCGCAGGTGGTACTGTTGGACAACAAGCTAATTTATATCAAACTATTCAGTTAAAAAAGCCTGAAGGGGAAACTACAAAAATAGAATCTTTTGGAGATTTTTACATAGTACCCCAAACTTCTGAATTTGCAAAATGGTTTATAGTAGTTTCTAAATCAAAATCAAGAAGACCAAGTAACGCTGGAAATTTAAAAGAAGATAATTGGTTATGGAGAACTGATGATTTAACAACTGCTGTTATTGAGGGTAATGATTACGAAATTCAAGAATCTCATTGGGATAACATTGACCCACAACTTAATAACCCAGATTCAGGTCCAACTACAAAAAAAGGTAACGAATTTTATTATATGCAAAGGTGTAGGCACGCAGGTGCAGGTAAAAGCGTATTTTTAGGGAGTACTGAATACGGTCCAGTTGATATGCCAGATTTTGTTATGGTAAATACTAATCATTATCTTCCTACTTATCATCCGTATATATCACAGACATCTGAATATTCTTGCATTATGTTTGCAGGTTTTAATAGTAGCACAGGTAATTATGGAAGTAGTCCTTATCTATCTTTTACTGTTAAAGTTGCACCATCTACCGNAAGCATAGGGCAAAAAAACTGGTATCAAGCAAATGGCTGTCTTCAAACATCAGCTCAAAAGCAAGTAAACACAGGTGGTGCTATTGCGTGGACCGATAACACTGGACCCCCTAATGCAGGGTCCCAATGGGGTTGGACATCAGAGGCATTTGGACCTTTTATGTCAAACAATGCGGGTAACATTAATCAAATAAATTATAGACCTGTTAGTTGGGTTACTTATATGATAGAAATAAAAGATTCTAATACTGGTCAAGGTCAGTATAAAGCGTTTCCTCATATGTTAGATTGGGCAGAGCAAGGAGGCTTAGCATCTAAATGGAGAACTTTTAAAGGAAATTCTAATTTTACTATTCCTGCTTGGGTCACAAGTACTGCATTTAACAGCGGTGAAGGTGAGCTAAATAAGACTAGTGGGACTACTGTAAATAAAGGTATAGTAAAAATAGAACAAGTCCCTTCTAAAGCTCCTAATTTTGGATGGACAGGTAGAATTGTATTTTCTACTACAGGAGCTAAAAGGCATAGACACTTAATGCATTATGTAAGACCCGGCAGTAGAAGGTCACTTACTTTTAGATTTGGATTAGAAGCTAATGTACCTCAAGCATTAAACGATAGATTAAACCCTACTATATTCCCAAATGATTGGATTTTAGCTAATCAAAATATAAACGAACCTGATTATCAAAATATAAACGCTTACGGTAATTGGAGCGTTGATGATACCGCTAGTTCGTTTCCGTCTAGCTTTTATGGAACTGCGGCAAACGCAAATAATCAGAGAAGATTTAGAAATGTTTCAGGTACAGGATTTTCTGGAGGTGGGGATAAACTTGGATATAGACCAGCTGAAGGTGGTAATGTAACCTTAGATACTGCTGGAACAGGGACACAGTGGTATCCAGCAGAAGATGATGATGTTATGCATTTATTTGTTGTTAAACACGGAGAAAATCAAACGAAAGGAAGATTTAAAGTTCCTTACACAGGGAATACTGCTTTTTCTAATCTATACACATCTAGCGTTTCTGAATTTGCTATTCAAACACCTGTATATAATGGAGTTGCTAATAGCTGGGCAGGTATATCTGCTAAAAAAGTATTTTATAAAGCTTCTCTTGTATATGACGGCTATCAAGAAACTCCGTTATTAAGTACTCCAAACTCAAAGTTTGATACTGGCGGTATTGATGAGACAATAAATGTAGAGATAAGAATAAAAGACACTTATCCAATATCGGAAAGAGTCACTGGAGTTGCTTTGTACAGAGCTACTTCTGATAGTGCTTTAGACCTTACTGAACCAGAAACATTATACAGATTTGTTGAAGAAATTCCATTATTTCAGTTTAATCATAATGATGTAAGAGGTGACCAAAGTTTTACAGTCCAAGACACTGGAGATGCTGAAGGTACATATGAGTCTATTAATGGAGTTAGTGAAAAAATTTACGATTTAGGATTAAATTATACAGTTAATACGCAACAGAATGGTTATCATTTTGCTTCTAACTGTAAGCACACTCAGCTACCAGATGCAGAAAACTTTTTATTTAGGTCACAGCCCGGTAAGTTTGCAATATTTGACTGGACAAAAGATTTTGTAGAGCTACCTTTTATTCCTACTTCAATAATAGGGTTTCAAGGAAAAGTGTACTGTTTCAGTAATAATCAAACAGCTATAGTAAACCCAGAGAATTTATACATTGAAGATGTTATAGAAGGTGTTGGATGTATTAATAGTAAGACAAGCTTAATTACAGATGCAGGATTAGTATGGTGTGATTTTAGGAATATATATTTAGCTAGTCCCGGAATACAACCAATAGGTTCTACTATACTTAATGTTGATAACGTAGGATGGTTAAACCTTAGTCTTGAAGAAAAGAAAGATGTTAGGTGTGGATATGATTCTAAAAGAAAAGCTTTCTTGTTCTTTTTTACAAAAGGAACTGACCATAGATGCTGGGCATATAGTTCTCAAAAAAGAAGATGGGATTTATTTGAGACACCAGAAAGAGTAATGGATACCACTCTTACAAAAGATGGAGCTACTATATTGTTATTAAATAATAATAAACTAGCTAAATTTTTAGCTAATACAACTATAAGTAAAGACTGGTATTGGGAATCAAAAAAGATAAGTCTTAGTAACACTATGGTAGATAAAAAAGTAAGAAACTTTAAATTAGAGGGTAATAGCAGAGCCCTTACATCTATTCAATATAAATTAGACGGAGATACTTCTTGGAAAACTGGAGTAGATATAGACACAAAATTTACAGGTGCAAACAATAAAGCTTATAAACTACAAACTCCTGACCAAAGTAAAAAAGTACATTGGATAAAATTAAAAATTGCAGGAAATAATTCTGCTGGAGGAACGGATGTAAAAGGATTCGCAACTTCTGTAATCTATAAACCAAAGAGACCTAAATAATGCCTAAAGTTAGAAGAGTAAATCCAAATATTAAATCGGGATTAGGAAGAACTAAAAGAGATATGGAGATACAAGCAGATAAAATGCTTCATAAATCTGGGCAAGGCTCAGAAGAAAAAGATGGTAGTGTAGGTACATTAAGAATTATAATAGATGGAGAGAGACCATATTTAGAAATAAAATCAAAGAAAGGCTGGGTTCGCTCCGACAATACAAGTGTATCTGGCTTTTCGTTTAAAAAATAGGTATATTAAATTAGAGAATAAGGTGATGTTATGAGTTGGTTAAGCACAAAATGGGATGAACTATCTGGTAAAAATCAGAAAGTTGCAACTTCCACTATAAATAGTGAATACGATGATGCATTTAAAGGAGCTAGAGATACTTATGGCACTTTAGAACAGCGTGGTATGGATATGATGGACCCAGACTCTGCTTACAATATGCAACAAAAAGCTGGGATGCAAGAGAGTGCGGCAGATGCGGCGGCTGAATCATCAAGATTGGCTGGTCGCAATGCGGCAATGGCAGGTGGAGCTCCTGCGGCGGCGTTAGCGGCTCAAACATCAGACTATGGTAACAAAGCTCAAGCTGGAGCATCAAGTGCTTATAACCAGTATTTAAGCGGTGCTGTAAGCCAAGGAGCAGGTATGGCTAGTGGAGCGGCTAATAATATGGCACAAATGAACCAAACTCAAATGAATGCTGTATCTAATCAAAGGTTAGCAAATTCACAAATAGACAGTCAAGCTACTGGATTTGGAGCTAACTTACTTGGTAAGGGTATGCAAATGGCTTTTGGAGTCCCACCTGTATTTCAAAAGGGTGGTGCAGTAGATTTTAAACCTCATATGATGTATAAAGATGATGACGAACAAATGGCTAATACTTATGAAGAACATTTAGGATATAAAAAAGACGGGTATGGTCATAGGAAAATGGCTAATGGTGGTAAAGTTTCTATGTATGCTAATGGTGGATATGTAGATAGCCCTTATGGAAATTCAGGAGGTATGTTATCACAGGTTATGGGACCTGATGGAATACCGATGAATATTAAAACTCGCATTGGAGGGCAGACAGTTGGCGAATAAATATAGTCCCTTTCCGGGAGATGTTGTAGACGCTAAACTAGAACCCGGTGAATATGTATTAAATAGAAATGCAGTAGATGCTATTGGTGAGGATAAGCTTAATAAATTAAATAATGAAATAGCCCCAAGGTTTCAAGAGGGTGGTATGAATTTTGGTCCTTTTAAAAATGAGAAAGCTTATAAAAGTAATAAGCGGATGCAGAAGAAAAAAGCAAAGAACGACAGCCAGATAGCTAGATTAAGAGCTATGAGAATAAAGCAAATGGACAAAGCAAGAGGTCCGGCACCTGAGTTAAGAAGAAGAAGTCCTGAGCAATTTAATCCACAATCCGTTAAGCAAGGTGATGCTGGAGAAGCTCCTAGTTCAGCTGAATTAATTAATTATTCTAGAATGAAAGCGGATAGCGTTCATAGAGATAAAATGAACTCTTCTACTCAAGGACCTAGTAATATAAGAAGAATGGAAACTACACCTATAGACTTACAAAAAGTAGAAGTTCCTATGGGTGACCAATTTAATTCTGATGAATTTAATAATATGCTAGGTACTGCTAAAATAATGAATGACTATATGATTGACCAAGGGATGACTGATTCGCAAGGCAGAAGTCCTTTAAACGAAGATTATGGTCAAATAAAAGGTATAGACCCAAAGACTTTTAAAATGCCTACAGATAGGATGCTTACACCCGCCGAGCAGTTAATGACTCGAATGAATATGCCTCGCAATCAAAAAATGAATACTTATATTGATGAGAATAATCCTGAGGTAGAGCAGATATATAAAGACAATCCCTTAATGGAAGCACAAAGATTAACTAGAGGGCAGAATTTACAAGAGTACAGCAACAATAGAACTGCCGAGATAGAAAGAGATGTTGCCTTAGAATACAGTCCTAATGCTCTGCATAACGCAGACAATGATGGTATAGGTGGTAGTATTGAAGATTATAAAGAAAGACAAGCTGATAGGGAATTATTAGCAGAGCAAAATAGAGATATTGAAATGATGAACCCGGGAGGTTCACCTAAGAAACCTATTAATCCAAAAACTGGTAAACCTTTTGAAACAATGGAGCAATATCATTCTCGTATGCAAGAAATGATAGCTAACCAAAAGAAACCTGCACCCCTTGATATAAAAGATACAAGTCAAGCTATGGACCCCGTAGCATCAGTTGCTCGTAAAGAAATACCAAAAAAGAAAAGAGGTATTAGAAATTTTTTAAGTGACTTTGCACAAGGAAGTAATATGTCAAGACATAAAACAAGTGGAGATAGATATAGATACCAAATGGGTGGTGAAGTAGGTCCTGATGGTAGAAGAAGATATGCTTTAGGAGCCTTAGTAGCTCCTTTATTAGCTAAAGGAACAGCTATGTTTGGTGCCGGTCAAGCCGCCGCCGCTAATCAGGTTGCAGGAGCTAAGTCTGGTATGGCTAATCTATTAAGTGCCGCTAAAGAAAGATATGGTGGTGGTTTTAGCGAAGCTAACAATATGATAGCTGAAAGATATATGGGTGGTAAAAACAGTGATGGGTCTAACAGGAGCGGAGATGTAGCTTGGGATGATATGTCCGTAGCAGACAAACAATCAATGTCTAAACCCTTAGCTAACAATAGCAAAGGTTTGATGAATTTAGCAACTGACCAAGAAAAAGCACAACGTTTAGGTATGGGTTTAACTGAAGGTGCTACTCAAGTAGGGAAAGATGTTGTTGGGGGTACTGTAGGCTTAGCTAAAGGAGCTGTTAAAACAGGTCTAGGAGCTGGAGCAGTAGCCCTTGGTGGGACTGCTTTAGGAGCTAAGGCAGTTTATGATGGTGGCAAAACTTTGTTAAAGGAAGGATTTAATAAGGATAACGAAGGTGGGTTAATATCAGATGCTGGAGAGCTTTTAAATAGAAATAAAGCTGGAAAATTTGAAGACGTTTGGTCTGGTAAAGAGAAAGGCTCACTTATGCAAAGAGGCAGAAAAGGTCTTGGTGGTTTAGGAATGTTATTACAAGACGCATCACAAGGACAAGGTTTTCAAGGAGCTGATTGGCAAGGCTCTGGTCTAGGTAGATATAGTAATAAAGACGCTAATGATGAAGCTAAAAAACAGACAGGTATTGATAATAACACTTCTAGTGAGGTTTTAGATATGGAAAATGCTGGAAATATCCCAACAACAGATGAAGTAATTGGAGACAGTCCAGTAGAAGATATGCAGTTAAGAACTGATAATCCTGAGCAAACCCAAGTTGGAACAGGTGTTGTCTTAGATAAAAATAATGTAGTATCAGAGTCAGCAAGTACATCAGGTGGCAATACCAATATATTTAATAATCAAACACCTCCTGAAATTAGCGAGGATACTCCTGATTGGTTAAATGAAATGACTTCTGATTACAAAGACCCAAATGCTAATTCAGGTGTTTTAGCTCCTAATTACGACCCTAATGCACCAGCACCAGAGCTTAATATAGAAGATTTAACAAAAGTTAACATAGGTGGTGGGCAAACAGGTGGTCTTGTAAGCCTTGAAGGATTCATACAGCAGTCTTGGAGGAATATGAGATGAGTGAAGTTAAGCCAATGAATTTATCTGGTGTATCGCACAACCCTTTACAAGGTGGTGCCGCATCAGGTAATAATACTATAGCAGATAGAATGAGAGCTAACTCTCAGTTACGAATGGCTGAGAGTATGAATAAGTATAAACAAGCTCAAATGAAAAGAGCTGAAAATGATTATCAGATTGGTAAAAAAACAGAGAATTTTGTATTTAGTAACTACCCTAGCGGTAAAGATGCTACTTGGGCTAATGCTACAGATGGTTTAAAGTTTGGAGAAGGTTCTAGGTCTGGTCATTTAGCTCGTTGGAAAGAAAAAGTAGGTGGTAACCTGCAAGGATTTGAACAATACTATCAAGCTGGTAAACAAGCTGAGATGGATGGCATAAAGAAAAGTTTAATAAGAGACCCTTTAAAATACTCTGAAGACGGATGGAAGAAACACGTAAGTAAAACTATAGCTGGTTGGGACTCTGATACAAGAGAATCTTTTATGAACAGCTTAGACACTGAAACTCGTGGCAATTTAATGCAAGTGTATGACCCAGATAGTCAGTTATCTTGGGGTGAATATGGCAGTAGATTTATAGATGACAACTTTGGAATGGATGACAACCCCGGTAAAACCGTTATGGCAGGAGCCGCTGGAATAGCCGCTCTTGGAGGTGGTGCTTATTTAGGTTACAAAGCTCTAAGAAGAGGTAACATTCCTGATATTCCCGGTGGCGGTGGTGGTGTTGGCGGTCAATCTCAAAAGTTATTACAAGGTATGAAACAACTAGGGTCAGGAGCTAAAAGACTTAATGGCAAGTCTATGAGTAAGGGCGAGATAGCAAAAATGATGAATAGTGGTGAAATAAATGCTAGCCAAGCTAAAATATTAGCAAGAGGCGGAAGTGTAAACTTTGGTGGTAGTCAAGGAGAGCTCTTTGCACGTGGAGAAACTGCTCCTAAATTACAAAGGCTTTTAGGAGAACCTATTTCAGAAAATGCGATAAAAGACATACCTAAGTATTTGAAATCTGCTAGATTAGACGGTAAATTAACACAGTCATCTGCTGACCAACTTCAAGGAATTATAAATACATTACAGAAATCAGGCAAGGTTGTGAATACTAACAATATTAGTACAGCTATAATGAGACTTGGACCAAAAGGTGGTGCTTTAGTTACTCAACTTGGTAAAGGTAAAATTAACTTAGGTCCTATAAAAGGTTTAGGTTTTACTAAGGGTATAGCTACAGCAATAGGTCTTCATACTGGTATGAGTTATGGTATTAGAAATATGGCAGAGATGATGGGTGCAACTGAAAATAACGCTGAAGCATATGGTGATGCGGCAGGAGCGGCAACAGCCGCAGTCGGAGTACCGGCGGCACCTCACGTTATAGCTAAATTAAAAGATGTTTATTCTAAAAAAGGTGGAAGTTATATTATAAAAAAATTAGGTTCAAAGATAGGAATGAAAGCGGCGGCAAGAATAGTAGGTAAGGGCTTTTTAGCCTCGATGACTGGTCCTGCGGCAGGTGTTGTTGGCTATGGTTTATTAGCGGCAGACGCCTATATGATATATGATGCTTTGAGCGATATAGAGTAAGGAGAAACTAATTGGCTGACCCAACTACTTGGACACCCAAGTTTGAAGAAAAGCAAATTAGGGAACTAATAGGGGAGTATCAAGTTAACCCTAGTCAATTTAATGACAGGGATGACGACATAGGTGTTCTAGAAGAACACGCTAACCACTATCGTATTCCATTTGCAAGAAACAGTGACCATCAAGATGGCTTTATAGCTAAGACTATAAAAGCGGCTGGTCGTGGCTGGTTTGAAGGCTTTACTACATTACCCCCTGAAAAGATAGATGACTTTACTGGAACCAGTTTAGGTCGTGACCCTGAAGATACTACTGAGGCTATAGCTCGTAACTTAGGTCACCTTGCAGGTTTTGTTGGCTACTTGCCGGGTGCTAGAGCGTTAAGAGCTTTAGGAGCAGTGAAATTAGCGGGTGGATTAGCATCCTTAAAAGGTAAAAGTATTCCAATGGCTGTTGCTAATAAAGCACAGAAAGCTGTTGGCAAAGTTGCTTCCCCTTATTTAAGAGATTTGCCCAGTTTTGCTACCGAAGGCATACTTGCTGATATGTCACAAGGAGCGTTCCATTTAGGTATTGCAAGTGCGGCATCAAGCTGGACTCACGGAGTAAATGAAATGTTTGGAGCGGCAGGGTTTGGAGCCGTTGCTGGTGGTGCGTTTAGAGGCATAGGTAATATGAGTGGCTTTGGCAAAAAGCTAGAAGCAGGTCAATTAAAACCAAACGGAAGCCCTGATATATCTAAACTAGCTCCCGGACAAAAGGCTGATTTAGCGGCTAGAACTATGGCAGGTGCCGCTTTTCAAGGGTTACCTAGCTCACTACAAGGTGCTACTACAGAAGAGCAGGTATACGCTTATGCAATGGGTGCTTTCTTTGGTTATAAAGAAATGCCTTATCAGACTAGAACAAGTAGAGAGTTCCTAGCAGAAACATTTAAAAAAGATACTGGTGCTGACCCTGAAATGAATCCTAAATGGGATACTCTAACAAGAGAAATGCAAAGTATTATTAGAAGAGATTTTGAACAAACTTTTGGTGGTGAAGATGTAAAGTACGCTGTATACGATATAATGAAAGGTAAAGGTATAAAAGCGGAAGACATTGAAAGGATGGCTGAAGAATTTGGTGGNGTTAAGCAAGAAGTAGACCCAACTACTGGTGAAATGGTAAACTCTAANATAAGTAAAAAACAAGCTGAAGAGTATAAAGAAGCNTATAAAGACGACCCAAGGTTTGCAGAGCAACAAGATTTAGATATGCACATAGAGGCTATGGCAGAAATACCTATGACAATAGCAGGTAAAGGAGCCTATGTTGATAGGTTGTTTGATAACAGGACCAACTTAAAGGTAAAGTCTGGTAGTGAGAGATTAGATTTCTCTGACAAATTATTTAAGAAATGGAAAAGTTTCTGGAATGAAAACACAGGCAAACCTAAGCAGGACGCAGAGCAAAAAATCGTTGAGTTTATTGAAAAAGAAACTGGGACTAAACTTTCTACCGAAGAGGAAGGATGGTGGAGAAACTACGGAGAGAGATTTAGAAAAGAAGAACCCATTGAGCAAATTGAAATGGTTAATGGTGAAGTTAGTATGCTTAAAGGAGTTACTAATTCAGTTGGTAACAAGAAAACTTTAAAGCAAGAAAGGATGATAATAGAAGATGTTTATGAAGCTGAACATCTAAAGCATACTGGTGAGCCTATAAAACAAAACTTCTTTAGAGTTTTAGACCATATGATATGGGGCGGAAAAGAAACAGACCTTAGTAGAGCTGAAATGATTCTTGCTAAACAAGAGTTACTTAAAATAAAAGGTAAAGAAGAGTACGTTGAATATACTTATTCAGAAAAAATTAAAGAGTCACAAAGAATAGCAAAAGAAAAAGTACAAAAAGCATACGCTGAACTACACAATAAGATGTGGTCTGAGAATGTAGACATTCCTTATTATTATTATGGTGGTAAAGGAGATGCTAAAAAAATGTTTTTTGTAAAGCTTCATCCATCTATACATAAAAACGCCAACCAAGTAAGACGATATAGAAGAGCTTTGTTAGACGTTATGCGTCAGCAAAAAGATAGAAATGGTAAGCTAATTAAAGGTAACCTTAAAGAGTACAGAGATGGCAGAGATGCTTATTTAAAAAANTATCCCGGTATTAATAATGCTAAAAGTAGATACGACCAGATGTATATGTCTAACGTATTGTATGAATTAAGTAATAATGGATATGCCTTAGAGAAACCTATGGGTTCTAAAGAAAGNTTTGCTGAGTTTAAAGGTAAAATGGGAATGCTTTTAAAACGTACTAAATATATAAACGACCCTAAAGCTTTTAATAAAAGAGCCCAGATATGGTTTAACTCTGGTCTTTCTGCAAATCCTTCAGAGATATTTAGGCAAATGAGAAAGTCTTTAGGTAACGATAACGATTTTATGGGACTGAATTTCCGGGTAGGGTTTTTCGGTGAGTCTAAGGGTGGAGATATGAAAGTTTCTGACTTAGCACAAAAGTATGCAGAAATTTCTGATGGAGCAATATTAGCAAGAGAAGAAGTTGTTGATGCTTTAAATTTCGACAAAGGTTTACCTATTAGTGGTAAGGTTAATAAGTCTTTTATAGTATCACCTAACCCCGCATTAGGTACTTTGTTAGGTAAGTATATGATACATACAGCTACACCTGAATTAAGTAAGTATATGAAAGATAATAAGATTCATATGATGATACCTGAGTCTGCCGCTAAACAAATGGGTGAAAGGGAATTAGGCAAATTAACTTTAGAAAACGAGCAGATAAAGTTTAGAGGAAACATATATGATGTTCCAGCAAATCACTTTAGAACCGTTATGTCTGAAATTACTGCTGAGAAATACTTAAAGAAGCAAGGAATACCTAAACAGATGTACTCTGTAATGTCTGCATATGGTTATAAAGATGTAGACCCAAAGGTTATGAGAGATATGTACGATTCTCTTTCTGAACGAGCTATTTCAGGTACCCCTGAAGGCAATGAAAGAATAGAAAAGTATTTAGGAGATAAAAGCGAAAGCAATATAAAAGATTTAGTAAACAATATAGAAGACCTTCCAGTGCATAGAGTCTTTGATTTAATCAGGGACCCTTCAAATGGAAAATTATCACAAAAACTATATGAGAAAATATTAAGAATTAATAACGAATTTGTAGAGTCTTTAGGTGAAGAAGGAGAAATGACTAGGCAAGAAGTACAACAGCATAGAGAAAATGCAGTTGAGTTTGAAAGCGTTGTTGATAGATTAACTAGAGTGTTTCCTGATGGAAGCATAAACGCTTATATGCACAAATTCTCACGTGATTATCGAATGCAATCAATGAGAAATTATGTAGTACAAAAATTAACTAGACCTAAAATTGATAACAGTATGGTATCTCGTATGCGACCTTGGGAAATAGGTATGCAGATGAAGAACAAAGAAACTTTAAGATTAAATAAAGAAGATAATATATTCTTCCTTGATGAGGGTTTTAGACAGCTCGTTATAAAAGATAGCTTAATAGACCCTAAAAGAAATAAACTAGGTGAAGTTTGGGAAGATTATAAGTCGGGTAGATATGATAGTAATAAAGAGGGTGTGGAAAGTATACTTGAAGCTATAGGTATGAGAGTGCCTATGGACTCTATAAGTGGTGCTCATAACCTCAAATTTGCCGGTTTTACGGGAGTAAAAGGTTTTGGTAGCCTACTACATCCCCGAAGTATGAAAGCCCTAGGTGGAGCGGATTTAGATGGAGACAAAGCTTTCTTCTTTTTTGGTGGAGAAGATTCTGGATTTAAAAAATCTTGGCGTAAAATGTACAATGATGCTAAAGATGAATATGTAGACCCATTAACTGGTAAAGAAAAACATAATAAAGACGCTATAGACCCAATTAATGGACAGAGCTATGGTGAACAGTTAGCATTTAGGGACCCTAAGTTAACAGCAAAGTTTTCTCATCAAACAGCTCAGTATAGTCCTTACTGGAGAAATTTTATGAGCG
>JGI24006J15134_10000938_pt1 | contig 16821 bp, 26 predicted proteins | sample LinPmetageLP53_FD_15134 | JGI IMG/M metagenome (IMG submission 15134)
TAACTATAATTCTATTTCATTTATACAAAAATTAAAATGAAAAAAATTGAAACGTTTTTATTACTATTCATTCCTTGTAATAACAATGGCAGCAAGAGCAATAAATAATACCAAATCAACCTGTGATTCTTGCGGTGAGCAATGCCGTGTCAAAGAGCAATATGATGGTGAAATGAGATGTGAAGGTTGCTTTGAAAACGAATACAGCAATTACGCATACGAAAAACGAGATGGAAGAGATGTATATCTTGTTGCTGGAGGTGGAATGATGAATGGTAATGCCTATGCTGAAGTTATTGTTGATAAAAAAAATAAAAGTGTTATTTATCAAGAATACGGACAAAACGCATTTTCAAATAAATATCCGCATAGCAAACTCAAGTGGGATAGTGATGGATATTCGTTTGATGTTGTTGATTGGAAAAAGAAACTAACACCTCCACAGCGTATGTCGTGCCGCATTTAATTGATAGTTAGAAAAAATTGAAATGAAAAAAATTGAAACGTTTTTATTACTATTCATTCGTAGTAATAACGAACAACAAGCAACAAGCAAAAAAATTGAAACGTTTTTAAAACTATTCATTCGTAGTAATAACGAACAACAAGCAATATGAATTTCTACAAACCAGCAACCACGCAAAAACAAATGAAGGAAGTTAAGAAAAATGCCAAACATCAGTATCGTTTCTTTAAATTACAGTTGGAAGGCGTCGCCAAAGACCATCAATCATATACGATGATGGTTGGGCAAGCAACAATCTACGCTGGCATTGCCAACGTGGATAAAGAGATGTTTCAGAAAGGCATCGCGAAGTTCAAAAGAGGTGTCGCAAAAGTAAAAAAAAATATGGAAGATGACAACAAATATGAGTATAGTTGTATCGTTGGAAAAAATGATGCGCGGAATAAAGAATTCCGTAAAAACGACCAACCAATGCGAATGGTTATTGATAATAAAAACAAAAACGAAATGATTAAAAACTTTGAAGAATTTAGTGCGAGAAAATTACTATACTACGAACGGCAGATGCCATCGCAATACAAATACTACTGGAATGGTTTAAAATAGTTGGTTATAAAAAAAATTGATTCGTAAATGCCCTACATATGTAGGGCGCGCATCACGTAAGATAATGACCACTAATACTACTATGGATACAACCGCATTTGATACTTGGCACGAGGAAACGACGCGCGAGCAAAATAAATATGGTGTTCGTGGGAAACCAAAATTATCATTGAGAGCGTTTGTTAATAATTGGTTGCCTACAGAAATCCAGTGGAAAATTTTTGCCTACGCATTATCTTGTCCTCACGATATAGATGAAATAAAAAATGGAGGGCGAGTATATATTAATTACCAGAAATGCTACGATAATAAAAACCAAAATACCAAGAAACGAATGATGAAATTCCTTTATGATAAATCTTATGATAAATCATCTGCTCACATTAACGCATTTAACCTTAACGCATTTAACGGGCGGCACCTTGGTAGGTGGGCGTTGTGGAGATACGATACGTTTTGTTATATGGATTTACGGCGAAAAAGTATCGTTTATAAATTACACGAATTGTGTGCGAATTGGGATACGTTCAGGCAAAAGGAGATTAAAACTATGCTAAAAAATAACAAGATAAAAGGTCGCAGTAAAATTTTTAAGGATAAGATTTTGGTGATTAAAGCATTAATGAACATATGAAAATCATTATGACCAAAAACATTATTGCGAAAATCATTATGACCGAAAAAAATTTTGCGTCATTTCCACGTCATTATTGAGCGAATCTGTTTCGCCGCAATCTGTTTCGCCGCAAAGTATAGTGCCGCGATGTCTGCTTTTAAGGTTGATGAGTTTTGGGTTGATGGACGCGGTGCGATTTGGAAATCGCCAGCAGACCCTCGCGAGGAAGCACTCGCTCGTGCTGACCCTCGCGCGTGGTTCTTTGACGGCAAAGTATGGTTGCCAGACGACCATTCGCGACCGCAGCGCCAAGTCATTGATGAAGCGAATGAAACCATTGAGCAACTCAAGGCGGCATTGAACGGTTCTCCGCAGACGAAGAAGCGTGTGGCAAAGAAGACCACCGCAGCAAAGAAGACCGCCGCGGCAAAGAAGACCGCTGATGCCGAGAGGAAACCAAATCAACCTCGTGGTCGTCCGCGGAAGCAGATGAAGGTTGATTGCGTTTGGAATGGTCTGCCCATTGATGAAGGGGGAGAATATATTCCGAAGGCGACCGCGATGCCGAAGACAATTAATTCGTCTTTCGGGACATTGAATCTCGCGACACACGATGGCGAGGCGTATTACGTCGGAAACGATTTCATCAACGACGCAGTAGGTGTCCAAGCACCCGCACCAGCAGAACAGGAAGCACTTGCTGCGTCATCTGCGGCGGACGCAGCAGAACAGGAAGCACTTGCTGCGTCATCTGCGGCGGACGCAGCAGAACAGGAAGCACTCGCAGCAGAACAGGAAGCACTCGCAGCGGCATACGAAGAATGACGAGCAGTGAAACGGGACACCACGTTGGACACCCCTGAAGTATGACGAAAACCTTAACCTTAATGTTAAGGTTGGGGTTTTCGTCATACTTCAGGGAAACAATCGGAATCGGAATATTTCACCTTCCGATTTTTTGAGCGATGTCTGGTTGATTTAATGACGTCATCACGAATCTCAATGTCAATGTTGAGATTGCGATACTTCAGGGAAAGTTTGATTTAATGACGTCATCACGAATCTCAATGTCAATGTTGAGATTGCGATACTTCAGGGAAAGTTTGCTTTTTCGTCTTTCCAAATAATTTCTGTATCGGAATATGGTATTCAGATAAGAGTGTTTCTACCGAGGTTCCGCGTCGGTCGCTCATTCTCAACAAGGCAGTATAGTCGCTCATACTTGTAATACTTGACACTTGAATTTTATTTATATCTCCTTCACTGATGCCATTGAGCGTTCGCGCTCGGATATATTTAGCAATGCTTCCTTCTTCAATCCGCTCACCTTTTTCGGTTGATAATAAATACACTGGTTGGTTAGGTGGTTGTGTCGCCAACAAAAATTTCACAGCACGCCTGATACAAATATTGCGAAAGGAATGTCTTTTGTGTCCGAACTTATGAAAAGTCTTATATTTGTTCCTCACCAAAATCATATCGTGCCTTCTAACTACTAAATAATTTCGCGACTTATCTATTTTGGTTTGATGTAGTGTTTTCACGATTTCTAAATCCAAATCCAGATTGCGCAGATTATAGTGAAATAGCAACCAGTTGATTATATATGCCCGCCACTCTTCCTCGGCAAAAAGGGATTTTATGTATGTCTCTACCTCGTGAATTGTTGGCAATGTCTCGCCTTTTTCAATATCTATTTCCTGTTTATGTGCTTTAATATCAAGATTAATTTTTTCTTTTGCCTTCACGAATTTTTTGCCACTATCTTTACCAACCACTTTATAAAAAACAATAGCAGTGTTGAGAAGTCCATTTCGTGTATTTGGATTCTCGGCAAGTTCATATATAGCATCTATTAACTCGTCAGGTTTCGCTTGGTATATAGGCATTTGTATGTAATCTGTAATTCGCTTGTGATGACTTTTATATAGTTTCTTGGTATTCTCACTCTTGAACACTGCTTGAGCGTAATACGTGTCGTATTCCTTTTTTATCAAATTATCTACGCTCATATTAATTAGTATAGATAATAATTAATCTTTATGTTAATTACTCATTCATATTTAAATCTTTGGTAATAGCGTGTAGTTTCCGTGTTAATTCAATGATTTGAGTTTTGATGTCATTAACACTTTTGGAATGAATACTACGAACTTGATAAATGTTTTCCGCTGCTTTGAGTTCTTGATAAACGTCATTCACATCTGGTGTTTCTGTATTATCGTTTTCAACCCAATGTCGTAATGATTTCCTTGTTATATGGAATATTTCATACATTCTCTCATATTCACACATAGCACGAAACGAGCAAGCATCAATTTCACTGCTCCGCATTATTATAAGATAATTGATAATACCTTTATACCATTAACTAAATGATTATCCAACGAATTGAAGGCGCTTGCTTCTTCTCAACTCTGTTTCTTCATCTTTAAAGTTCTTATCTAACACCATCTGTTTGAGTTTTTGTAAATTAACATTTGTTCGCTCTCGTCCTCGCGATTTGTATCTTTTGTTTCGTTGAATCCACTGCTTGATGCTATTTTCCAACTTGGCGATTTCGCTTTTTCTTGTCTCAACAAGCGGGTTGTATTGTGAAACACCGATTAAATGAACCCGTGCGCCAAGGCAATCGTTTCCCTTGACGTTTTTTCCATAATATAATTCATAATCTCGCAAACGTTTCAATGGTTTTCCATCTAAACCAGCAATCCCTATTTTAAAGACTTCTGGTTCGCTGTTCGGAGATATGATGTAAAACATTCGTGTGTTAAACGTATCAAGTCTGAAGTTTTGGTCATACAATAACTTTTCTAACTCAATTCCTTTACTGCCTTTTTGAGAGTTATAAATAATTCGCATTATTACTAATTGAAGTGATAAATTTTTTTTGCCTTCAAATAACACTCGTGTGCGTCTTCTGGATTATCAAAATAACCAAGACTTCTCAAAACATTATCTACACGAATGTAAGCATTGTATTTACCCATTCGTTTATTGAACGCATAACCTTTAAAATTACGAAACAAATTATTTTGGCAATTTTGTTGCGCTGATACTATACGAAGATTGGTGATTGTATTATTTATCTTATTTCCATCTTTGTGGTCAATAATGTTATTCTTACCAGTATCATCTATATTCCAATCTGGATTGAAACATTTATATACTACACGATGAAGGCGATATTTTTTACCATTAATCATTATCTTGTAATATCCGCAATCAGGACGTTTTAGATTCACGAGTTTCCATCCAGCATCTTTAGTCTTGTATTCCTTCCACCGATACGTTTGATTCGTTGTTTCGTCAAAACTAATTCGCTTGCCTCGTATTATTGTTTCCTTCATTATTCAAATACTTTCATATTTCTTTAAATACTAACTACCGAAAGACATTTTCTATATCAGGCACATTGGTTTTATCCTTGATATGAACGCTTTTCTACCGAAATTACATTCTGTGATTACTTTGATGTATGTAGTGCCTTGTTTCCGCTTGACAGCATCAATATCCCTCTCGCAAAAGGTTTTAATGTAGTGGTTCAATAGTGCGTTTTGATATTGATTGAGATAGGTAGTAATAATGATTTTTGCCTTCTCTTCACTAAACCAAGTATTTTTGTTATACACATATATTTCACCATCTTCAGTAAATGCGATTGATTTATGTTTGTTGTCTATTTGTGCGAGTTTCGCAGTAATCATAACAATAGGATTTCTTGCTAAACAAACATAGTCCGCATCTAATGGATAGTCAATGAACTCAAGATTTTGTGGTTCTGTAGGGAGATTGTTTGGTATTGCCTCACTATTTTCTCTCCCCATTGATGTAGGTAATGATTGGACTACCTCAACAGAACCATCACTATACTCCACACTACACATAGAGATTGTATCTTGTTCTTCCGCTTTCTTCTCATCAACTACAGATAGACCTGTGTTTCTCTTACGTAGATTATCAATTGAATTATTATGTTTATCACCGTCAATGTGGTCTATGGCATTATTCTTCGTTGTATCATATATATTCCACTCTTGATTGTGTAAGTAATAAATAACACGATGAACACAATAATTCTTACCACCTATATAGACTGATTTATGTAATCCATTAGGATTAGATTGTTTCATTACACGCCAATAAGGATGTTTTAAATCACCACCTTTACCAGCACGACAATACCACCTCCACAAATCACCATTTTCATATTTTATTTTTGTATTATTCATTACAATCTCCACCATACTTGCTATATATGAATATAGTTATAAATTCAAATCAATTTTTTTCAGGGATACAATCTCGGTTGTCTAAACTAATATTACTACTACTACTACTAATACTACTACTAAGGAAATCTTACTTTAGGTTCTTGTTTAGATTTTTGAATATCTTAAATATAGTAGTAGTAGTAGTAGTAGTAGTAGTAGTATTTTGATGACGTCATTAATAGTGTAATCTTTCCATAGGGTCTTAAAATTTGTGAATATACTCAGTTTGGTAGAGCAAAAAAAAAAATGGACAAAACCCCAAAAAAATGTTCATATACTGTTTGGGTCTATCAAACTGATTATATTCACAAATATTCAGACCCTTTGAAAATATTACACACTAACTTAAAGACATATTATGCTATATACACAACGAGAGCATATATGGGTGAAAAAATTGATTTGGTTTATAATGAAAAGCAAGAGCATAACGGTGTTATTATGGATAATCAGTTAATCTCCAATTGTAATAACACACACGAGACCCTTTTTCACAATATGATGATGACGTCATTCAATAATGCCCAGAATGCTCATAATGAAATTGTGAGCATAAATGGTGATAAAACAACCCAGCATATATTTTTGAGCAACACCAAAGATGTAGCAGCAACGAGCATATATGCTCAAAAGCACATCAAAAACATCAACAGTTATAACACCCAAGACACCCAAGACAGTTATAACACCCAAGACACCCAAGACAGTTATAACACCCAAGACACCCAAGACAGTTATAACACCCAAGACACCCAAGACACCAAAATTGAATCTACACTAAGTTTGGACAAACAAGATTATAGTAATAAAATGCCCAAGAAGAACCGAGTGGCAATAAATGCTCGTGCCTACGAGAAGCGAAAGGAAAAATTGAAAGAAGAGCGTGAAAAACACACAGGAATAGTAGTATGTGTATGTGGTTGCGAATTAAAGATGGATATTCGCAAACCAATTGCCAAAGTCCATATTCAATCACCGAACCACGAATATTTACGCATACAATTGTATGTCATTGCTTGTTATAGAAATATCAATCCAGACGCAAAGATTAAGAAAGTAATCACTAACGTCGTTAATCCTTGTGGTTTTGGTTTGATTAAACGATACAGAAAAATCATTAGCATTAAGGAAAAGTGCTTTGGAATAATCGTCAGGCAGAGAAACCAAATGATTAAAAATCAAGAATCTTTGTGGTGTCCAACCAAGTATTAGTCCTCCTCCTCCTCCTCCTCATCAATTACGGGTTCGCACCATTTACAATACCAAGAATCGGCATTATTTCCCTGCCACATATTATACTCAAGTTGGTCATCTCCACAAACATAACAAGTGTGTAGGACACAAGAACAAGAGAAGCGCGGGTCGCCGCAAACGTCGCACGGTCTGTATTCCTCAATTTCCCTCTCCTTTTCTTGTTTCTGTATTTCTTTATCTGTCATTTCTTATAATATTCATTTAGAGATTATTATATTTCAATTTTATATATATGAACTTTGAAAATGATGAATGGACAGATGAAGATATTAGCGCAAGCGAATGTGATGTGGAGGAAGGGGAAGATGAAGATAAAGAGGAAGAAGCAGAATCTTCCAGTGATGAGGAGGCAATTGAAATAACAAAAAAAACAACCAAGAAAAAATCACCTACAGTAGTGAAGGCATCACCGAAGAGAAAAATATCAGCAGAACACCTTGAGAAAATGCGATTGGGAAGAGAACGAGCAAAGGCAGCGCGAGAAAAGGCAAATAAAAAATCTGTGGCATTTGAGAAAAAACAAAAGGCGAAGGAAAGAAAAGAGCAGCGAGAACAGGAAAAGAATGATGTTGAATTATTGAAAGCAGACCATAAAGCACGCAAGAAAAAGAAAATAGTTGCGACGGCAATCAAACTAAAGAAGAAAGAGGCGATGTTGGAAGCGGAATTGGCACTATCAAGCGAAGATGAAATAGACGATGACGAGGTCAAACAGGTCAAACGTGTAGTCGCCAAGCGAAAGGCACAAAAAAAAACAGGTGCGCCTCCTGCTCCAAGAGAGTTTATATTTATATGAGATGATTTCATTTTTATCTAAATTAATATAAATGGCGAGAACTATGTCTGGCATTCCAATAAGTTATGGTGATGTTTTTCTTCATAGTAGTAATACCTTTACTGCGGATAATACATTTGATAATACAGCACCCAAATCCAATGTAGTTCCAAGCGATAATGACGATTTAACCAATAAACTATATGTTGATAATACTGCTGGCAGCAATAATGGCGTTCATACCCAATCCTTAAATTTCACTAACGGAACATTATCTCTCGCACAAGGAACAAGTGGGACTGTAGTTTCTCCTCAAAATATTTCGTTGGACGGGAGATATGGGTTAATTACAGATGTTGCCGCGAACACATCTAATATTGCTACTAACACATCTAATATTGCTACTAACACATCTAATATTGCTACTAACACATCTAATATAACTACCAACACAAATGATATTACTACCAACACATCTAATATTGCTACTAACACATCTAATATTGCTACTAACACAAATGATATTGCTACTAACACATCTAATATTGCTACTAACACATCTAATATTACTACCAACACAAATGATATAACTACCAACACAAATATTATTACTACCAACACAAATGATATTGCCGCAATAAATACTAATCTTGTTAATGTGATGACAACAAACACAACACAAACCATAACTGGAGTTAAAACTTTTAATGGTGAGTTATTTTATAGTCAAGGGACCACGGCAACTAACGGTTCTAATATTGTAAATAAAAATTATGTAGATAGTGCTATAACAAATAAAGTATCGGGTTATGCTGATATTGAAATGTATTTCACAGCATTTACAAGTGCTACTGGAACATTTTACAGCAATACCGATTTTGAGTTGAGATGGAACAGCACATACAGGCAACCGACATTTAAGAGAATATATGGAGGCGGAAGCGATTGGTGGGATATATACCATCAAGCGCCAGCGACTACTAATGGTTCATATAGTAGTAGTATGTGGAACGCTAAAGATGATATTAATATTAATTATAATGGCGAATATTATTTTGCTCCAAGTGGTGCTGTTAATATAAACTTTAATCTTAATAATTACGGTCAGCGTAATATATGTTTTTTAACACGAGAAAGCATTTCAACCAAGCGAGTTTATAAAATAGAGTATTGGTGTGGTCATTCATCATCAATATATATACATCTATCAGTTTATCAACCTTAATTTATGAAGGCACTAAAAATAGTCCGTCATTTATATATTAATATGTATAGTTTAGGCATAAACAAATATGTATATATATTAATATGGCGAGAAGTGAAGCACTTAAAGAGGCACAAAAAAGATATAGAGCAAAGCAAGATAAGTATGAAAATATAAAAAAAATAAATGCGAAATCTAACAAAAAAAAATATGCTGAAAACGAAGAGTTTAGGGAAAGAGCAAAGAGGATACAAAAAGAATATTACAAATTAAAAAAAGAGAAAAAAAAACAAGATGATGTTTGGGTTTGTTTTGATATAGATGGTAATATGATTAGCAACACACACGAAGAGAACTATAATTTATTAGACGATTTAACACCTGAATATTTTGATGTATCAACTTGTTATGTAGTGAAGAACCCTGAAGGTTGGGAAGATGGGTGTTGTTGCTGTGTCAAAGATGGTAAGGTTATGTGTATGGAACGAACAAGAGAACGAGATGCTGAAGAAATGGAGATTTTCAGAAAACGATTTAACATAAAAGAACCTGTGGATGAAGTAGCAGAATTAAAAGACCAAGTAGCAGAATTGAAATCTACGATTGATAATTTACTTTCTCACTATAATGAATAATGCCTCCAAAGAAGAAACCCAAACCAAGAGTAAAGAAAACAAGGCAAAAACAGAAACAGAAACAAACACAGCGTCAAGTAGTGAATGTAAATATAGGCACACCAAGACAGAGACGAAAACCGCGTAAAAGGAAACCACGAGCAACAACTCGTCCAAATACAGGCATTGAATTAGAACAATTCATACGACCAGATGCGATGTTGCCTACACGAACTATATACCCAGTTTCTCTACCTACATCAAATATGGCAGTTTCAAATCCTGTCCGTCAAAATGTGCCTACAACAACTCAAAGTGTCCAAACAATGGGTATGCCTTTTGCCGAAGGATATGTATTGCCTCAACCAGCATCAGTTCATCAAGGTGTCCAAAAAATGAAAATGAAAACGCGTATATCTCAACCAGCATCAATTCCTATATCTCAACCAGCATCAATTCCACAACCTCCTTCTGTGAAAGATGGTCTGACAACACCATTAGTTCCTCCCTTACGAGGAATTGGTTATGCTGGAAATGTAGTTCCTGTTGAAAATGATGCCGCACAAAATGCTGCGGATTTAAAGGCATTACAGATGATGTTTAGTGAAAACCAAGAGAATATTACGCATTTGGACTCCAGAAATCCAGCAGATTTAGGAATACCAATAGATTCAGGAATACCAATAGATGTGGGAACACCAATAGATGACTTAGGAACACCTATAGCAAACTTTGATTCAGACACATATCCAAATCAACCAGAAAATAATACTAACCAAATGAAAACTACACTGCGCCAAAGGGGATTGAAGACCAGTGGGACAAAAGCAGATTTGAAACAACGGATAGACACAATTCCAAATCAACCATTCGCATTGAAGACCAGTGGGACAAAAGCAGATTTGAATGATGAAACTTGGTGGAGAGAACCAAACGCTCTACGTAGGGTTAGGGTTAGAGAGCGATTGAAGACCAGTGGGACAAAAGCAGAACCTCTACGTAGAAGCACAAGATTTACCCGCAAACCAGATTATTTAAAACCAACAGACCGCCCAAAAACTCCTCAACAAGCAATGGCAAGAAGTGCGAAAAAAACTTTAGCATCAGTAGATAAAATGCTCGCATTTGTTCAAGATGCTAATGAGCGTTTGGCAAGTGAAGAAAGTGAATCTGGTAAAGCAGCAGAAGAAAGTGCTGGTGGCGGTGGCATCGGACGAAAACTTTTCGTTTGATGAGATAAATTAAAGAATAAATAATATAAGTTATGTATATTAAATGGAAGAAATCCTTAAGAGACAGATTAGACCACCCGAGTATATATCCATTGAGCAAATAGTTAGTGAAGTGCCATACCAAAATATGGAAAGTCCATCGTCTTGGGAATTGTATTTATACTACAATAAAGATATACTTGATGAAAATGAGAAGGCAAACGTGCGAGCAGTAGTTGATAAACTCAAAAAAGAGCGTGATATGGTGTTTGAAAGAAATGTGGAGTATTTTGAGAAAAATAAAGAATAATGACCTATATTAATAATGAATGATGAACTGATTGTCCAGCAGTCAAAAATAATTTCTCTCAACTCACGATTTGCTACAGAGAAGCAAAACAACAACAAATTATCTCGCGTGCTTTTTGACTTTAACAACATCGCAACACGAGATAAAAATGTTCTCTACCACACAATCACAATCCAAAGTGCTGAAATACCAGCATCATATTACAATTGTTCAGACCATAACAATAAACTGTCTGTTTCCATATCTGGAGGCAGTCAAGGAAATGTTAGTAGTGTTATTACTATACCAGTAGGCAATTATAACGCAAGCAATTTCATAACCCGTATCAAACAATCATTTGTTGATTCCTTAACAACAAACGTGAATATGGTGTTTAATGAAATCTTCGGCACATATACGCTGTATTCCCAAGATGCCAACGAGACCATAACAATTCATATAGACGGAACAACCTGTAAAAAATTACTGGGCATACCATCAATACATACAGACAATATTACTTTAACAAATACAGACAACACATTACCAATCCCAGCATCGTTTTTGGGCATATTGAAAATCAAAGTGTCCAGCAATTCATTATCAGGTGAAAATGTGGATAGTAAAAGATTGAAAACAAGCACACTAATAGACACCATATCAACGAGCGGCACCACGGGTGGTATTACCATCTATAATTCACTGGGTAAAGAGACGTATGTAAAAGGGCGACGTATAGATGAGATTGACCTCCAACTACGTGATGAGGACGATGAACTAATTGATTTTAATGGTGTGGATTGGACTTTAACAATCAATCTCAACACTTACAAAAAACAAAGATTTAGCACACAAGATGATATTATTAGGAATAACGAACCAAGTATCAAGGAGCAAGAAGAGGAGAAAAAAGACACAGATGAATTAATAAAGAAAATGGATTTTGATATTTTGATGGATTAAAATATTTTGCGCTGAAAAATATTATCTTTGGTAGTATCATAATGACCACACTACCGAAAGAAGTTCAGTATAACAAACCAATGGCATCGCTTCCGAGCGATACTAAATCAACGAACGTAATTGTGCGACCAAGCAACAACACCGTGTTTGGTGCTGGAGGAGATATTATCCAGTTTGATTTGCCTGCCCACGCATTTCTTGTTCCTTCTTCGCTCACGCTGCGAGGTAGAATTAAGTCAGTTGCCGCTGTTGATGCCACCGCGAATTATATGTGGGGAGCGCCTGCCGCGTCGTGGATTCAACGCGTAGAAACGATTGTTGGTGGAACGTTGATTGAGTCAATTAATGACTATGGTCGCCTATACAATATGATTTCGCAGACCAAAATTGATTATGCTACTAAAGCAGGTCTTCAGTTGGAATTAGCGTATGGAGGCGGCGGTTCTACTGGTAATGACCCAGTTAATCCTACTTTCCATACTCTTAATGGTCGCCAACTTCCTACTGGCACTACCAGTGCCGCTACACAAGAGTTTGGATTTGCTTTACCACTCGGATGCCTGCTTTCAAGTTGCTCCGAGTTAATTCCACTCGGATTGATGGGTGGCGTGCGAATCCAAATCACGACTGATATGCTACAGAATTTCGTTCAATGTCATACGCCTGCCTCACCACCTACATTTGATATTAAGGATTTGGAACTCAACTTTGACCTTGTGGATTTTGGTGCTGGAATGGAAGGCGTTGTCGCATCTATGGCGAACGCCAATGGTGATTTGCTACTAAAGTCGCAGGGGTGGAATGTGTCTAACGTCAATTTTCCACAACAAGTCGCTGGCAATTCTACCGATTTTATCTATAATGTTCGCCTATCTTCAATCAAATCTCTCGTGCTTCAGGGAAGTGGGACTGCTTCCGCAAACGCAGTGGGTGGTCTCTACGAGGCAGTAAAATACGCAGGCGAATCTGGGAGCACGCAATTTTTCGTGGCAAACACTCCGCTCCCTCCTACTCCAATTCGCGAAAGTAATCAGGCATCTGTGATGTCTTCGCTTCGTCAGGCATTTGGCGAAGGAACTGATATTTATTCTTCAAATATTGCTATTCCAACCAAACAATATATTAGAGCGCTTGGTGGTGCCGCAACTACTTTTAACGAACCAGACTCGCATTTCGTTGGTGTGAATTGCGAAAAACTCTCAACAAACTCGGTTATGATGAGTGGTCTCTCGTCTCAACTCACTCCTATTTCAGTGCGTGTAGAAGCAGGCGACGCAACCAATGCCGACGCAACACTTACGCTATTTGCTTGTTATGACGCAATCCTTTCCATTCAACCTGCGACTCGGCAGGTTGCCACGAGGGTTTAAATTAAAAACAAAACTAAAAAAATATACCAGTAATATAGCAGAATGGAAATTATAAAATTGAAAGCACCGAAAATAAATCCGCCACAGATGATGTGCGATAAACCACTTGCGGAAAAATTAAATTTATATGAATTGACATCATATCTTAACACCCACACAACAAATTTATTATTGGGAAAACCAAAATCTGGGAAAAGCAGTTTGATGTGGGGTTTTTTGAAAAATCCAAAATTACTTAAGAAAGTTTATCATCATATATACCTGTTTCAACCATCCCATTCACGGGCATCAATAAAAGATGACGTGTTCAAAAAGCATAACAAGGACAAAATGTTTGATGAATTAACTTATGAAAATCTTGATGAGGTTATTGAGCGTATCAAAGCAACAGACCCAAAAGAAAACAATTGTATCATATTTGATGATATGTCCGCATACCTGAAATCCGCAGAAACCCTACGCTTATTTAAGGAACTAATATTCAACAGGCGGCATCTACATACAAGCATTTATTTTCTAAACCAAACATTTTTTTCAATCCCAAAAGAGTTGAGACGTTTGTTCAGTAATATTTTTGCGTTTAAATGTAGTGCTAATGAGATGAAGAACCTATTTGAAGAGGTAGTGGAAGATGACGAGATTAAGAAGCGCGTATCACCAATAATGAAAGTTGTTTATGATAAACCTTACCAATATCTGTTTATCAATACCGACAATCAACGATTTTACAAATGCTTTGACCGCATAAAATTTTCGCACGAAGAATAATAATATTTATATATGTTATAAATGTCGTTTTTCAACAAAGGTTTTGCGATGCCAGCACGTTCTATCTTCAACAAAGTAGGAGGAAGCGCACAAAGTTTTTTTAACAAAGCACCGAGTGCTTTGAGGCAGTTCAGTGGTGGTTTAGGTTCTGTGTCTCGTGGTCTTGGTCGTATTGCCGCACAGGGTGATAGTGTGCTTAATGACCCTTCGGCACAGCGTCTTGCGCGGGATATTGGACTTGGTGGAGCGTTTGGTTCTCTTCGTGGTGCTACGGGTGCGGCAGGTTCTGCCTCGTCTCTCCTAAACCGTGCTTCGCAGATTACGAACCCATCAACTTATGGGAACAAATCGCCTTATGCGAACGCGTCTTCAGCGATTGAGAAGAGCAAATCTCTGGCGAGAGATTCAGGTAAAATGTTTATGTAAAAAAATATTATCACATCTAATAATAAATGAAGACATATGATATTTTATTGAAATCATCAACTGGAACACAAAATACGGATACTACTTCAATTGATTATAAATTTGATTGGGGCATTATACCAGAAGGCGATTATGAACTATCATTTACATTTCAAAGTGCTGCGGTTGCTACAGTAGAAAAAAATGATGCTCACTTAAGAGAATATCCAGTATTGGTTGAGGCGATTGTTCCGTTTTCCAGCGATAGATATATGACAAAAACTGGTGGTATGGCGATGTCTTCGCAAGTAATTGGTTTGATTAAAAGCGAATTCGTAGAGTCAGCGCCAAGTTCAACTGGACTTGGATACGCATTAGTTCGTTATGTATCGCAATTGGATAATCAACCTATTCATTTATACGGCAAACCTCAAGGAAATGATTTACGAATTAATCTTAAAAATTATGGTGGAGCATTAGCGGACGCAACTCTTCCTTTGGAATATGTTATGTCTATTCATCTAAAATCTTGCTAATAATATATATATATGAATCTTACAGAAACAGGCATATTATCACTTGCTGGAATCGTCGCCGCATTCCTAATTAAATGCTGTTTAACGATAGAGAATTCGCGTTGTTCTACAATTGAGTTTTGTGGTTTTCGTTGTAATAGGGACGTATTAAGTGAAGAACATCTTGAGAAATTTAAACACGAGCAAGAAGATGAAGAGAGAAAAAATAATGTTGATATATAGTAATATGGAATTGTATAAACCAATAAAATCAACACGAAAGCATAAAAAGTATATGGTGCTGACGAAAGATGGAGTGAAACATTTTGGAGATAATCGTTATGGTCAATATCACGATAAACTTGGTCTTTATAAACATCTTGACCATAAAGATAAGGAACGGAGACGATTATATCACGCACGGCACGGGCAAACGAATAATAAGGACACTTCCAAATACTGGTCGCACAAAATATTATGGTAGTAGTAATATATAGGAATGATTTTCACCGAAGCACAATTGCGAAGAATGTCAAACAATCAACTCAAAAGTATTTTGAGGTTGGCAAGAATACCAAAACATAGTAATAAGAATAAAAACGAATTGGTTAATATTGTTATGTCGGCAGATGAGAAAGATGGGTTAAAGTATTTGGAAGAAGAGAAAGTAATTATAGAAATACGAAATGTTCTTGGACTGACCAACAATCCGAAAGCGAAACGAACTAAAGGCGTAAGAAAGTCTTTTAAGGACGACGAAAAAACTGCCAAGCAACTTGCCGATGAAGTAATTGTTTTAATGAAACGCCTCAAGGAAAAGAAGACACCAAAATTGAAGCGGCAATTCAAAACACGTGTGTCTAATATGATGCGTGATTTTGACGAAGAAATCAAGAATATAACATCAAGTAATACGTCCATATCGCGTGTGGGTTAAATTAATAATATTTATCGTAATCATATTTGCTTGCCCAGACGTTGATTTTCTGTATGATAGTAATATAGCGAGCAATCTCCGTTTTTTTAATTTTAACACTTAATCCTTTGGAGATTTGGACTTGTCGGCATACAAGACTACTTTTATGCTGCGGCATACAGAATACAACCCTATCGCAAATAGCGCACCTTTTAGCACCTTGGCGCATTTTCTCCACGTCAGTTCTCACAATTCTCTGTCTTGGATTTTCTTGCCTTGCTCGCCTTTGGTGCTGTCTCACCACAGGATTATTTTGAAACACACCCATCTCGCGCTTCAAATCATTTATTTTCTTGAGCGAATTACAGGCGTTCAGATACTGAATATCATTTGGTTGGAGTTCTTCTATTATTTCAAGAACGTTATTTAGAGCGTTCATAAATTCTTGAGATTGTTGATGTAGTGTATTTGCGTTTGCTCTTGCTGCCATTGTTATTACAAGGAATGAATAGTAATAAAAACGTTTCAATTTTTTTCATTTTAATTTTTGTATAAATGAAATAGAATTATAGTTA